>OQWM01001315.1_pt1 | contig 17079 bp, 18 predicted proteins | sample 1691531 | NCBI WGS metagenome assembly OQWM01 (sample SAMN03418257, study PRJEB22391) | human gut metagenome | biome: human-gut; feature: organic feature; material: feces | host: Homo sapiens | place: Tanzania | collected 2013-01
GCATGGAGCGTTCGCCGCCCGAAAGGTGCTTGCCGGAGTTGCCGTGCTTGCGGATTTCCGCGAGAACCTTCTGGATGACGATGAACTGATACGGAACAAAGGGGAAGGTCGCGCTGAACTCCGCCGCGCTGGTAAAGCCCTTGATGTCGAGGATAGGGTTATCGAAGGCAAACAGGCTCTTTAAGCCGGAAGCCTCTTTCTCATACTCCATTTGCAGAAGGTGATCTGCGTCCTCTGTCTTCGCCAGAACACGCTTTTTGATAACCTCATCGACGGAAGAGGAAGACAGGCTCAGACGAGTGTTGAAGCGTCCCTGAATCTTGGAGAAGTCATCGCCGGACACTTTCACAACGGAGTCGATTGCTTCCTGACTTGTCACCATGACCCAGACCTTGCCACAGCATCGCCGACCAATTTCCTCTACAATGGCTTGTAAATTTCCCATCAGATCACTGTTGTCTCCAATAAAGAAGCCAACTTCATCCACCATAAACAAAAGGCGGAAATTATTCGGCTTGGTGTCAACATACGCGACGATGTCGTCCACCAACTGAGCGACGCTTAACTCATTTGTTTCCTCTCCGTTAAACCAATTATGTGCCGCCCGTTCGCTCATTCCAAGTACATCCTGTAAAACTGTTACAAGATCATCTTCAAAAAAGGCAAACGCGTCACGATCATCCACCCACGGCGCACCATGTACACTTTCAAACGCCGCACGAAACGCCTCGGTTTTACCCTGTTTCTCGATAAAACGCTCCAAACGAGCAACCTTCAGATCATCCCCATAAAAGCCGCAGTGCCGATAAAACATCTTTGCAAAAACACGCAGAATCGCAGTTTCATCCTTGTTCACTGGCGCCTGCTTTAGAATATCAAACAAGATTGTCTCAGTCGGCATTGATGAGCTTCTGACTGCATCGGCGTACATCATCGGGTCGTCGAATTTGTTTGCGAAGTAATCAATGGCGTGTTTACCATCCACCTCTTTGTTGGAGAGCAGGTAAGACAGCATTTTCAGAAAGTGAGATTTACCGCTTCCAAAGAAACCAGAAATCCAGACGCCAATTTTTCCTGTCGGATAATCGATGGCTTTGACGTAGTTATCAAAGAATGTGGCAAAATGGCGCCGTAGTTCTTTCGTGATAATATACTCGTCAAGTTCCTGCTTCAAACTCCGCTGATCGTCCTGCGATACCTGAACAACACCATTAATGTCACGGTCGATGTCCTTTTGGAACATACTTTGTATTTTCATAGTGCCTTCCTCCAATTACAAAAGGTTGAATGCCCGGTAGTAGTGTCCGTCCAGAAACTTTCCAAACAATCCGAGGTCTTGTCCGTTGAACGATCCCGGATAAAACATGACGATGGGGATGTCCTCAAAGAGATGCTGCATACTGTCCAGCATTTTATGAGAGCGCATAAACGGGAAGATTTTTCCCACGCCGGTCAGGAAGAGAACGTCACCGTACTCATGCGGCTCGTACTTCATGTATTCCAGAAGTGCCTCCGGCGTTGCGATCTTTTGAAGCTGCTTGAGAAGGTATTCCTTTCCGCGTTTTTCTTCCAGCCCGTCCACGGATTTCAGAACACGCTTGTCCTCCAGGAGCTTGAGAAAAATCTCATAGAGATCGCATTCTTTGATGTGATATGGCGTTCCATTTTCCGCTTTCAGCCGGGAAACGAAGTCTCTGACGATCAACTCATCTGCCGGATCATAGCAGAACACATGAATGCCGACTTCGTTGCTTAATCCTTTATTGGCAAGAAAACTGGGGTCGGATATTCTGTCCCGGATTCTATCCAACTCTTGCTTGATGTCGCTCATGCCAGAGCCTCCTATCTAAAGCAGTTAAAAGCTGCGAGTGCTTCAAAATCGTTGTTCCTGCGAATGCCTTCTTCCAGCTCATCGCAGAGGAACAGCGGATTGAGCCGCGTGGATTTGAAGGTGTCAAGGATCTCAACCTCAACTAAAATCTTCGTCAGCACTTGCTTGATCTTATTGACCGTTGATTCACTCCATCCGGCAATATCGTCGTTCTGCTCCTGCAAGTGGGAGAAGAACACATTCAGGTCTTTCCGCGAAAACTCGAAGTCCTGACTCCGGAACTTTTCTCCGATCACGCCGACCATGAAGTCCCAGACAATGCGGTTGTATCGCATCATGGCATAGAGGTTGATCTGCTTTGCAATCACAGCCGGAGCCGATGATAATTCCTGCCGAAGCTGTTCATCGTCTAATGCGTCCAGCCGCTTATAGCAGCTTCGCACCATGCGGGCAACAAGCCGCTCGGTTGGGTACTGAAACAGATTGTTCTTTTTGATTTCTTCGATAGCGACCTCCACGGATGTCCCGTCGAGGTAATATTTCGATGCAATGCGGATTTCATAGAAGAGGAACTGTTCCGCTGTGATCGTTCCGTTATAAATCAGAGATCGTTCCATTCGCTTCTCCATTCAAGCCGGTCTCCCAAGCTCACTGTTATCGTATCATATTGACTGTCCCATAAAGCGGACTTAATTATGTATTTTTGCTCGAGTCTGGCACAATTTCCATAATATCTTCCACAGCGCAGTCCAGCGCCGTGCAAATTTTCAAAAGTATCTCCGTCGTAACATGACCGTTTCGCCCCATTTTCGTGACGGACGCCGGGCTAATGCCCGCTTTCGCGCACAGGTCCTTCTTCTTCATATCCTTGTCAATCAGCAGTTTCCAAAGCTTCTTGTAGCTCACAGCCATAGTTCGATTCCTCCAGATGAAAAAAGTGCTCTGCTGCTTGGCAGAACACCTTTGTGCAAAGCTGCCAAGTCTAACAACAGCGCTTCGCAGCGTTGTATTTTATTGTATCAAAACAGGATGGAAAATGCAAGGAAATGATAAATACGAACGATTTTTATTTCGAAGACCACTTATCGAATTCGCCCTTATCTTTGCTTATCTTTGTTTATTGCCGCGCAAATTCTGCATCTCATAAGACATATGAATCATGCTGTTTCGCACGCAAAAATTCTATGCTATTCGTACCGAATGCGCAAACATTAATTAAGTGTCTTCATCGAATCCACCATAAATGCAGTTGAGCCTTACCCATTTCTCTGCTACAATAAAAGAAAACATAGTGGAGGTTTTTCCATGATCCGTGAAATCTGTAAAGACGGATATTTCTTATCCCAAAAGGCAGAATGAGCAATTCCAGACGCGCATCAAAACGTTCACCGGCTGGCCGGCGCAGATCATTCAGCACGAGATCGACCATTGTGAGGGGATCATCATATGATTTTATACTTTTCCGGCACCGGAAACAGCAAATATGTCGCCAAGCGAATCGCAGACGCGCTTGGTGATGAGATCGTAAATTTGAACGACCGCATCAAGGCTTCAGATACCGGACTATCCTTGGGCAGACACGCCGCGCGCCGCCGTATTCCGTCATGCGGGCAACCGGAAGTGGTTTGCGCTGGTCATGGAAGTGCCGCGGGACAAGCTGGGGCTTCCGGGAACAGAGAAGCTCGATATCGTCAACTTCAAGTACGATCCGGTCCTGATTGCATCCCTGCGCGGCGAGAACGGTATTTTTCCAGCGTACCATATGAACAAAGCCAGTTGGATCACCGCCTCGCTGGACGGCAGCGTGCCCGCAGAAACGATCGAACTGCTGTTGGACGTGAGTTATGAGTTGACAAAGCCCAAAATTCGCAGGAAAACGGCAAACAAGGAGGAAACAGATGATACGAAAATATAAAAATCCAGATGATTTGGGCGCGGCAGGTGCAGGCTTGATTATTCTTTCTCTATTGCCGCAGCCTTTGTGCTGCCTTGGACAGAAAAATTGACGGAGGACGGTCAAACGTCCTCCGTTTTGTCAATCAGTATCGCCATCCGGAACCTGATTGCTGGAATTGATGCCGCAGAAATCCGAAAACGTGCGGCTGTCCGGTCACAACGACCGTAGTGCTGATTGGAACCAAATGGAAACTATTGATCATGCGGGATCTGCTGTCCCGGCCGTGGCAGTTCAATGAGCTGAAACAGAACTCGGAGAGGATCATCCAGAAGGTCTTGACGGACAGTCTGCGCTCGATGGAGGCTGTCGGCATCATCACGCGCACCGTATATCCCGAGGTATCACCGCGGGTGGAATATGCGCTCTCCGAGTTGGGCGAGTCCATGCGTCCGATCCTGAATGCAATGGAGGTCTGGGGACGGTCTTACAAAGGCGAGCTGACTGGTCAGTCCACTTGCTCTTCCCACATTCCTGAAAATGCACCGGGGCCGTTCTTTGGCCTCCGGTGCATTTTTATGATTCAGGCAAAGTAAAAAATCTGCTTCATATCCGCATAGAATTCGCTGTCTGCGCGAACAGAGAATTTTTGGAAGCAGGGCTTTGTGTGCGTCCACCAGCGCTGCGTTTCCTCGTCCTGCGCCATTTTTTCCATGTCGGCTTCATAGTCCTCGCCGATATATTCAAAATAGGCAAAGACCTGCTCGCCCTCGCGGAAGATGGAGTAATTGCGCAGATTGCAGTCGTGGATGGTCTGCAGCACCTCCGGCCATGGGGCAGCGTGAAGTGCCTCGTATTCCTCGATCTTCTCCGGCTTCAGTCTGCCGAGCTGGCCGAAGATCACACGCTTTTCCGCGCTCATACGATCGTCTCGCGCAGCCACTCGAGCGTGCAGCTGACCATATGATGTCCCAACTCCTCGCTGGCCTCGACGGCGCTCTTGGCGAACCATTCGGTATTGCGGTCGCAGCGGCTGAGGTCGACGTGGTCGGGGTACGTGCCCAACATGAGGGACGTTTCCCACTTGCCCGCGTGGTCGAAGCCGCCGCACTTGTGCTGCGCGTCTTTGCCGATGAGCGGAATGACCTTGATGTAGGAGAACGGATCGTCGCCGGTGCCGAGATTCTCATAATAATCGGCATAGGAATTGCTGCCCCACCAGCCGCGGCCCATGGTGTCCTCCATGTATTCCATGGTGACCTTCTTGGCGGCCTTATGGCAGGCGATGGTCATGGGCATGAGGCCCGCTTCCTCGGTCTGATGGTGCGCGACGCAGTAGATATTCTTCACGCCGCCGTAGATCATCGACTTGAGGATGCAATATAAATAGTTGGTATATGCGTCCTCGTCGACCTGGATCGTGCCGGTCTCCGGGCCGCCGACGGCATAGGACGCAACACCGTACCAGATCGGCGGGCAGACGACGATCTCCTTTTCCTTTTCCAGCTCGCGCATCACGCCGTTAATGACCATGGTGTCCGTGCCGCAGGAGGCGTGGTGGGCGTGATATTCGATCGTGCCGATGGGGATAATGAACGGGACTTTTCGTTTCTTCGCGTCTTCGATCTCGTCGAAGAACATATCGATCAGCTGCATATGGTACCTCCATAATATCAAAATCGCCAATCCCGGCGCGCATCGCGCACCGGGATTGTTGCAGGTGCAGAATCAGAACAGCAGCTCGGGGCAGACCTCGGGGATCTCCGGCGAGAGAATGTCACAGCCGCTTTCGGTCACGACGATGCCTTTCTCCCAACGGACGCCGAACGTCGGGCAGGAGATGAACGTATCGGCCTGATAGGTCATGTTGGGCTGGAGCGGGTACATGGAGCTGGTTTCCGCCCAAGGCGCCTCGACCTCGATGATGCCGGTGGAGTGCAGCGGGCCGTAGACGAAGTTGTCCTTGAAGCCGTTGTCCACGAAGTACTGATAGAACTTCTTGGCAATGTCGCCTGCCATCACGCCGGCCTTGACCTGCTCGCACGTCCACTGGTGCGCCTGACGGCAGAACTGGACGATCTCGCGGCGCTCGCCCTCGAGCTTACCGAGGCAGATCGGGTAGCCGATGGCGGCGGAGTAGCCGTCGATCTTAGCCGACAGGTTCAGCTGGACAATATCGCCCTTCTGGAACTCGCGGTAGCAGGAGCGGGAGATCGCGTGGCGGGTAGAGGCCTCGGAGAAGACGTACATCGGCAGGCCCTCGTATTCCGCGCCGTTTTCATAGACCACGCGCTGGGCAACGCCGACCATTTGCAGTTCGGTCATGCCCGGACGAATTTCCTTGATGACCTGCTTGGTAGCGAGGTCGGCAAGACGGTAGCCCTCGCGCAGGCAGGCAAGCTCGTTTTCAGACTTGATCTGCCGCAGCTCGGTCATGATATAGCCCGCGTTGACGAACTCCGCGCCGGGGAACGCGTCACAGATGGCCTGATAGATGGTCATGGACGTGTCAAGGAACGACGCGATGCCGATGCGCAGCTTCTGGCCGGTGACGCCGATGGCCTTGAACACGTCTTGGAACGTGTCGGCCTGTAATTCAGGATAGGAGGGGTCCGCGCCCTCACGGTAGGCTTTCAGGCAGAAGATTTTGTCCAGCTTGTTGCGGTCCGCACCAAATTCGCGCGATTCGGGGCCGACCATCAGGGCAGCGTCACCGCCGGCGGAGATAGCCACGCCCGCGCGCTCGAACAGGGGCCAGAAGCCGGAGAAGTAGCGGGGGTTTGCGTAGTCGGCCTCGTTGCCGTTGACGATCAGCGCGTCGAGCTTCTCGCGGCGCAGGATGGCCGCGCAGCGCTGGACTCTTTCTTTGTACTCATGATCGGGAATGCAGATTCTTGCCATGTTATGTACCTCTTTTCGTATTCTTGAAAATTCCGGCTCACTCGCAGTAGCCCGGCGTTGTATAAAAGCTCACGGCTCTCGGCTCGGCGCGGCCGTACTGCGCCACGACGGGAACGTCGCTTTCCAGCACGATGGCGTATTGCTCGCCCTCGTGCGCAGTATATGCGCCGAAGTCCGCTTCGCGGTTTGTGCGCAGGCAGCGCACGCGCCTTGCCGCGACTTCCGTATGAAAGGATACCGGCTCCCGGTCTTCGTACAGAAGCGTGAACGTCAGATACGCCGTCTGGTCGGCGGTGTTTGTGACAATGATGGATTCGTGTCCGGGGATCGCGTTCACGCCCTCGGGCGGGAGCTCTGCGTCCGGAAAGATCCAGACTTTTTTACCATATTGCATAGGAACCTCCAAATTCCTGTATTTCAAAATTGTCAGGTCGGAATTGAGCATCCAGTTTGTTTTACCTCTGTACTCTTCCCGTGCCGTCGCCGCCCATGAGCTTGGTCACGTCGGAGACGGATACGCGGTTGAAATCGCCGATGACGCTGTGCTTCAGGCAGCTTGCCGCGACTGCGAATTCCAGTGCAGACTGCTTGTCCTCATAATGATTCAGGCCGTAGATCAGGCCGCCCGCAAAGCTGTCGCCGCCGCCCACGCGGTCGATGATATCGCGGATCTCGTATTTCTTAGAGACGTAGAAGCTCTTGCCGTCGTTCAGGCAAGCCGCCCAGCCATTCCAGTCGGCGCTGTGGCTCTCGCGCAGCGTGATGGCGATGCACTGCATGTTCGGATAGGCTTCCAGCACTTTATTGCCGAACGCACGGTATTTCTCGCGGTCGAGCTTGCCGGATTCCACGTTCACGTCGACCGTGATTTCAAGCGACTTCTGCACATCTTCCTCGTTGGCGATTGCAACATCGACATACTTCGCAAGCTCCCGCATAACCTCGCTGGCTTTTTTGCCATATTTCCACAGGTTTTTGCGGTAGTTCAGGTCGCAGGAGACGGTGATATTCCGCCTTTTCGCTTCTTTGACAGACTCAAGCGACAGCTCCATTGCGGATTCGGAGATTGCGGGTGTAATGCCCGTGATGTGAAACCAATCCACGCCGTCAAATGCCTTGTTCCAGTCGATATCGCCGGGCTTTACCAGCGCAATCGATGAATACGCGCGGTCGTAAATAACCTTGCTTGGGAGCTGGTTTGCGCCTGCTTCCAGATAGTAGATTCCCATGCGTCCGTCTCCGCGGACGATTTTTTTCGTATCCACGCCGAAATAACGCAGCTCGCGGATGCATGCGTCGGCAATGTCGTTCTGCGGCAGGACGGTCAGAAATTCTGCGTCCATGCCGTAATTGGCAAGGCTGACGGCTACGTTTGCCTCACCGCCGCCAAACGTCGCTTCCAGCATCGGACTCTGGAAAAAGCGCTCATGACCGGGGGCCCGCAGTCGCAGCATGATTTCGCCGAATGTCAAAAACTTCATGTTTCTGCCTCCTTATTTCTGTAGAAGATGGACCGCGAAGCCGCCGAATTCCTGCCGCAGGTAGACCGCGATCATTCGGTCCCCCTTGTATTTGGCGGTGTCCGGGTCGATTTGGAAGCCCTTTGCGGCCAGTTCACAGATGGCAGCTTCCATTCGGTTGGTGCGGATGGCGATATGGCCCTTCTCACCCAGATAGTTGCTCTTCATGATCTCAATGGCGGATGTAGAGAAATTGGAGGAATTGCCCAACTTGGTCTCGAAGCCGAAGGCCTCACTGAAGTTGCCGCAGAGAGAAAGGGCGCTTTCCGCATCCGGGCAATTGACGCCGATGTGGGCCACCTCAAAGCCCAGCACAGCCTTGCGGGCTTCCCGGCACAGCTGGGTGATTTTCTCAAAGTGCCCGGCGGAAATGTCCGCCTTGGGGCAAACCCAGCTGCCGCCTACGGCGTGGATAAAGGGAGCGGAGATATATTCCGCCAGATTCTGTGCGTTTACGCCGCCTGTGGGAATAAACTTTATGCCGCCGAAGGGGCCGGAGAGCGCTTTCATGGCGCTGAGGCCGCCGTAGACATTGGCGGGGAAGAATTTGAGAACCTTCAGCCCCAGCTCCATGGCCTCCATAATTTCTGTAGGCGTGACGCAGCCGGGGGTGACGGCAATGTCATGCTCTACACACCAGGCTACGACCTCCCGGTTGAAGCCGGGGGAGACGATGAAGGACGCACCGCAGTCCACTGCCTGTTTGCATTGTTCCAGGGTGATGACCGTCCCGGCACCTACCAGCATTTTGGGGCAGTTTTCACGAACAGCCCGGATGGCATCCGGTGCTGCGGCGGTACGGAAGGTGATCTCCATTACACCGATGCCGCCGCGCAGCAGGGCTTCTGCGGTGGGGACAGCGTCCTTTGCGTCCTCAATTACTACCACCGGCACCACACCGGCGGCGGATAATTTGTTCAGAATGTCCATAGAATCCTCCTTATTCCATAACGGGCAGAGTGATGCCGAGATCCTCGGCCAGCCCTCGCAGGGAGGCTTCTACATCGGCGGGAATGGTAAAACCCTCGTTTTCTGCGATCACATGCTTGCTCCACTCAATTTCGCCGGGGGTGTAGATGCGGGTGGCGTTTTTCGCTTTTGGTGCGGCACGAAGTACACCGGCCATATCCTCTACGCGGTCAGCGATTTTTTCCTGCCCCAGGAATTTGGTGGGGTCAATGGCGATGAAGGTGTGGCAGACGTTGTTGGGCTTTTCCAGCTCAAAGCACCAGGAGACAATGTCGCCGCCCATGGAGGTGCAGCCGCCGGACAGAATGCCGGTGAGCAGCTCCACCATGATGGCCAGGCCGTAGCCCTTGTGGGCGGCCATGGGCTGCATGGCGCCCTCTTCGGGGTAGTGGCTGGGGTCGGTGGTGGGTAGACCGTCCTTATCCACGATCCAGGTTTCCGGAATCTTTTTCCCGTCTTTCCGGGCCTGGACGACCTTCAGGGAGGCAACATTGCTCATGGCAATGTCCAGAAAGACGCTGGCGGTGGTGTTAGCAGGGGCGGCGTAGGCAAAGGGGTTGTTGCCCAGCAACATGCCCCGGGCGCCGGGGGCGGTCATGTTGGGGTCCACATTTGACATGGACAGACCGATGAGTCCCTGCTTCGCAGCGATGTTGGCGTAGTACCCGGCGGCACCGAAGTGACAGGAGTTGCGCACTGCGGCAATGGCAATACCGGTTTCCTGTGCTTTCACACAAGCCATTTCCATGGCCTGTACAGAGGGGATCATACCCAGGGCCTTGTGGGCATCCAGCAGTACGTAGGAGGAACCTTCCGCCAGAATTTCCGGCTCAGCGTGGATGTCGATGCCGCCAGCGCGGAATTTGCGGATGTAGTTATGCAGATTCTTGGTGCCGTGGGAGTTGGTGCCGAAGGCATCCGTCTCGGATAGAACGGTAGCGGTGATATCTGCGTAGGCCTCTTTCATGCCTTCTTTAACCAGTGCTTCTTTGCAGAAAGCTTTCAAGTCCTTCAGTTGAATCTTTGCCATATTGTTCAATCTCCTTTTTTACTGTCAAATGCCCCAGAAAGCGGAGAAGCCCCCGTCTACAGGGATTACCGCACCGTTTACAAAGGATGCAGCCTCAGAACACAGCCAGATCACGGGACCGGCCATTTCCACAGGGGCGCCATAGCGGCCCATGGGGGTCTTGTCCAGGACCCGCTGGCCCCGGGCGGTGGGACTGCCGTCCTCTTGCTGCATCAGAAAACGATTCTGCGTTGTCAGCAGGAAGCCCGGTGCAATGGCGTTGACCCGGATATTCTTGCTGTAGTTCTGGTTGAAGTGCGTGGCCATCCACTCGGTGAAGTTTGCCACGGCTGCCTTGGCACCGCAGTAGGCCACGGTATTTGTCAGGGGATGGTAGGTGGCCATGGAGGCAATATTGATGACATTGCCGGTACCCTGTTTTGCCAGAAGTTCGCCGAAGACCATGGTGGTCAGTACCGCACCGGTAACATTCAGGTCGAAAACCCACTTGAAGGCCTCCGTATCCAAATGGAAGAAGTCCAGCTCCGGAGAGACCGTTGCCTGCTTTTTATTGCCGCCCGCACCGTTGATCAGAATGTCAATGTGACCATAGGCCGCAACGACCTCATCCCGGGCTTTTTCCAGGCTGGCGCGGTCCAGAACATTGGCCGCTACGGCAATGGCCTGTCCGCCCGCTGCGTTTATCTCGTCAGCGATCTGCTGGGCGCTTTCCACAAACAGATCCAGCAGGGCGATCTTTGCACCCTTCTTCGCCATCTCCCGGGCCATGACCCCGCAGATAACGCCGCCGGCGCCTGTAATGACGGCAACCTGACCGGAAATATCAAAGTCTACCTGATGCATTTTTTCTCCTCCTTAATTGGCTCGCTCCATAAAATATTGAATGCTCTTTTGCGCATTTTCACGAATGTGTGCCTGAGATGGGGTGTTTAACACCTCCAGAGCGGCATAGCCATCGTAGCCAATGGCCTCCAGCTGTCGGTGAACAGCAGGAAAATCAATGTGTCCCTCACCGGGCAGACGGCGGTTGCTGTCCGCCAGATGGACATTGCTGATGCGGCTGCCCAGTTCCGAAATGGCTAGAAGCATTTCCGCATCCTCAATGTTGGAATGGAAAGTGTCGTACAGAACGCCTATGCAGGTTGGAGAACCGATTTGCCGGATGATCTCCAGTGCGGAGCGGGAGCTGTTAAGGTGGCGACACTCATAGCGGTTGATGGGCTCTAGATTGATGGTAATGCCCTTGGTATCGGCCTGGTCTGCCAGACGTGCAAGGGAATCCTGCAGAAGCGCCCATTCCATGTCCTCCGGCAGATCACCGCCCCGACCGCGAATCAGGCCAACGGTGACGTGGGGTTTGCCAAGCAGCAGTGCCAGCTCCATATCCCGATCCAGCCGCCGCAGCGTCCGGTCCCGGGTTTCCCGGCTGGCGCTGCACAGGGAGAGCCCCTCCAGGGCCATGGCTTGACCGGTGGAGATGGTGGAAACCGGTAGACCGGTCTGCTGGAGCTTGCGCTCCAGCGCATTCCGATCCAATAGGTCCGGATCGGAGAGGATGATTTCTACGGCATCAAAACCGCTGTCGCGGACCCAATCCAGGCCTTGCTTCCAGTCTTTGCCGGGGAACGGTGAGAAGGGATTGTCATATTGTACGGATAGAGATGTACTGACTTTCATTCACTCACTCCTTTTGAATATCGAATTCCGTATACGGTACTCCGTATGCTGCTATTATACAGCCAGGATTTTATCTGTCAATTCCTTTTCTGCTTTTTCTAAAAGATTGTAGGAATGCCAAAAAATAGCACCGAAAATTTGGACATTATTTGCCCTCATCCCGGTACATCAGAAAGGGCGGAAGCCGTTGCAGCTTCCGCCCCTTGATTATGTGGTTGTATGCTTCCTGGTTTCAGGAATCCTTTTGGGTGTAGTCGGCCAGCGCATCTTCGCGGCTGTACTCTACGTGTTTACGGATCGCATCGATGGTGGCATCCAGATCCCGGTTCTCAAAGCCGTGATAGATTTTTTCATGGTAGCTCTTGGCCTTACTGATCCGCTGGCTGCTGCGGGAGGTGACGCTGCGGAAAGCTCTGGTCTGATGGCGCAGGTCCGTATAGATTGCCTGCATCCGGGCATTTCCGCACAGGCGAATCACGGCATCGTGGAAATCTTCATCATGCTGTACAAAGGAGCTTGTTGCCGTTTCGTTTTCTGCCTGATAGACCTGCTGAAGCTGCTCAAAGGCTGTAGGGTCCGCAGGGAGAATCTCTCGGATGACCTTTGTTGCTGCGGCAATGTCCAGAATCTGGCGCAGCTCAAAAATCTCATTGATATCCTTGGCGGAGGGCTGATATACATAATAGCCCTTTTTGGTGGGGCTGCTTACCACGAAGCCCTCTTCGGCCAGCTTTCGGATGGCATCCCGCAAGGGTGTGCGGCTAATGCCGAAATCCTCGGCCAACTGGGAATCCACCAGTCTTGTCCCGGGCAGAAGCTCTTTGTTCAGAATCTTCTCCTTCAAAATATCATAGGCCTGCTGATTCAACGTATCGATTTTTAAAATCACGGGTATCCCTCCGTATTCCGAATACTATGTGCTATGCACAAATGATACCGCACGAAAGCTCATTTGTCAACCTGTCTTGCAAAATCTGCACGACAATTGTATGAGTAAACAGATTACGAACAACGAATAAGAACCTTTTCATAGCTTCCTTTCCTGTTAGACGTTCACTCACGGAATCTTTTGATCCCAAATTTCTCCCCCAAGCAGGTATTTTCAGGACGGCAAAAGCGCGGCACTACATTTGAGACAGGTCGTTTTTTTATATGATTTCTGAAACCATTATATTCTGTGAAAATGACAAAAACCGCCACGGTGTGACTGACAGAATCAGTACGCACCATGGCGGTTTTCACGATTCATTTTTTCTAGGGAAACTCTGAACAAATCGACTGCGGCTGAGCGGCGAATCTTTTGCTGTTCAGCCTCTCCTGTTCGATTTGGGCCCTTATGCTTTTCGGGCCTTCCGTTCCTCCAGCGCCCAGCACAGCAGGTATCCGGCTCCCAGCAGGAAGAAGCCGCCCAGGGTGTTGTCGCAGAAGGGGTATTTTTCCATCATGGCCACCGGCAGCCAGGCAAGGCTCATGAGGGCCACGCTGATCTTCCAGCCGTCCCGGCTTGTAACCGCCACATAGATTCCGCAGATCAGCACCTCCACGGTAATGGCCACTGCCGCCAGCATGGCAGGCAGGCCCCAGCGCAGGAGGATCTCCAGATAGGAATTGTGGGCATGGGGGATGCCGTGGAGCACCTCGCCCACCAGCTCCGTGCCGAAGAGCAGCAGCTTCCAGTCTTTCACGCCCTCCCGGACGTACTTCCAGATGGTGGTGCGGTAGTTGAGGTTCTTCATATTCTCTCCCAGGCTCTTCTGGTCTGCGCCAGTGAGCTGGATATTGCCGTTTTCATCCACAAAAAGGGACTCGGACATTTCCCGCTGGCCGGAGAGATACTGCTCCGTCAGCCGGTGGTTGTTCCACTTGTAAAGGCCCTCCATGCCCACCAGCAGCACCGCCGCCAGCACCAGCAGTACCAGAACCCCCTGCCACAGCTTTTTCCCCCGCTGCTTCCACACGGCAAAAAGCAGGACCCCTGCTCCGTAGGCCACCGCCGCCAGCATGGTGATGCGGCCGTGGGTCATGGCGATAAAGCCCGCCTGAATTGCCGCCAATGCCAGAAGCACCGCCCGCAGCCACTTCCGGCCAGTCAGGAAGCAGAAGGCAATGCAAAGGGCATAGCCCATAAAATACAGGGTGGCCGTCACGTTGGGGTGCCAGAGAACGCTTAAACGGGCACCGGCCCAGATCACGTCCCGGGCAAAGGCCGCCGGAACCCGGTCCAGCAGCAGGAGGACCGTTAATCCATCCAGCCACAGCACCGCCACCAGGGTCAGCAGACCGCCGACTTTCAGCGCCAGCTGCTTTTTGTCATCCCGGCAGCAGGCCGCCAGGGGATACAGCAGCAGGTACCGGCTGAACATCAGCCCCGGGCCCTGGACTTCATAGCCGAAAAAGTGAACATGGGCATAGCGGATAAAGGTGATCCAGGCCGCCATGGCCAGGGCCAGGGCCAGATGGAGTCCCGCCGCCCGGGTTTTGGACAGCAGCAACGCACAGCCGGCAAAGGTCACGGACAGCACCGTTAAAATAGGGTCTGCCAGCATCCGGGTATTCCACAGGCTACTGTCCCCCCGGACGATCATCAGGCAGTGGAGCACCATGGCAAGGCACCCGCACAGCAGCCCCAGCCCCGCCAGGCGTTTTTGCAGCCGGGTGTCAAAGGCTTCCATAGGCCTTACTCCTGCTCCAGGGCCATGACCTTGTCAATGCGCCGCTGGTGCCGGGCTTCTCCGGAGAAGGGGGTGGCGACCCAGGTGTCCACGATTTCCAGGGCCAGATTCTCCCCCACAATGCCCGCCCCCAGGGCCATCATGTTGGTGTCGTTGTGAAGCCGGGTCATTTTGGCGGACAGCACGTCGCTCAGCAGGGCGCAGCGGATGCCCTTGACCTTGTTGGCGGCGATGCTGACGCCGATGCCGGTGGTGCAGATGACCACGCCCTTGTCACACGTACCGTCCGCCACGGCGCGGGCCGCCTTCTCGGCGAAAACGGGATAGTCCACGCTCTCCGTGGAGAAGCAGCCGAAGTCCTCGTACTCGATGTCGTTTTCCTCCATCCAGATCAGCAGATCCTGCTTCAGCAGGTAGCCGCCGTGGTCACAGGCAATGGCGATCTTCATGTGTTTGTCTCCTTTTCGTGTTATAGCGGTCGGAATGCGGGCGTGCCGCCCTCAAAGGTGGTGAAATATCTGAACCCGCACTGGCGCAGCAGCTCCTGCCGCTCCCGTATGGCGCAGCCCACGTACCGGGTGTTGTGTGCGTCCGAGCCAAGGGTGATGATCTCGCCGCCCAGCTCCCGGTACAGCCGCAGCAGCGGGCCGTCCGGCAGGGGATCATGTCCCCGGTTGGTGTTGCACTCGATGCCGCAGCCGTTTTCGATCAGCGTGCGGAAGATCTCCCGGCACTGATCCTCGTGGCCCGCAAAGGTCATTTGCTCGCCATGGCTCTCGTTGATATACCGCAGCGGCAGCGTCAGATGCCCCAGCACGCTGAATTTTCCCCACCGGGCCAGCCGCAGCACGTCCTCCAGATAGCTGTCTATAACGCTATGATAATACGTTTCGTCCCTTTTTTCAATGTAATATAAGTCAAAATGCTGAAATTTTTCCCCGGCCAGGTGTACCGAGCCGATGACAAAGTCCAGCTTCGGCCCGCTGGCCAGCAGCCGTTCCGCCCGGTCGAAGCCCATGGGCGCTTCGCCCAGCTCCGCGCCCATGCGGATGACCAGCCGGTGGCCGTACCGCCGTCGGGCCTCGGCCACCTGGGCCTGCAGCGCGGGCCAGTCGAAGTCCTCCCGGGGCTTATGGCTGCCCCACAGGATGGTGTCCACGTGGTCTGTGACGCAGATCTCGTCCAGTCCGTGGTCGATGGCCGCCTGCGCCAGCTCCGACACCGTCACAGACCCGTCGGGGGAGACGCTGGAATGGGTATGATAATCCGCCAGATACATGGTGCTGCCTCACTTCTTCTTGTTGAAGATGCTCTTGCGCTTTTCGTAGTTGCTCTCGCCCAGCAGCTCGCTGAATTTCTTCAGCGCCTCCTTCTGCTCCTTCGTCAGGTTGCGGGGCGTCTCCACCGTCACGGTGACGTACTGGTCGCCCCGTCCCCGTCCGTTGAGCACGGGAACGCCCTTGCCCCGCAGCCGGAACACCGTGCCGGTCTGCGTACCCTCCGGCAGGTCATACTTCACCTTGCCGTCGATGGTGGGGATCTCCAGCGTCGCACCCAGCACCGCCTGGGCGAATGTGATGGGCTCTTCCGTGAACACGTCCACGCCCTCCCGGCGGAACGTCTCGTCGGGCTGCACCATCACGGTGATCAGCAGATCACCGGCGCTGCCGCCGTTTTTGCCGGCATTGCCCTGCCCCCGCAGGGAGATGGTCTGGCCGTGGTCGATACCGGCGGGAGCATCCGCGCCAGCGTGTCCGTCACGTTCAAGGAGGCGGCCTTCGGCTGTCAGAAGGACGTGACGGTGGAGCGCAGCGAGCAGTGCGCCACCTGCAAGGGCAGCGGCTGCCAGCCCCGCGCCGTAGCTGGGGTCTACCCCGGCGAAGCCGAACTGGTCGTACCGGGCCTTCTTCTCCGGGTCGGACAGCACCTCATTGGCCTCGTTGACCTCCTTGAACTTCTCCTCGGCCTCCTTGTCGCCGGGGTTCATGTCCGGGTGGTACTTCCGCGCCAGCTTTTTATATGCCTTTTTGATCTCGTCCTCCGACGCGCCCTTGCTGACGCCGAGAACCTCGTAATAATCACGTTTGTTTTCTGCCATCGTACTTCTCTCCACTCAAAGGGGTGATAACACCACAAGAAGGGACAGGAAGCCCTGTCCCTCTTGTGGGATATGTGTTACTTGTTCTGCTCGTCGTCATCCACGACCTTATAGTCGGCGTCGTAGTACTGCTGACCGCCGTTGGGGTCGCCGCCCGGCTGGCCGCCCATGTTGGGGTCGCCCTGCGGTGCCTGCTGCTGGTACAGCTTCTCGCTCATCTTGTAGAACAGCTGGGTCAGCTCTTCGGTAGCGGCCTTGATGGCGTCGGTATCCTCGCCCTTCAGGCTCTCCTTCAGCTTATCCACACCGGCCTGCACGGGCGCCTTCTCGCTCTCGGGGATCTTGTCGCCCACCTCACCGAGGGTCTTCTCCGCCTGATAGACCAGCTGATCGGCCTGATTGCGGATCTCCACCTTCTCCTTGATCTTGGCGTCCTCGGCGGCATACTGCTCGGCCTCCTTGACGGCCCGCTCAATGTCCTCCTTGC
>OQWM01001316.1_pt1 | contig 17075 bp, 12 predicted proteins | sample 1691531 | NCBI WGS metagenome assembly OQWM01 (sample SAMN03418257, study PRJEB22391) | human gut metagenome | biome: human-gut; feature: organic feature; material: feces | host: Homo sapiens | place: Tanzania | collected 2013-01
AGTAAGGGTATCAAGATTGATCCTAAATCAGTTGAATAACTCTAAAAGTTTTGTACAATGAAGAAAGAACTTAAAGATACTATTATAGCAGAGCTTGGACAGAAACTCAAGGAATATCCCCATTTCTATCTTGTTGATGTAACAGGATTGAATGCTGAGAAAACCAGTGATTTCCGTCGCCAGTGCTTCAAGAGTGAAATCAAGATGGTCGTTGTGAAGAACACCCTTCTCCACAAGGCAATGGAAGAGTCTGAGATTGATTTTTCTGAGCTCTACGGTAGCCTGAAGGGTAGCACCGCCGTCCTCTTCGCTCATACAGCAAATGTACCTGCCAAGTTGCTTAAGGAATATACCAAAGAGGGTATCCCCGCACTTAAGGCTGCTTACGCAGAGGAGGGTTTCTTCGGAGCCAACCAGCTCGAGGAACTCGTGGCTATCAAGAGCAAGAACGAAGTTATCGCAGATATTGTTGCTTTGCTTCAGTCTCCCGCCAAGAACGTTGTTTCTGCTCTTCAGTCAGGCGCAAACACCATCCACGGTGTGCTCAAGACTTTAGGCGAGCGTCCTGAATAATAATTGCAATTTAACAATTACAATTACATAAAGTCAAAGATATATTTATTACAAGAACAATTAAAATTTAGAATAAAATGGCAGACATTAAAGCTATTGCAGAAGAATTAGTAAATCTTACTGTTAAGGAAGTAAATGAGTTGGCAACAGTCCTGAAGGACGAGTACGGTATTGAGCCCGCAGCTGCAGCTGTTGCTGTTGCTGCTGGTCCTGCTGCTGGTGGTGCAGCCGCAGCTGAGGAGAAGACATCTTTCGATGTAGTCCTCGCTGAGGTAGGTGCTACAAAGCTCCAGGTAGTTAAGGCTGTTAAGGAGGCTTGCGGTCTTGGTCTGAAAGAGGCTAAGGATCTCGTAGACGCTGCTCCTGCTACAGTTAAGGAAGGTCTCTCTAAGGAAGAGGCTGAGAACCTGAAGAAGGCTATCGAGGAAGCTGGCGCTAAGGTAGAGCTCAAGTAATAAGAACTCAGTTTTCTCTTAAATATGGTTAGGATTTGCCCAGTCGGTGAGTCCTAACCTTTTTGTGTCTTTCTATAGACGCTGATGCCCAGCCCGCTCTTTCGGGCTTTTATAACAGATCATTTAATTCATTTATGGCTACAAAAATTGTCGATAACAGAGTAAATTTTGCCAGCGTGCATAATCCGTACCCTTTCCCGGATTTTCTCGATGTGCAGTTGAAGTCTTTCAAGGACTTTTTACAGTTGGAAACTCCGCCTGAAGAACGCAAGAATGACGGTCTGTATAAGGTGTTCGCTGAGAACTTCCCTATCACCGATACTCGCAATAACTTCGTTCTTGAGTTCTTGGATTACTATATTGATCCGCCGCGTTACACCATAGACGAGTGTCTGGAGCGTGGCCTTACATATAGTGTGCCTTTGAAGGCTAAGATGAAGCTGTTTTGTACCGACCCCGACCACGAGGATTTCGGAACCGTCATCCAGGATGTGTTCCTCGGTACCATTCCTTACATGACAAGCAACGGTACATTCGTTATCAACGGTGCTGAGCGCGTGGTAGTTGCCCAGCTGCACCGTTCACCGGGTGTGTTCTTCGGTCAGGGTGTGCATGCCAACGGTACTGTGCTTTACAGCGCACGTATCATTCCATTCAAGGGTTCTTGGATTGAGTTTGCGACCGATATAAATAATGTAATGTATGCTTATATCGACCGTAAGAAGAAATTACCTGTTACGACACTGCTGCGTGCCATCGGTTATGAAAGCGATAAGGACATTCTGCGCATCTTCGACCTTGCCGAGGAGGTAAAGGTCAACAAGAAGAACCTCAAGGCCTGCGTTGGCCGCAAGGTTGCCGGTAGCGTGGTGACTCGCTGGAACGAGGACTTCGTGGACGAGGATACTGGTGAAGTAGTATCTATCGACCGTTCGGAAGTTATCGTTGAGCGCGAGACAGTCATCACCGAGGAGATGATACCTGAGATTCTGGAAAGTGGAGCTCAGAGCATTCTCCTGCACAAGGATGCCGAAGCCGGTAACAAGTATTCTATCATCTTCAACACTTTGGCCAAAGACCCCTCTAACTCTGAGAAGGAGGCCGTGCTCTACATTTATCGCCAGCTGCGTAATGCAGACCCTGCCGATGATGCCAGTGCCAAGGAAGTATTCCAGAATCTGTTCTTCTCTGACAAGCGTTACGACTTGGGCGAGGTGGGCCGCTACCGTATAAACAAGAAGTTGGGCCTGAACACCGAGTCTGATGTCCGCGTGCTTACCAAGGAAGATATCATCGAGATTATCAAATATCTCATCCAGCTCGTCAACTCCAATGCTACCGTTGACGATATCGACCACCTGAGCAACCGCCGTGTACGCACGGTAGGCGAGCAGTTGGCCAACCAGTTCTCTATCGGTCTCGCCCGTATGGCCCGTACCATCCGTGAGCGCATGAACGTTCGCGACAATGAGGTGTTTACTCCTACCGACCTGATTAACGCCAAGACCATCTCGAGCGTTATCAATTCATTCTTCGGTACCAACCCTCTGAGCCAGTTCATGGACCAGACCAACCCCCTTGCCGAGGTTACCCACAAGCGTCGTCTTTCGGCCCTTGGTCCTGGCGGTCTTTCTCGTGAGCGTGCCGGTTTCGAGGTTCGAGACGTACACTATACTCACTACGGCCGTCTGTGTCCTATCGAGAGTCCTGAAGGTCCTAACATCGGTCTTATTTCATCACTCTGTCTGTATGCCAAGATTAACGACCTCGGCTTCATCGTTACACCTTACCGTAAGATTGTTGACGGCAAGGCTGACATGGACAACAAGGACGTGGTATACCTTACCGCAGAGGAGGAAGAGGCCAAGATTATCGGTCAGGGCAATGCGCCCCTTACTCCCGAGGGCAACTTCATTCGCAAGGTTGTAAAGTGCCGTCAGGATGCCGACTATCCAGTAGTTGCTCCTACCCAGGTAGATTACATGGACGTTGCTCCCCAGCAGATTGCTTCTGTTTCAGCAGGTCTTATTCCTTTCCTCGAGCACGATGACGGCCACCGTGCGCTGATGGGATGTAACATGATGCGCCAGGCAGTGCCATTGCTCCACAACGATGCACCTATCGTAGGTACCGGTCTGGAGAAGCAGGTCTGCGAGGACTCGCGCACCATGATTACCGCCGAGGGCGACGGTGTCATCGAGTATGTTGACGCCACCACCATCCGTATTCTCTACGACCGCACCGAGGAGGAAGACTTCGTCAGCTTCGAGCCTGCTCTCAAGGAGTATCGCATTCCCAAGTTCCGTCGTACCAACCAGAATATGACCATCGACCTTCGTCCTATCTGCGACAAGGGTCAGCGTGTGAAAGCCGGTGATATCCTCACCGAGGGTTATGCCACCGAGAACGGTGAGCTGGCCTTGGGTCGCAACCTGCTTGTAGCCTACGTGCCATGGAAGGGTTACAACTATGAGGATGCCGTCGTTATCTCTGAGCGCCTGGTAAGTGAGGATGTGCTCACTTCCGTGCATGTCGACGAGTATTCACTCGACGTGCGTGAGACCAAGCGTGGTGTGGAAGAGTTTACCTCTGATATCCCCAATGTGAGCGAAGAGGCTACCAAGGACCTTGACGAGAACGGTGTTATCCGCGTCGGAGCCCGCGTAGAGCCAGGCGATGTGCTCATCGGTAAGATTTCGCCCAAGGGCGAGAGCGACCCCTCACCCGAGGAGAAGCTGCTTCGCGCCATCTTCGGCGACAAGGCCGGCGATGTGAAGGACTCTTCACTCAAGGCCAATCCATCACTCAGCGGTGTGGTTATCGACAAGAAGCTCTTCTCTCGTGCCATCAAGACTCGTGAGTCCAAAAAGCAGGACAAGATTGTTCTGGCCAAGATAGACGAGGAATACGAGGCAAAGAATGAGGACCTGAAGGATATCCTCGTTGACAAGCTCCTTGAACTCACCGAAGACAAGAAGTGTGAGGGTATCAAGGACTATACCGGTGCCGAAATCATCTCCAAGGGTTCTACCTTCACCGCTACTGCGTTGAAGAACCTCGAGTACGACGGCATCCAGAGCAATGGCTGGACTGGCGACGAGCATACCGACGGCCTTATCCAGAAGCTCATCATGAACTATATCCGCAAGTACAAGCAGCTCGATGCCGAGCTGAAGCGCCGCAAGTTTGCCATCACCATTGGCGACGAACTGCCTTCAGGCATCCTGCAGATGGCCAAGGTCTATATCGCCAAGAAGCGTAAGATTCAGGTGGGCGACAAGCTCGCCGGTCGTCACGGTAACAAGGGTATCGTTTCCAAGGTCGTACGTGCCGAGGATATGCCTTTCCTCGAGGACGGACGTCCTGTAGACCTGGTGCTCAACCCTATGGGTGTGCCCTCTCGTATGAACCTCGGTCAGATCTTCGAGGCCATCCTCGGTGCTGCCGGTAAGAAGCTCGGTGTCAAGTTTGCCACTCCTATCTTCGACGGTGCCAAGCTCAACGACCTCTCCGAGTGGACCGACAAGGCAGGTCTGCCCCGCCTCTGCTCTACCTATATATATGATGGTGAGACTGGCGAGAAGTTCGACCAGCCCGCTACCATTGGTATGACCTACTTCTTGAAGCTCGGCCACATGGTAGAAGACAAGATGCACGCCCGTTCTATCGGTCCGTACAGCTTGATTACCCAGCAGCCACTCGGTGGTAAAGCCCAGTTTGGTGGTCAGCGTTTCGGAGAGATGGAGGTTTGGGCTCTTGAGGCATTCGGTGCAAGCCATGTGCTCCAGGAGATTCTGACCATCAAGAGTGATGATGTCGTAGGACGTTCCAAGGCTTACGAGGCTATCGTCAAGGGCGATGCCATGCCTACTCCCGGTATCCCCGAGTCACTCAACGTACTTCTCCACGAACTCCGTGGTCTTGGTTTGAGTATCAAACTTGATTAAACGAGAACCCTTAATTATTTCAAGACAATGGCTTTTAAGAAAGATACAAAAATAAAGAATAATTTTACGAAGATTACCATCGGATTGGCTTCTCCCGAAGAAATCCTGGAAAATTCGTTTGGCGAGGTTACCAAACCAGAGACGATTAACTATCGTACCTATAAGCCAGAGCGTGACGGACTCTTCTGCGAGCGCATCTTCGGTCCTACCAAGGACTATGAGTGCGCCTGCGGCAAGTACAAGCGCATACGCTACAAGGGTATCGTCTGCGACCGATGCGGTGTCGAGGTTACCGAGAAGAAGGTACGCCGCGAGCGCTCAGGTCATATCGAACTGGTAGTGCCCATCGCACATATCTGGTATTTCCGTTCACTGCCCAACAAGATTGGCTATCTGCTCGGAATGCCTACCAAGAAGCTCGACGCTGTAGTCTACTACGAGAAGTATATCGTCATCAAGCCCGGAGCCTTTGAGGGCCGCACCGACAAGGACGGACTCGAGATCAACGGTTCTCACCGCATGGATCTTCTCACCGAAGACGAGTATCTGAACATTCTCGATACCCAGCTCGACCCCAACAACCAGCTCCTCCCCGACGATGATCCCAATAAGTTCATCGCCAAGATGGGTGCCGAGGCTATCCGCGATCTCCTTACCGACCTCGACCTCGACTCTATCTCTTATGAGCTGCGCGACCGAGCCAACAATGACTCCAGCCAGCAGCGCAAGACCGAGGCTCTGAAGCGCCTGCAGGTTGTCGAGGCTTTCCGCTCGTCCAAGGAGGTCAACAAGCCCGAGTGGATGATTATGAAGATACTTCCCGTCATCCCCCCCGAGCTTCGTCCGCTCGTACCCCTCGACGGTGGCCGCTTTGCCACATCCGACCTTAACGACCTCTACCGTCGTGTCATTATCCGCAACAACCGTCTGAAGCGACTCGTCGAAATCAAGGCTCCCGAGGTGATTCTCCGCAACGAGAAGCGTATGCTCCAGGAGGCTGTCGACTCACTCTTCGACAACTCTCGCAAGGCCAGTGCCGTGAAGAGCGAGAGCAACCGTCCGCTCAAGTCACTCTCTGACTCACTCAAGGGTAAGCAGGGTCGCTTCCGTCAGAACCTTCTCGGTAAGCGTGTCGACTATTCAGCCCGTTCGGTTATCGTCGTTGGCCCTGAGCTCAAGATGGGAGAGTGCGGTCTGCCCAAGCTGATGGCCGCCGAGCTCTACAAACCATTCATCATCCGCAAGCTCATCGAGCGTGGCATCGTCAAGACTGTCAAGAGCGCCAAGAAGATAGTAGACCGTCGTGAGCCCGTCATCTGGGACATCCTCGAGAATGTCATGAAGGGTCACCCCGTGCTCCTCAACCGTGCTCCTACACTGCACCGTCTGGGAATCCAGGCCTTCCAGCCCAAGCTCATCGAGGGCAAAGCTATCCAGCTCCACCCGCTGGCATGTACTGCGTTCAACGCCGACTTCGACGGTGACCAGATGGCTGTCCACCTTCCCTTGAGCAACGAGGCTGTACTCGAGGCACAGATACTGATGCTCCAGAGCCACAACATCCTCAACCCTGCCAATGGTGCTCCTATCACTGTGCCCTCTCAGGACATGGTGCTCGGTCTCTACTATATCACCAAGCTCCGTCCCGGAGCCAAGGGCGAGGGCCTGAGCTTCTACGGTCCCGAAGAGGCCATCATCGCCTACAATGACGGCAAGTGCGACCTCCACGCTCCTGTTAAGGTGCTCGTCGACGATATCGTTGAGGGTCAGCCTGTCAAGCATATTGTCGAGACCTCTGTTGGCCGCGTGGTAGTCAATCAGATTATCCCCGATGAACTGGGCTTCGTCAATGATATCATCTCCAAGAAGTCACTCCGTGGCATCATCGCCCGCGTTATCAAGGCAGTCGGTATGGCTCGCGCCTGCGCCTTCCTTGACGGTATCAAGAACCTGGGTTACCACATGTCTTATGTAGCCGGTCTGTCGTTCAACCTCGACGATATCATCATCCCTGTAGAGAAGGAAGCTATCGTAGAGAAGGGACAGCGCGAGGTCGAGGAGATTACCAATAACTATAACATGGGTTTCATCACCGACAACGAGCGTTACAACCAGGTTATCGATGCCTGGACCCACGTCAACGACGAGTTGGGTGATGTCCTGATGAAGGAAATGACCGAAGCCGACCAGGGCTTCAACGCCGTATACATGATGCTCGACTCCGGAGCCCGTGGTTCTCAGGACCAGATCAAGCAGCTTTCCGGTATGCGTGGTCTGATGGCCAAGCCTCAGAAGGCCGGTGCCGAGGGCGCTCAGATTATTGAGAATCCTATCCTCTCCAACTTCAAGGAGGGTATGTCAGTGCTCGAGTACTTCATCGCTTCCCACGGTGCCCGTAAGGGTCTTGCCGATACCGCTATGAAGACTGCCGACGCCGGTTACCTTACCCGTCGTCTCGTCGACGTGTCCCACGATGTCATCATTACCCAGGAAGACTGCGGTACACTGCGTGGCCTCGAGTGTCGTGCGCTCAAGAATGGCGACGAGATTGTATCTTCTCTCGGCGAGCGCATCCTCGGCCGTGTGTCAGTCCATGACATCATCCATCCCACCACTGGTGAGCTCATCTGCGCAGCCGGTGAGGAAATCAATGAGGAGAAGGCCGACATCATCGAGAAGTCACCCATCGAGATGGTAGAGATCCGCTCCGTACTTACCTGTGAGAGCAAGCGCGGTATCTGTGCCAAGTGCTATGGCCGCAACCTCGCCACCTCGCGTATGGTACAGCTGGGCGAAGCTGCCGGTGTCATCGCCGCTCAGGCCATCGGTGAGCCTGGTACACAGCTTACACTGCGTACATTCCACGCCGGTGGTGTGGCTGGTAATGCAGCCGCCAACGCCAGCATCGTTGCCAAGAACAATGCCCGCATCGAGTTCGAAGAGGTGCGCGACGTTCCCTTCCGCGATGACGAGTCCAAGGATTGCCGTATGGTCGTAAGCCGTCTGGGTGAGATTCGATTCATCGACCCCAATACCGATATCGTCCTCTCTACCCTTGACCTTCCCTACGGTTCTATCCTCTACAACAAGCACGGCGACATCGTCAAGCAGGGCGACCTCATCGCCAAGTGGGACCCCTTCAATGCGCTCATCGTTACCGAATATGCTGGTACACTGCGCTTCAACGATGTTATCGACGGCGTTACCTTCAAGGCCGAAACCGACGATACCACAGGTCTTTCCGAGAAGATTATCATCGACGCCAAGGACCACACCAAGGTTCCTACCTGCGATGTGCTCGACGCCGACGGCAATGTGCTCGGTACTTATAACTTCCCCGTAGGCTGTCACGTAGTGGTAGAAGACGGACAGAAGGTATCTACCGGTGCCACCCTCGTTAAGATTCCACGTGCCGTAGGAGGTGCTGGTGACATCACTGGTGGTCTCCCACGAGTTACCGAGCTCTTCGAGGCCCGCAACCCCTCTAACCCCGCAGTCGTTTCCGAGATTGATGGCGAGGTCACCATGGGCAAGCTCAAGCGTGGTAACCGCGAGATTATCGTTACGCCCAAGCACGGCGAACCCCATAAGTATCTTGTCAATCTGAGCAAGCAGCTGCTCGTGCAGGAGCACGACGCCGTGCGTGCCGGAACTCCACTCTCCGACGGTGTCATCACTCCCAATGACATCCTTGCCATCAAGGGTCCCACCGCCGTACAGGAGTACATCGTCAACGAGGTACAGGACGTTTACCGCCTCCAGGGTGTGAAGATCAATGACAAGCACTTCGAGATTATCGTGCGTCAGATGATGCGCAAGGTTCAGATTAATGAACCGGGCGACACCACATTCCTTGAGCAGGAACTCGTAGACAAGCTCGACTTCGCCGAGGAGAACGACCGCATCTGGGGCAAGAAGGTAGTCACCGACGCCGGCGACTCCGAGAACCTCAAGGCTGGTCAGATTATCACTCTCCGCAAGCTGCGCGACGAGAACTCAAGCCTCAAGCGCCGCGACCTGCGCCCCGTCCAGGTGCGCGATGCCGTCCAGGCCACAGCCACCCAGATACTCCAGGGTATCACCCGTGCTGCCCTCGGTACCAAGAGCTTCATGTCTGCCGCTTCGTTCCAGGAGACCACCAAGGTGCTCAACGAGGCAGCTATCCGTGGCAAGCAAGACCGCCTCGAGGGTATGAAGGAGAACGTTATCTGCGGTCACCGCATCCCCGCCGGTACAGGTCTGCGCCAGTTCGACAAGCTCATCGTTGGTTCGCGTGAGGATTACGAGCGCATCGAGGCCAACAAGAAGAACATCCTCGACATCGAGGTTAAAGACAGCAACATCTAAGGGTTTTCCCTTGATTACAACATAAGCGAGAGCCGCTGGTCCACTCAGGGTCATGCGGCTCTCGCTTTTTTTCAATGATACAGCCGTTATTGAGTTTTGTATGGAGCCCCAGACTGTTTGACAATGCGATTGGGATCATTGTCCACCGGCTGCATGACGGCTACGCCGCAGCCCTGCAGATTGCTGTGGAGCCGGCAGAGTTGTTAAAAATGTTAATTCCCGTTTGGTTTCATCCGCCTTATGTGTCATATTGGTGTAACAAAGCCACAGTACAATGACCGAAAACCAGTTCATCAGCCTTGTCCCGCGACTGCGCCAGGTGGCGCTCACCGCAGCTGTCGGCGCCGGAAGTGATGCCGACGGCGCCGAGGATGTCGCCCAAGACACGATGATACGCCTGTGGCAACTCCTTGCCGCGTTGGAGCGTGTCGAGTCGCCCGAAGCCCTCACCGCCACCATCGCCCGTCGCCTGGCTCTCAATGCCTGCCGCCGCCAGTCATCCCGCCTCCCTCTTGCCGACGCTCTCCGCCAGCTTGCCGCTTCGGTTTACGCCCAGCCCGATGTCAGCCTTCAGCACCACGAGAACCTCGAGTGGCTCGACAGTCAGATGCGGCGCCTGCCCTCAGTACAGCAGCAGGTCTTCTACATGCGTCAGGTCGAGCACCGCAGCCACGACGAGATAGCCCGCATCGTGGGCATAGCCCCCAAGTCGGTCAGCACCCTCTTGGCGAGAGCCCGCAAAGCGATTTATGAAGAATTGGACAAACGTAGATAAAGCCTTATGAGAAATCCCGATTATGCCACCATAGCCCGGCTCCTTGAGCGTTACATGCAGGGCACCACGTCGCTCAGCGAAGAGCAGACGCTGGAGCGTTTTTTCCGCACTGCCACTGATATCCCTGTCGAGTGGACTACCTTCAGGCTCATGTTTACCGCCTATGCCGCCCCCAGCCCCAAGTCTCGTGCGCTTACACTGCGCCGGATGATGCCCTGGATGGCAGCAGCTTCGGTTGTGGCAGCTGTAGTCATCGCTGTGTGCCGTTTCTCCCCCTCCGACACCGCCCCCACCACTGCCCAAGCCATCCCCGCTGCCATCCCCGTAGCCGAGCCTGCCCCCGCTCCTGTGCCCGCTCCTGCTGCCCGCCCCGCATCCCAGTCTGCCCCCGCCCCAGCCGTCCGCAAGTCTGCCCCAGCCTGCGTCGCCTCAGCCCAACCTGTCGACACGCTCTACCGCCAGCTTATGGCAGAGACGGTAGTCGCCACCGCCAATCTGATGGACGATATGGCGCAGCAGAACGCCAACGCCCAGTTGCAGACCATCACCGCCCTTATCGTCGCCGGCGAGCTCAACTCGCTCGACATTTGCGCCGCCCTGGAAGAAGGGGCCGAGACGGTCGACGACCTACTTGCCGAGAATGTCTAACCCATTAATATCTTAACAGTTATGAAACCTATTCATGCCCTTGTGATGAGCCTCGCGCTCTTCTTCGTTGCGCCAGCCCATGCGCAGCAGCCCATCGAGAAGTCATTTGCCCACCTGCGCAAGGTGGTCAAGATGGAAGTCTATCCCAACATCGTGCGCGACCCTGTCACCATGCAGGTCGAGGGTTCTGCCGAGGTCTACGAGTTTGTGGTCAGCGAGCGCCACCGCGCGTTTATCGACACCTTGAGAGAGGCTTTCCTCGCATCCTCCGAGACGGCTTACAAAGTCTTTTCTGCCAACGACACCAAGCACCAGCGCCGTCTCACCTACACCCCCGGCAACGCAGTCACCATAGGCCGCAATTATATCAACCATATCGCCGCGCTCTTTGCCGACGCCACGCGCCCGGGCTATCGCACAGCCTACTGCCTGGAGTGGTCGTTCCCCTATCAGGGCGAGATACGTGCCCGCTTCTCGCGCGTCTATGGCCCCGACCCCAAGTCGCGTCCCGTCGCGTCTCCGGCAGCCACCCCCTCACAGCCCGTCACCATCGACGATTGGCAGACGTTTGTCTCCGGACTTCAGTCGGTGCTCGACAGCATCGCTTCGTCCAGCCCCGTCCACGACGCTACCGCCTACCAGCAGGTTATAGCCGGTGTCGAGAGCCTTGCCCAGCGCTTCATGCGCCAGCATCCCATGCCGCCATGCCCGTCCTCGCCCGACTCCAGTGAGAAGCTCCATGCCGCTGTGCTCACCCATAGCCGCGACAGTGTCGAGGCAGCCCTCGTCAGCCTCGACTTCACCCCCGCCTGTCGCGCGCTGCTCGTCGATGTGCTGCTCGATGCCGACAAGCAGATAGATATCCATCGCGTGGTCGCCGACGCCAATCTGCGCGACCCCGAAAAGATGATGCTCATTATGACCCATGTCACCCGCCAGGCTATACGCCGATTAAGATGATGTCATAGTGCCGCCAGTGCCGCCCGATAGCGATTGGGCAGCATGGTCAGGGGGGCTTGCCTTCGGGGCAGGCACCCTTTTGAGGTAGACATCCACAAGGGCAGAAAGGCAAAAGCAGCTCCCCCGTGTCGCTGCTTTTGCCTTTCGGTTTTCTGCCGCCACCGTCGCGGGCACCGTGGACTTTTCTGCGATTTTAACAATGTTAAATTCGCCAATCCTTTACGCTTTTTCTATGAATATAATTACCTTTGCACCTCGTTAAGATACAATCAGTTTCACCCCGATCGTTTCTTCCCGTGCTTCTTGCGCGGCCTGTAGGCATTGGGTGCGTGCTGAATGTCCCCATTGCTTGTATCTGACGCACCCCGACTATAGACACCTCGATTATTACAGACTACATCATGACCAATCTGCTTTGTGCGTTTCCCCCTGGAGTGCATGCGGCAGCAGTAGTCTCTTGTTTGCCTGTGCCTGCAACCGACCTGTTGTGGTTAGGCCTCTTGCTCGTATTCAAATTTTACATCATACATCACTCAACTTTTACCACAGATGAGAAGATTGTTATTCATCTTTTCCTTGCTGTCCTTATTGGGCGGCAGGGCACATGCCCAACACCTCTATGCCAGCATCTGGCAGGATGGCGCTGAGCTTGAGTCGCTGGGCACAGCAGCCTTCAGCCTCGATGCCGACTCCGAACCCACGGTCGAGTTTGTCGACGGCAAGGCAGTCATGACCATTGGCGGCCATCGTGTCGCTGCACTTCCCATGAGCGATGGGGGAGAGCTGGTGTTGGCCTTCGAGACCACCCTTGCCAACGATGCGCTCAACCGCGTCGTCAAGTCGCCGACCGAGCGTCTTCCCTACGCCACAGTCTATTCACCCTTTCAGCTCGTCGTTCCCTCGGAATGCGAGGTCTATGCGCCCACGTTCGACCGTAACAGCATGACGCTCCACGCCGGCGACGCTCAGCGGCTCGAGGCTGGCGACATCGTTCCGCCCGAGACCCCGCTCCTTGTCCACGGCACAGGTGATCTCTCCTTCGGCTTCTCTGCTGCTGCCGCCACTGTCTCGCCCGCCAGCGCGCTCAGTGGCTCGTCGCTCAAGATTAACCGCCCCACCGACGCCACCATCTTCACCTTCGGCATCGGCAAGAGCGGCACCCATCAGAACGAGTTCGGCCTCTTCCGCTACACGGGCAGCACTCTCGGAGCCGGCCTCTGCTACCTCAGTGTGCCCACTGCCGCAGCCGCCAGCTTCGTCGGCATCTCGTTCGACTCCACCACCGATGGCATCGGCTCTATCGAGCATCCTGCCACCCGCCTCGGTGTGACCAAATACATAGACCACGGTCGCATAGTCATCAGCAAGAACGGCCGCAAGTATAATCTCAACGGACAAACCCTCAAATGACAACAATGAAGAAAGTATACATCCGCCCCGAGGCAACCCTCATCAGGATAGCCACCACCCAGCTCCTCGCCTCGTCAACCTTCCAGGCAAACGAAGAAACCACCACCGACATGCAGTGCTCGATGCGCTATCCCGAAGAAGACTGGGACGAATAACCCATCGTCCATAGCTTAGCAGCAATAGTAATAAACCAACCAACAACGAAACAACAATGAAAAAGATATTATTCCTCCTCCTCGGCATCGTAGCCGCAGTGAGCGCCAATGCACAGGTAGTCGAAGTATACAAGAATGGCACACTCGTCCATTCCTACAATAATACGCCTGACAGCAAATACACCGTTAAGTTCATCCCCTTTGCTAACTCTGAGACCTCTATCGATGGCCATGAATTTGTCGAGATTGGTGGCAAGAAGTGGGCCACGATGAATTTCGGAGCCACTACGGTAGCCGGCAGTCCCGAGACAGCCTATGGCGACTATTATGCGTGGGGCGAGACGGTCACCTACTATTATAATGTTGATTTCACCAAAGACTTCGATAAATCCATCAATTGGAAGCGCACCAATATCACAGGTGCACATGTTAATAACGATAAATATAGCCATAACTTCGTTTGTTATAGTGGTGATAAAGATAATCATTTTAAGGAGTGGACGCCTGCTCCTTATGGTAACAATGGTGTGCTGAATGATAAATGTGACGTAGTCCAAAAAAAATGGAGTAGTTCATGGCATATGCCTACCAAGGAAGATTTTGACAATCTCGTCTTGGCTTGCTGCGGTTCCACAACTGGTAAGCCCATTGCGGTACCAGAGAATATTACCGATGGCGGCGTCTATTATATACTGAAAGCAGGTACTACCGTCGACGGCGTGACTTACAATGTGCCCGGCATCCTGTTTGTCGACCATACAGATACCTCCAAGCGCCTTTTTTTCCCTGCTGCCGGCAACCTGCAATATGTCAAACGTGATGGTCAGGGTACTCTCTGCTCTTATTGGGCTTCAAGTTTGTACAGTAGTGATAAATCTAAAGCCTATTGTGGGTACTATTCATTGAAAGACCTTTCCACGAAGATGCAGCCGGTTAGCCGTTGCCTGGCGCTCTCTATCCGCCCCGTGTCCGACTGATAAGCTGCGCATCGCCCCTCGTCACCCCCATTCCCATATAATATATAATAAGGTGTACTACCGTCAGCCCCATCCCTCTGCTGTCGGTGATACACCTTTTACCATTTATGCCCGTCGTGGCGCTAACCACAGAAAAATGAGGGGAGGATGTAAAAAAAGTTGACTTTTTCATAGCGGCTTGATTTACTTTTATTACCTTTGCAGAAGATAGGCTGCACCTCAGCCATTAAGCGAGCTTATGGCCTTCGGTTTGCGCTATCTTTGCATAAGATAGGCTGCATCTCAGCCATTAAGCGAGCTTATGGCCTTCGGTTTGCGCTATCTTTGCAAAAGATAATCGATTATCTTTACCTAATAACAACCGATAGTATGAGAAATCAAGTATTCATCTTGTGTAGTGCCCTCTTCCTGTTTGCCGGGCATCACGACGCCCACGCCCAGGGCTTCCTGAAGAAGCTGGGCAAGCGCCTCGAGCAGAAAATAGAAAACACTGTCGAGGGCAAGGTCAGCCGCACCGTCAAGGGTACGGTCAATGGCGCTGCCGATAAGACCGTGCGCACAGCCACTGGGGGCAAAGTGAAGTCTTCGCCCGTACGTGTCGGTGGCCAGTCATCGAGCCGGCAGAGCGCACGTAACCGTAGACTCGAGCAGCAGGCCGACGCCATGCTGGGCCCCGACCACAACCGCAATGCCGAGGATGCGGCGCCTACCGTGCGCCTCCCCAAGGAGCACACCGCGCTCTTCGCCCCGCTGGGTTATGAAGCCGACCCGTCTCTGGGCGTCAAGACCTTCAAGCCCATCAATCCGCCCGTCAAGGCGTCAGACCAGGTGGCATGGAGCGGCAAGATGCCTGCACCCCAAAGTCTTACCAATCAGTCGCTCGTCGATATGTACAACATGCTGTCGACCGCCAGCGACTATGCCGATATGAGTCTCTCGCCCGCCCGTCATTACCTGTCGAATGTCACCAGTGTGCTCTTTGGCCGCATCGATGCGCTCGACGAGCTGTATGAAAACATCCAGGAAGCCCGCGAGAAGTACAGCATGACCGACTGCTACGAATGGAGCATCAACATTAGCCACCGAAATATCGTCAGAGTAATCAGTTCCGACGAGTACAAGGCGATGATACGCTCGTCGCTCGAGCCGCTCTTCACGTTGCCACAGACCATGTTTAACAACTACCCCGAGTTGAAGGAGTACTTCGCCAAGCACGGCGGACTCAGAGATGCCCACAAGCTCCAGCTCACCAAGTGGGACCCCGAGCCCAACAAGCAGTCGGTGCGCACCTCTTCGGGTGGCAAGGGCACGGTTGGCTCCAGCATCGCGGGCCATTCGGGAGAGATAGACCTCGATGGCGTATTCTATATCATCAACAGCAAGTCCAGAAGCGTCGGCGTGAGGCGTACCGCCACAGCCCACCTCTCGGGCAAGGATGTCGTCATCCCCGAACATATCGAGATTTCCGGCGTCAAATATCCCGTCACCATAGTCCATGCCAGCGCCTTTGAGAATGCCGCCATCCGCAGCATCAAGCTGCCTTCCACCCTGAAGGAGATAGGACACAAGGCGTTTCGCGCTACCGCCATCTCCGAGGTCACCATCCCCGCTTCGGTCCAGAAAATCGAGGGTTCGGCTTTCAGCTGCATCAACACTCTTACCAAGGTGGTCTTCGAGGGCCAGAGCATGCAGCTGATAGAGGGATGCTTCTACCGCTGTCCCAAGTTGCAGAGCGTAGTCTTCCCCGCCCAGCTCACCAAGGATATGACCTACGACATGTTCCGCGACTGCAAGTCGCTCACCCGCGTAGTCCTGCCCAAGAACCTGCGCGTCATTCCCGAAGGCACGTTTGCCGGCTGTGTCAATCTCAAGCAGTTAGACATCCCCGCCACGGTCACCACCATCTGCGGTCAGGCGTTCTCCGACTGTGGCATCACCTCGCTCTACATGCCCAATGTCACCGAACTCAAGGACGGAGCTTTCCTCGACTGCAACACGCTCAAGACCATCACCATCGGCAAGACGCTGAGAGACCGCCTGGTCAGCGACAACTGCTGGGGCTATACCACCAATTTCGGAGAGAACCCCCATCTCCGGCTGGTGCTCAAGAATGGCGAAGTCTCCTTGCCTCCTTCGGTCAAGGTGATGTAGTCCACCTCCCCCGCAGTCACCCATTCATCCGCGACATCAGTCCCCGATGAATGGGTGATTGCTTTTCCCCGCCTTTCCACCAACTTTCGTCGCCCCGCCATGCCCCTGACGGGTTCGTACCTTATGTTACGAGCTTACGTGCCTTATGTTACGTGGGCTCGTATCAATAGTCACGTACCCACGTACCTTCCGTCACGAGCCCGCCATGACCATCGCCACAGCAGCCAATGCGGTCGCGCCAACCCTAAGGGCGGTCGCGCCGTATCCCGAAGACATCATAATCATTACCATGCCAGTCATTATTATTGCAGAGTTGGATATAAGGATTTCAGCGTTGCCCATAAATAATGCAGAGCAGCCAATAAGTGTTTCAAGGTTAGATACACATTTTCCCACGGTAACAGACTAAAATGCAAAGGGAAGCCTCTCCCCGGCCCCGAAGCCAGAGGCCAACCCGATGCCCCTCCCCAACCCTCGCCAAGGAGCGGGAGTTCATAGGAAGCCCCTCTCCGGCCTCCCCAAGGGGCTGGAGCTCTTTCTTGCTGTGTTTAAGGACGTTTAGTGCGGCTCCTTCCCCTTGGGGAAGGTTGGGATGGGGCTTCTATGTTGGCTGGTACGTACCCCCGGCAACTCTGACAGAGTTGCGATTTCATAGCCCAGGGTTGCGGGCGCAGCCC
>OQWM01001317.1_pt1 | contig 17074 bp, 9 predicted proteins | sample 1691531 | NCBI WGS metagenome assembly OQWM01 (sample SAMN03418257, study PRJEB22391) | human gut metagenome | biome: human-gut; feature: organic feature; material: feces | host: Homo sapiens | place: Tanzania | collected 2013-01
ATTTGTCGATGCTTTTTCGAAGGAAAAACTCGATCGAGCCGCCGACGCCCCTCGCACGACGATATCGGGGATTTGTGCCGATTTATCGAATGCCTCATAGGCGGCGACGATCGAATCAATGGCGCCGACGCCCCCGATTTCATAGGCTTTCGTAGCCCAATTCGAAAGTCTTTTGCCCTTGGCGACCGACAACAAGCGATTGCCAGTTGGATTCAGGCATTTGAACGCTCATCGTGGCCGCTCGGCGATTACGAAAGCGTTGCCCAACAACTCCTCTTCGAATCCCTCGACAATCGGACCGAAAACGACAATGGATTTGAACAAATCACGGCGCAAATGGCTGAACGCTGGCCGTTTGCCGTCCAACCCGCCGTTTTCCGATCGATTGGCGATTTGATGAAATCAAAGGGCGACGAAATGCCGAGCGTGACTTTGGCGGTCGGGCGGCCAGAGGCTCGAGCAAAACTCGCCGCTTATGCCGTACTCATCGGAAAGCGCGATTTGGCCCGCCAAATCGTCGACGAAGACCGAAATTCGGCGAGTTTTGACGCCGATATCTATGCCAGCGCATTTGTCGATGCTTTTTCGAAGGAAAAACTCGATCGATGGTGCCCCAAAACTGCCGATGAACGGTTGCAGAGTGGGGTAGCGTTCGTCGTCGAAAACTTGATCGATGACTTCAAATCCGCCAAATTGCACTCGACAAATGTCGCGCAATTGCGCGCATGGGCAAAGTCTGCGCATAGCGACGATGCCATTCGGGCTATGATATGGCTCGATCAATGATGTATTCATGCTTCCAGCGCTCTATCGATGGCGAGAATGGATCGAAAGCCGTTGAGATGATGGGGTAACGTATCTATGAAATATCGATATCGTCGTTTGTTTTTCGCCTTTTTGACGGCGATCTTCGCCGTGTTTTGTTTGGCTTATTCGCCGATCGAAAGCTCGGCCGAAGAGACGAAGCCGGCTAAAGTATCGGCGAAAGAGCGTTCGACGGCGAAAGACAAGAAATCGTCGAAGTCGAAATCGAAATCGAAGTCGAAATCGAAGTCGAAATCGAAGGCTAAATCGACGAACAAAAGCGGCGAGAAAAAGAAATCGAAGTCCTCGGGCAGTTCGTCGAAGTTTTCTAAAGCAGAAATCGCGCGATATCGCGCCATGGAATTCGAAACGTGGGAAAGCCCGCGCGGCAAATCCGAACTCGGTTTGCCGATTGCCGAGGGCTACGCACAGCCCTATCCCTATGGCAATCTCATGCGCCAATACGATGGCAATCGATGTCGTCATCGAGGGCTCGATATCGGGGCTGTCGGCGAGAAAAATGGCGGTCTCGGGACAGTCGTCAATTCGGCGACGCCAGGCGTCATCACGCTCATCGGAAAAGCCGGTGGCGACGTCAAAGAATTTGGTAAAATCGACAAGCGATCGGGAACGACGAAGCGCACCGGCAAGACGTATCCGCGCCAAATACTCGCGCCAGGATACGGCGTCGTCTATCCGTTCTCGCGCACCTATGGACGATGGCGAAGTGGTACGGTCATCGTCGTGCGCGTGACCGATGGACCGCTCAAAGACTACACGCTTCGATATATGCACTTAGCCGACGTTCGCCCCGATCTCAAAGTCGGATCGAAGATCGAGGCTGGCGAGCACATCGCGCTCATGGGTGCAACGGCGATTATGGATTCTTGGCCTCATGTCCATATCGATCTCACCAATCCAGAGGGGCAACGCGTCGATCCCGCGTCGTATATCGGTTTGCAAGAGACGATTTCGCATTGTTCAAATGCCTCTGTTTCGAAGAAAAATTCGACGAAATCGGGTAAGTCAAATAAGGCGGCGAAATCGGGCAAGTCGAACAAAGCGAAATCATCGGCGAAATCGGCAAAGAAAAAGTCTGCAAAGACGGCAGAAGTCGTCAAACGCCCGCGTCAGAGCTATGTCGGCACGCAAAAAGGCGACCCAATCACCCCGCAAATGCGTACGCTAAGCCGTGGGTGATGCGCCAGCTTGCGAACAAAATGGTGAGAAAATTCCCATGATATGGCATGATGCCAAAATCGGAGTGCTGGCGCGATGGACGCGTCGCCAATGCATAAAGGATGATGGGATGACAGATAAACGAGAAATTTTATCGGCGGCATTGAGCGCTCATGTAAGTGAGTTACGGCTATTTTGGCGAGAAACTGGGCTTTCGTGTCGATGGCTCGTGCCCGATGGCGAGCATTGTTATGTCGACCGCGAGATGGTCGAACATCTGCGGACATTCCGCGCTGTCGCCAACGAAACGATCGAGCACGATGATGTCTGTGCACAATGGATCGAAAAAGTCACGCCGCTCCTCGAAGAAGGCGAAGATGGCGCAATGCCATTCTCGCTGCGCACGCTCACTTGGCTCTTGCGCGTCGTCGAAAGTCCACATCGCGACGATATGACGATCGACGCATGGAATCTGTATTTGTGGAACGTTCGACTCAGCGATTTGCCGAGTCAGATCATGCGAAAACTCGTCGATTATCTCGATAATCAAGGAAAACAGGCGCTCATCGATTTCGATACACTCGTCGGGCGCTTCGTGACGGCTTTGCAAGCCTCTATGCCCGACGATACCGATAAATTCGACCGCATCGAACAACTCACGCTCGTGAAGCGTTTCGACCGGCTCCGCCGCTTCAAAAACCTCGTATTCTACGGCGTGCCTTGCATCGGAAAAGCAAATTTGTCGAAGCAAATCATATCGCATTGGCAAGAAATGACGGGGCGCGAAATTGGTATGCATTGCGTCACGCCGTTCCATTGGAATGTGAAATATGAAAACCTCGTCGAACGCCGCATTTCGAGCGATATGGGCGCGGCGCGTCCCATGATCGAAAACTGTGCACCCCGCGTCTTGGCGCATCACGTTCACGATGCCAAGTTCTTCTTCGAGCCATATACAAACGATAACATCGAAGACGGACTCTTGCTTTCGCTGTGCCGTGCCGCAGCCTATAACCCCGATAAAGACTACGTCTTCATGGTCGATGGCATCGATGAAGCCGAGCTCGAAGACGTCTTTGGCGAAATCTCGCACATGCTCGACAGTTTCGCCCGCGTACCTTGGCGCAAAGCGCAAGATGGCGGCCCCGGGGCTTGGGATCTCGAAGCCCCAGGCGCGCGTTCGATTCGCCTATGCCAATCGGGGCGCCTCTTCTTTATCCCCGCAAACGTCTATATCCTCGGAACGGCTAATTCCAACACGATATATGCGAAGGGCGATAATAGCCGCTTGTTGCAATCGTTTGCCGTCGAGCAACTCTATGCCAAAACGCCAAGCGAATTGCGCGCTGCGATGTTGGCCGGGCGTTGCCTCGAAGCATTCGCACGCCTCGAACAATACGTCGATCACAGCGTCGAATTATGGGCAAAGATCAACGAAATTCTCATGAAAGTCGGCGGTCATGGCAATATCATCGGCTACGGCCCTCTTCTATCGATGTGCGAAGAAATCCTCGATTCGAGCGATGTCCTCGATGCCAATCGAATCGTCCTCGGCACGTGGCGTTATCGCATGATTCCCCTCATCCACGCCAAAATGGAAGCCCTTTTGAGCGGGACAGAAGCCCATCGCTTGGCGCTCGACGAACTCCTCTCTTGCCTCAATCAATCGTGGCTACGCGTCAATGCCCAAGTCGAAGGCGTCGAGGGTTCCGAATCGATATACATGGCTTTTGAACCCGAATTCGTGTTGTAAATCGCCACCTCTACCGTATCTGTGAATAAACGATGAACGAGATGACCGTATCGTCGCCCATGCGACGCCAGATTGCAAAACTTAAACGCGTGATTTCTACATGTTCTGCATGGGCTTCGCGCTATGGGCGCGTGGTGCGAGGCTTGTTTCCGCTCACTTGGATGTCGTTCGTCGCTCTCGTTCTCATCTATTTCGTTTGGTATTGGGAAGTCATGGCGCATGCAAACCAAGTTTTGCATGCCGCCGTCCTCGTGTGGCTCTTCTTCGTCGCCGTCCTCCTCGTCTTCACGGTTTTGGGCAGTGCGTGCGTCTATGCCGCGACGCGACGCGCAAACCGTGGCCAAACGATCGTCGAAAAAAACGAAGTCGGCGGCTATATCGCTTCGTCGTATCGCGTCTTTCGCCCCGTTTTCCTCCCCTTCATCACCGTCGAATGCTCTCTCCTCGAATCCGAAATGGGACTCAATCGACGCGAAAAGCCCGCATTCCTTTGGTTCGAAGAAACCCTCGTGCCGCGCGGACGTGGGCGATTCTCGGCGCTCCACAGGCATATCGTCGTGAGCGATATCTTCGGAATGACCGCCATTTCGTTCACCCTTAAACAAGACGTCGACATCGAAATCACCCCCGAAAAAGCATCGTTCGAACAAATGGTCTTTCAAACGACGTCGTCGGGCGAAGACGGATACTCGCATCCCTCGGGCGATCCGCGCGGCGACCTCGTCGAAATGCGGCGATATCAGGCTGGCGACCCTTTGCGACTCGTCTTGTGGAAAGTCTTTGCGCGTAGCAGAAAACTCGTCGTTCGTATGCCCGAGCCGACGATTACTCAACAAACCGAGTTATTCGTGTATTTTATTGCGGGCGCTCACGACGAATCGTCGGCGGCTCTCGCTCGCGCTTTCCTCGCCGTCGAAGGCGTCGACACCGCCAATATGGCTTTCTCCGTTTCGGGAGCAGGTCGATTGGCTCAGAACGAAGCCGAAGGCGTCTCCGATATCATCGATTCGGTGACGCATCGTTCGCAACCCTGCGATTTGCTCGATATCGCGCCAACCGTCGATCGATCCGTCTTGGGCAAGACTTTCATCCTCGTTCCCAATCGACTAGGCCCTTGGATCGAAGCCGCGCGATCTTTCACCGCCCAATACCAAATCTCCCCGACTTTCGTCGTTTCGAGCGATTCGCGCCAAGCCGCAACCCAGCCACAACACGATTCATTCGTCCGACGACTCTTTTGCACGACGCAAACGAACAGCGAAAACGATGCCAAAGAAACCCAGCGGCTCTATGAACAATTGCAATCTATCGGTACGGTCAAATCCGTCGATATCGCTACGGGCGCAGTCTGCGACATAGCCGCACCACCACGGCGCCAAACAGCGGCTAAAGGAGCACTCACGTGATGTCGAAGCCCACATCTGTGCCCGCTGCCGAATCGGCGTGGGTCTTCATCGTCAAAGTCGTCCTCCTCTCGCTTAGCGTCTTGGGCTATACGTGGTTTCTCATCGCCGGCACGGCGCGAATCGTCGTCGTCGCCGCCGTCATCACCGCTTCATTGCTCGCTCTCGGCTTTTTCCGCATTCGCCTGCGACTCGTTTGGTGCCTCCTCATCGCCACCATCATGGCGACCATTGGAATCGCTGGCAGCGCGCTCACGCTCAATACATTTGGCGCACACGATGTCGCCTCGACGATTACGCTCTCGCGCTTCTGGTACTACGCATTTATCGTCTTCGGCATCATTCTCACGACGCGATCGCTCGCCTTGCGCTACAAATCGTGCCAAATCATCGAATCCGCACTATTCTTGGGCACCCTCGTCTACATCTTATTCGGTCACCGAGATTTCAACCTCACTAGCCCACGCGAAATCGCCGATTACCTCTACATGAACGGCTACAATCCCATCGACGTCTACCGTTGGCTCGGGATTGGCGCCGCTTTCCTAGCCTTTTTGCTTCTATTCCGCCGGGCGCGATTCGCCCGCGCCCTCTATTCGTTCGCCGTTCTGGCGTTATTGCTCCTCCTCATCCCCACGTCGATTGGCGCCGCTAAACTCGTCCCCGATATCGTCGACCCTCTCGGATTGCGCTCCAATGACGACCAACAAGCCGACGACGATTCCGACGACGACGATTCCGATGACGACGATTCCGATGACGATTCCGATGGCGATTCCAACGACGACGAAGACGACAATTCGAATTCCGGCGGCGGCTCGTCGAGCAACGAAAAAAGCGATAAAAAGAGCAACAATTCGTCGAACAATAACAACGGCAATTCGTCGAGTAACGACCCCATTCCCGTCGCCGTCGCCGTATTCTACGACGAATATACGCCACCCGACGGCGTTTTATACTTCCGCCAAAGCGTCCTCAGCAGCTACGACGGCAATCATCTCGTCGCCTCGACCGTCGACACCGACGTCATTTCGTCGATGCCCACCACGACGCCAAACGAAGCCGAACACCTGCAAAATGCCTCCATGCACAGCAACATTGCGACTTCGATGTTCCTCATGCAGTCGCACGCACAGCCTCCACAACTCGCTATGGGGCAACGCGTTTTCACCATCCAAAACCCTGACCCGGCGGTCTTTGTCTCTGCCTACGGCGTCGAAAGCCTCGGCATGACCGTCGACGTCACTCGACTCATCGGTCGAAACAGCATACCCGCCACTTGGTCGAAATCGAAGCGCGAACACTACCTCAAAATTCCCGACGACCCACGATATCGCGCACTTTCCGACATCATCGTCCGACAAATCGACCCACGCTTCGCCGGCGACGACATCGTCAAAGCGCTCTACATCAAAAGCTGGCTCGAAAAAGAAGGCTTCTACACACAAAAGACGCGCCACATCGACAAAAACGACCCCACGGCCTCGTTCCTCTTTGGCTCTCTACGCGGTTATTGCGTCCATTTCGCGCACTCCGCAGCCCTCCTCCTGCGATCGCAAGGCATAGCCGCACGCGTCGCCGTCGGCTACGCCGTCGACAACCGCATCCGCGGCACAAACTCCGCCGTCCTCATCCTCGGCAACCAAGCACACGCATGGCCCGAAATCTACGTCGATGGCGTCGGCTGGGTCACTTTCGACATCTACCCAGAAAACGGCGACGAACCCCCACGCGCATTCGTCGACCGTGAACTCGAATCACTCTTCGGCGAACTCGCACGCGACGACAAAAGCGGCGGAAAAGCACCCGACGCCACACAAGAACGATTCCTACTCCCTCTACGCGCCATCTACCTCGCACTACTCGCCATCGCCATCGCAGCCCTCCTCGCCGCCTACATCCGAAAAGTCGTCATCATCGCCCTCGGATTCACCTCAAAATCGCCCAAAACCGCCTACCGCCCCGCGCGCGCCGCCTTCTTCGTCTGGGCCATGTACGGCCACTCCGTCCACCCCTACGACACCTACGAGGCATTCATCGCCGCCATCCCCGGCACACAAAGCGCCACCGCCAAACTCTACGACGCCGCCATCGCCGCACGATACGCCCGCACCAGCCCAGCTTCCGCCACGCTCACACCTCTCCTGCGCACCGCCCTCGCCGAAGCTCGCCGGCAAACGCCCCTCTGGCGCCGCATCCTAGGCTGGATCAACCCATTTGTCTTCTTCTAGCCCCTTGTCGCGCCCTATGTCGCTTTGCTCCATACGGGCACTTGTCGCCCTATGTCGCTTTGCTCCATACGGGCGCTTGTCGCCCTATTGCCTGGCGGCAATACGGGCTCTTTTCGCGCTATTGCCCGCTACGGGCAATACGCGCTTTTGGCTCCGGCTATGTGCTCGGGCTGGGGCCCTTGCGCGCATACGCCTACGCTACGGCGGCGTCACGCGCCAACGGCGTGCATGTGCTCGGGCTGGGGCCCTTGCGCGCATACGCCGCCTTTTTCGCCCGCCCGCCCACTGGGCGGGCGCCCGTCTTGGCGCATTCCAAAGAAAGTTTTTTATTTTTTATCGTGTCCAATCACGTGTTAAACTATATATGCACGCCGTTGGCGCGTGACGCAGTGCGTTACAAGCCAATAGTTGCTTTGGCCTAGATCTGGAGGAATGGGCAATGGGCGATCCCTCATTTCAACTCGTGTTTCTTGGCACGGGCAATGCCATGTCGAAGTTACCGTTTAACAGCCATACCAATGCGCTTCTCACGGTCCACGGACATCAATTCTTGATCGATTGCGGTTTCCTTTGCCCGACGGCTTTTGCCCACGCAAATATGTCGATGGACGGCATCGAAGCCTATTTCATTTCCCACTTGCACGGCGACCACGTCACGGGCATCGAAGAAGTCTGCTTCAGATCGTATTTCTGCCTCAAGCGGCGCATCCCGCTTTGGTTGCCGGCCAATCACTTCACGAAGTATTCGGGCATCGATGGCGCCGATATCTGGGAGAACTGCTTGCGCGGATCGCTCGAAACATACGATCTAGAAGTCGATCCGCCAAAACTCCTCACGCTCTCCGATTACGCCGATGTGACCTTGCTCTTCGAAGACGTGCCATTTGATTTCTACGGACTAAAACTCGAGCTCATACGCGTCGATCACGCACCAAATCGCCCGTGCTATGGCCTAAAGATCGGCGACAAAGTCGTCTATACGGGCGATTCGACGTTTTCGCGGAAAAATATCGATTCTTGGCTCGATAGCGGTGTCGAACGCATATTCCACGACGTCTGCTTCTGCAATAATTGTTGCGGAATCCACGCCAGCTATGCGTCGTTTTGGGACTTGCCCGAAGACATGGCGCGTCGCATCACGTTCATGCACCTCCCTGACAACTGCGACGGCGACATCGTCCGCGCGCTCGAACAAAAGCACTACACCTTTGCCGAGCGCATGAAAGTCTACGATTTCGCTTCCTAAATCGCGCCCCAAACGCCCTATTTATAGTAATTCGCCATGGTGAGCTCGACGCGCGTATGTGCCGATACGGTCGAACCCGATGGCGGCCATTGCGCTGTCACATAGCCGGCGTGCAAGATATTGGCGCCGAGGCAATTCGCCTTGGCGAATTGCAACGCATGATAAGCCGTCATGCCCGCAAAATCGGGCACGGTAACCGTTTGTGGGCAACTCTCGGGGCGGTGTGGTGCCACGATTGGCGGTGCATCGGCGGCACGTCGTGCCGCCGCACGATACGCCTCCTTGTCGAACGGATCGGCAATCCCATCGTCGACCGATTTCGGATAAACGCCGCGATAGGGCAAAATCTGCGATACGATTTCGGCAAAAACGGGGGCGGCGACAAAACCACCGCTATGTTGTGGGCGCGGTGCGTCGACCATGACGACGACGACGACATTTGGATCGTCGATCGGCGCAATCCCGACGAAGTTGGCCATGTATTCGTGGCCATAAGTGCGCGTTTTGGGGTCGATTTTTTGTGCCGTTCCCGTCTTTCCTCCGACCCGATAACCCTTGACCCAAGCTCGCATTCCCGTGCCCTCGGCGACGACGCGCTCCATCGCACGCATGACCGTTTGCGCCGATTTGTCTTCGATGACTTTGGCGATTTCTTGGGGCGATCCTTGCTCAATGATATCCCCGTCGACGTCGCGAATTTCTCGAATGAGCCAGGGACGCATCATTTTGCCGCCGTTTGCAATCGCACCGACTGCCGTGGCGAGTTGTATCGGCGAAACGCTAATCCCATGGCCAAAGGCGATGTTGGCAAACATGACCTCCGCCCATTTCGTGTAATTCCAAAGGATACCTGCCGATTCGCCGTGTAGACCGATACCCGTTTTGCGCCCAAATCCAAACGACTTGAGATAATTGTAAAACCCTTCTTTGCCGAGCTTTTGCGCCAAGTGATACGCACCGATATTCGACGATTCGCTCACGACGAGTTCTGCCGTCATGTTGGGGATTGCATGCGTGTCGGATATCGTATGTTTGCCGATCTTGAGTTTGCCGTGGTCTTGAGAAACGGGATCGTTGGGGCGCACGCGCGCCCCGTCGACTGCCGACGCATAAGTGATGAGCTTCATCATGCTCCCCGGTTCGTAGGCGTCGAGCACGGCGCGGTTGCGCATCGCGTCTTTGTCGTAGTCTCGGTAGCGATTCGGGTTAAAGCGCGGCCAGTTGGCCATGGCGAGTACTTCGCCCGTGTGCGGATCGAGAACGACGGCAACTGCCGATTTGGCCGAGAACTTTTTGCTCACGCGTTCGAGAGCCGTTTCGGCGACTTTTTGGATGTATTGATCGAGCGTGAGAACGAGTGAGCTCCCTTCGAGGTCGTTGAGGCGCGGCGCATCGGTCATCAAGATCATGTGATTTCGCGCATCGCGCGTGCCGTGGACTTTCAGAACGCTGCCGCGTAAATTCTTGTCGTATGTCGCTTCGAGACCTTCGAGACCGACGTTATCGATCCCGGCGAAGCCGATGATTTGCCCGGCGAGCTCTTGACCTGGGTAATAACGCTTGCTTTCGCGCTTTGTACCGACTCCGTGGATGTTGAGCGCTTTGACGGCTGCGCCTTTTTCGGGCGTCGTCTTGCGCACGAGCCAAGCAAACGACACGTCTTTATCGAGAACTTGTCGCACCGCCCCCAAGTCCATTTCGAGCGCTTTGCTCAGTTCGACTGCCGCCTTGCCCTTGTCGACGATCTTTCGCGGATGGACGAAAACACTGGGCGTTTCGACGCTAATGGCAAGCTCAAAGCCGTTGCGATCGTAAATATAGCCTCGATGGCCGTCGAGTTCGCTTTCGCCGCCGGCGCCGAGCGTCATGCTACCTGCCGATTGCCGCTCCGAACGCGCACGCAAATGCTCCTCGGCTTCGGCCGTCTGTAACATGTAGATATGGACGGCTACGCCCGTAAAACAAACGAGGAATATGCTCCAAATGACGATGAGCTGGCGCTTTGCCGTCTTTTCAATTCGTTTTCGATGTGCGGCTTCTTCGCGCGCTGGGTTATCCATGGCGGTAGCTCCCATTACTTATCGCCGATGCGGCGCACGTTGTCGAGCCCATCGAGCCGACGACCCCCGCCATCGGCGCGTTTCGCTTCGTGAACGATGATGATTTGATCGGGGCGAATCGTCGACATCCCGAGCTGCTGCGTCGCGTATGGCTCGAGGCGCTCGCGTCGACTCAAAACGCGCAATTCGATGCGCAATTTGCGATTCTCTTCCAGTAACGCCTCGCGCGTCGATATCGCCTCGCTCAAGTTGTATCCCAAATTGAGATCGCGATGCTTGTAATAGACTTGTATGATGAGCAAAGTAATGACGATGAGCGTAGCGCCACAAATGAGCCACAAACGCCCCGATCGCTGCCGCGTGCCCGCTATCGTCATCAAAGCTTGGCTAAACGCTCGCCCCTGCTGGCGCAACAATACCGATAGCTCTTGCTCTTGCACACCGCGCTTCTGCGCCGCCGACAACCGCTCGATCTCGATGGGCACAGTGCCAGCCTTGTCCGAAGCCAAAAGACTTCCTGCCGCTCCGACGTCTTTTGCCGTTCCATCATCTTTCGAAGAATTTTCTTCGACAATTCGTTTCTTTATCGAATTATCTTCAATGACTTGTTTCTTCGTCGAATTCTCTTCGTTCGTCTGTTTATCTTCGCCTTGGCTCCGATCTATCGAATTCTCGTCGCCAATCGTATTTTGATCAATTGCCTCATCCATGGCGATGGAATCGTCGATGTGAAGCATATCGCGGTGCGTATCGGGCTGCATCGTCGTCCTCCTCGCCGCGCAATCTGGCGCAAATGCCAACGAAATGCAAGATTTTGGGGTTGGAGGCTGGCCGCGCGTCGCGCAAAAAATATGGTTGCTAGCATTCTACTTTGAAATAGAACGCCATAATGCGCTAATAAGAGCCAGAGATGGTAGCGTCAATAGATGCGACAAAGCACTTTTTTGTTCGAGTGCGCTACCGAGAAAGACAATACATGGAGGAAGTCTTATGTGGAGATGTATTGGCTGTTGTCTGATGATGTGTTTGCTATTCATCGGCTGTAAATTAGAACCGACGATAGAAGGTGTGCCCGTTGCGCAGATCAGTGTTCAGCCCAAACCCGAAGAATCTAATGATATTGAAAAAAACACTGAAAATAGTGAATACGGATTAGATGGCGTTCGCAAAGCGTCTGATTCTGAACGCCTGTATGGATCTGTTGTGCCCGTTGGATGGCAATTGACGAGTAGAACGAATATTGAAACGCGTTTTCACGTCGATGGAATGAGTGAGCTTCAAATACGTGAGTTTTTGGAGAAGTATTTCCCGTATCAGTTCATGCGACATGAGCGCAAGTTAGACCTGTTTTATGTTGAGCCAGAAATATTAGAAGAATATGCAGGCGACAAAATTATACCAAGTCTCGATCTCAACGTATTTAAGCCAGAAACGCCACTGCTGATCAAAGTATATTACAATAAACGCCTGAAACGGTATGAATGGATATATAGAGATCCTGCCTCGATTATGCCGCCAGAAGTCAAAGAAGTTGCTGATGCCGATGTTGGTACGCCTACCGAAGATCCGATGATGATTCAGATGACGGCTCAAAAATTATGCGATGCTTGCGAAGAGCGCCATCCAAACACGAGTGCCGAAGATTTGGCTGAAATCTGCCGTTCTTGCGATGAGTATCGCCAGAAGCTGAAAGATATCGAAGAATAGACGCACATTGCGGTGAATCAAATGGGATTCACCGCAAGTCGTCTAATGAGCGAACGAATTATTCGTAAACTGTAGCCCACTTCATCTTTTTAGACTCAGCTTTAATAGAGTCGAGGTTCATCGTGAACGTTTGAAGCCCGCCCGTATCGGAATCGACGAGCTTGCTCTTGTCTTTATCGGCGCCCGATATTTGCGGCTTTGCGCCTGTTTGTGCGACGAGCTGTGGCACCGAGAATTTGCCATTATCGCCTGCACAAAACAGCTGATTCGTCACTTGTAGACCGTAGACTTTTGTGCCAACGCCGAGTTCTAGATAGGCTTTTTGATTCTTAGCGAATTTTTCGACATCGCTCGTGTTGGCATGATTCTGCATGACATCAGAATCGAGGGATTTGTATCGTACGTCCGAGTTGGCGGCAAATTTATAGATAAGCGCTTGACCTGCTTTGCACTTATCGGAACCGCTACTTTGGCTATCCAATTTGCTTTGGTAGGCTGGGAAAAACGCGTCGTAGTTGTAGATAATGGCTGGCCCCGATACTTTTTGATGGATCGGCAACTTAGTGTCCGATGCTGCATGTGGGCTAGGATCCGTCAAATATAGATCAATGCCTTGGTACTTATCGAGGGCTATTTCGTCGTCTTTTGGGGGGGCGATGTTTGGATTATCAAACTCATAATTGACGCTTTCCTTCACATCATTGGTCGGATTGAATGCAATGACCTTTGGACGATAAGCCGTTCCTTGTTTGTTAAAAGAATAACGTCCAGAATTGCCGAGTGGAGTATCATAAAAGACTGCCGCGTAGTTCGATGCTGTAGATGCAATATTATCTAAATTGTCGTTAGAACCCGTCGCAATGGCAATTTGAATAACCGCATGGTTACTGGCATTATCCATTTTGTATAATGCAACAGCAGGTTTATAGGTGATTTGCTCGTATGCCTTGTTCCCCATGTTTTGAATGAACTCGGGCGAAAAGACGGGGAGTTCATAATTGAGTCCCGATATTATCTTAGAATCTTTGACGTTTTGACTTCCCCATTTGCTCACATCTCCGCCCTTGACTTGCAAGCGATATAGAGCGCCATTTCTATCCCCGACGTATATGTGTTGCGCTGTGCTATTGAATGTATTGGGGTAGACTTCTGGTGCACCTGTAATCTCATTCTCGAAATAAAACGTCTTGACGAGTAGATCTTCGGGCTTATTGGGGAATAACCGCACGATATATAGGGCTTTGCCAATGTGATTATTGGTATCAGACGAATCGCTCAAACCGCCCGATAAGATGGCAACGGGGGTCGGCACGTTATCGATCAATACTTTAGTAATAATGGGACGAGCATACGTCTTTCCGAGTAAGAGGAAGGGATAGTATTTGCCCGATGTATTGTCGTCTTTTTCGAGTTTGAAATTCTCTTTAAACCTCGCATCATCGATCTTCGTATCGGGTTGCAAGATATCCGATGGCAATTGAACATCGTCCTTAGCACTCTGCCACAACGGATCGATTTCCCATAGAACTTTGGGTGATCCAGGTTCGGTGATGTCGAGGGCATAATAACCGCGACCTCCATCGCGGAACCCGCCAACGGCAACTGTTCGCCACGACAACTGTGTGCCGCTGGCCGTTGTATCATCGGTATAGGCATAGAGCGGGAAATCTTTCAAATACTGTGCATCGCTCGGGAGTCTCACGTCGGCGACTGCCGGTGCTGCATTGACGTTTGATTGTAGATCATCGGCATTGGTGAGGTCGCGAGTTTTGCCGAGGATCGATTTGGGAATAAATCCCCATAATTCGTCGCCTTCCACTTTTTTAATAGAGGCTGCTTTGGGGCGAATCGTTTCCGACATGCCGTAATGTTCGGCTTTACTCGTATACTGTGAACCGCTGTTTTTGGCGAGTAAGAAATTGTGAAGCATGCCATCGTTGGCGGCGACGAGAAGCATGGTATCGCGATTCCAATACGTCGATTTGAACTTCATATAATTCCCTTCTTTATAGGAATGACTCGGTGGTGGAACGACGACAGGTGCGGCGTATTCGATAAGACCGAGCTCTTGTGATGCGATGTATTGGCGAATGTCGCACGAAAGGAGCGTGCCTGCTACGCATTCTCCATGATGGCAAACTTGGTGTTCGCCGCATGCACTGTGAGATGTACACAAAGACTTGTTCGTGATCTTTGTATAATCTGAATTCGACATGCATCGCCCCTTATCACAAACCATTTGCTCGCCAGTCGAATCGACACCGCATTCCAATTCGCTATAGCATTCGTATGGGCTCACGATATATTGCGACGAAAGCGAATTGCGATCGCATGTATCGTTGTTGGGATTGCGTTCGAAGATGTGGTAATCTTTTTTAGATGCCGCATCTCCTATGCTATTTGTTATCATTGCACCATTTTTGATAAAACCAGCTTTGATGTAGCCGCCATCTTCGGGAGCAATGTCGGATCCGTCGAGTTTGGCATTGCCAGGATAGATCGCGTTTCTTTCCTTGCTATAATCGCCTGTAAAAATGGCGCGTACGTCGAGACAGTTATTGCTTGTGCTCGATGATGTCGTCGAAGTCGTCATTCCGGATGGCGTTCCCGTTCGACACTTCGCTATCATATCGTTAAATCTACCTGCAATATCGAGGCTAGATTTATGGGCAAATTCGCCAGTCGAAGTATTGCATTCAAATTCCGAACGGTAGAGGAACGAATCGCGCTGATTGCCGAGTTTCGTTTGGAAGCCAGAGTAGATGTTGTAGAATCCGTTTGCAAAATCTTTGTCTAGCTTGTCGCCATTGGCTTGTTTGAATGCCGTCGCCGTTGTCGTCACGACGGGCGTTTTCGATACCGTACCACCTGTGACTTCTCGAAGCGCATCGACGATGGCAATTCGGAGTTGGTTTTTGCTGACGGCGTTATAAAAACACGTCGTTTTGTGTGTCTTGTAGCCAGCGACGAAGTTGTCGTATGCCTCTTTGTCGTCGGGGTCGATGATATTGCCTGATTCGTCGCGGCATGTGCCTCCTTTCCAAGCTGTGAGATTGAGCTTTTGGGCGGCACTGTTGGCAATCGTCGGATTCGCTTTTTCGCCAGCAAATTCGTTCGAGTAACCAATGACATAGACTTTCATACCCATTTTATACAGATGATAGGCATCGTGCCAAATCTTCTTCGAGTGACCGTGCAAACTCGCATCATCGTCGTCTGTGCCCGAAAGCCCCGATCCATTGGGATCGCCGTCCGATATCAAAATGACAGACTTTTTGCGGCTATCGCAGGCAAACTTTTCGTCGATATAGAGTGAATTGTTTGAAATGTATGATTTATATAAACCCTCGTCGATTTTGTCTTGTGAATCTCCACCAAACATGAAATATATATCGGCGAGCGCCTCGCCAATTGGCGTAGCAGATCCTGCGCGATATGTTCTGAGAACATTGATGAGGCGATTGTTGCTTTCGATGATTTCGATTTCGTCGTCGGAGCTCGTCGGGTAGACGAGCGGGGCGGCATTGTTCTCAACTTTCGTATCGGCATCCCAAATGCCCATGTCGAACGAGCAGTCTTTCGACTTTTTGTATTTCTGCGATCTCAAGTCTCGACCAAATGTCACGTCGCCGACTTTAAATGTGCTGTAGCCATAAATGTTGTCGGGGGAGTTGCTGTTTTCTTCTCCAGAAATCATGTCAGGAGTGATTTCATCGCCATAACCGACGATGGTGAAATTGTCATTGCCAAGATATTTTACGGTGACGACATCATAATAGTGTTTATAATCATTCTTGCTCGTGGTGATCTTTTTATTGTAGTGAATTGTCTTAGCCGTAATGCATCCGTGCTCGTTTCTAAAAGCAACCTCTACCTTGAATCCGTTTGTCGTTTCAGCAATTCTATAATTGTGCACTCGGTAATTAAATGTCTCATTGACGGTCATGTTCTTAGAGTTTTCCCAAATGACATTTTCAACGCCAACCCATGGACCGCCAGGGGTCATTTGTACCGACCAGCTCCCCCTATAGCCATAGGGATCGGTATTATCGACGTCTAAGACGCCGTCTGGTCCCTTGTTCATCGTTTTATTGACAGTGTGATTGTAATAAGTTTCGCACTGTCCTATCATCGAACATTTACCATAACTAGAATACCAAATATGATCATTACCACTCCAGCTTTGCCCCTTGATGTATACGTGTGAGTCTAGATCAGACGTGTTTTGGCTTGTTCCTTCGATATTGTCGCCCCAAATCAACGTGAATCGTAAGATGCCGTTTGTGCTGCCGCCAGCTGGTTGGTAAGCTCAGTGATGGCATTTTCATTATCTGTTACCGCAGTTTTCGCCTGGGTCAGCGCTGATTTTGCTTGTTGATATTTCGTTCTTGCGCTGAGATAACCGTTCTGGATCGTCATGAAATTCACTGTATTATCGGTTCCGGCACCTTCATAGCCTTCCTTTGCCGCTTCGTAGGTCTCCAATGCATCCTGATAATCTTCCTGTGCTTGTGTCAGTTTCTCCTGCAAAGATGCGGTATTCACCTGTTTCTGCTCCAGCTGTACCTGCAGAGACGCCACATTGTTCGTCACGCTGGTCCCGGAAGTATTGCGGATGGATGCCGCATAGCAAGCACTGATCTTCTGGGTATCATAATCCGTCTGGGCTTCCAGCAGGGACAATTCATAAG
>OQWM01001318.1_pt1 | contig 17065 bp, 12 predicted proteins | sample 1691531 | NCBI WGS metagenome assembly OQWM01 (sample SAMN03418257, study PRJEB22391) | human gut metagenome | biome: human-gut; feature: organic feature; material: feces | host: Homo sapiens | place: Tanzania | collected 2013-01
CAAAATCTTGCGTGAGGGATTGCCCGAATCGCCACTTTACAACGGTCAAATCAAGAGTATCGGGCCACGTTACTGCCCCAGTATAGAGACGAAATTGGTCACTTTCCCCGACAAGGAACAGCACCAGTTGTTCCTTGAACCAGAAGGGGAGAGCACCCACGAAATGTATCTGAATGGCTTCTCATCTTCCATGCCGTGGAAGGTGCAATTTGATGCGCTTTCCAAGATTCCTGCCTTTGAAAATGTGCAGGCCTATCGTCCTGGATATGCCATTGAATACGACTTTTTCGACCCTACACAACTGCATCATAACCTCGAAACCAAACTCGTGAAAAACCTTTTTTTCGCAGGTCAAGTCAACGGCACTACTGGTTATGAAGAGGCCGCTGGGCAGGGTTTGGTGGCTGGTATCAACGCCCATCAAGCCGTGGCAGGGGGCGAACCTTTCGTGCTCGGCCGTGATGAGGCCTACATTGGTGTGCTCATCGACGACCTCGTGACTAAGGGTGTTGACGAACCATATCGTATGTTCACCAGTAGGGCGGAACACCGCATTTTGCTTCGCCAAGACGATGCCGACCGACGCCTAACACCTAAGGGCTATGCCCTCGGTTTGGCTACTCAAGAGCGCTACGATTTGATGCGTTCGAAGTGGGAAGCGGTGGAAAAATTGGTGGAATTTGCCAAGGAATTTTCGGTGAAAACCTCGCTTATCAACCCCGAATTTGAGCGTGCCGGATTCCCAATTTTGGCTCACGGCTGCAAACTCTACGATCTGATTTTGCGTCCGCAACTCAGCATTTTCTTGCTTGCCGAAATGATCCCCGAACTCCAAAAACACATCTTGGGACTGGAGCAGGCGCGCCGCGAAGAGATTGTGGAAGCAGCCGAAATTTCCATAAAATACAACGGATATATCGCCCGCGAGGAAGCGATAGCAAAAAAACTTTCTCGCCTTGAGCATGTGAAAATTCGTGGCAAATTCAAATATGCCGACATTCATTCGCTCTCTACCGAGGCGCGCCAGAAACTCGAAAAGATTGATCCCGAAACGGTGGGGCAGGCTTCGCGTATTCCGGGCATATCGCCGAGCGACGTGAATATATTGCTCTTGCTTTTAGGAAGATAACTCAAAATTGTTCCACGTGGAACACCTGTGTTGAACAAAAAATAAAACAACCAACTAAATACAACAATGAAACAAGAACAACTTGACAAAGTGAAAAGCGTAGTTCGCAACATTCCTGATTTTCCAGTACCGGGCATTCAGTTCAAAGACCTTACCACAGCCTTCAAAAATCCCGAAGCGCTCCAAATCATGCGCCAAGGTTTGCATGACCTCTACAAGGACAAAGGCATCACCAAGGTTGTGGGTATTGAAGCCCGCGGATTCATCGGTGGCGCTATACTTGCTGTGGACCTCAACGCTGGATTCGTTCCATTGCGCAAACCGGGAAAACTGCCAGCCGAAACCATTCAGAAAGAATATGCGAAAGAATACGGCACCGATGTGATAGAAATCCACAAAGATGCCATTTCCTCCGATGATATCGTGGTGATTCACGACGACCTTCTTGCTACTGGCGGCACAATGATGGCTGCCTACGAACTGGTGAAATCGATGAATCCGAAGAAGGTGTATATCAATTTTATTTGCGAACTCCTCGGACTTAACGGCCGCGCGCTGTTCCCGGCAGATGTGGAAGTGACTTCGCTTTTCAATTTCCCCGACAAATAAAGTATAAATCGGAACTATATAATTTGAACCCCGACTTAAAACTCAAGATTAGTCTTTTGCCCGATTGCCCTGGTGTGTATAAATACTTCAACAAAGAGGGTACAGTAATATACGTGGGCAAGGCGAAGAATTTGAAGCGCAGGGTGAGCTCTTATTTCAATAGGGTTCACTCTGTGCTTCGCACCAATATGCTCGTGCGCCACATTCACAACTTGGAATATATAGTGGTGAACACCGAGGAGGAGGCGCTCGACCTTGAGAACAGTTTGATTAAAACCTATCAGCCGCGCTACAATGTGCTGCTGAAAGATGATAAGTCGTATCCGTGGATTTGCGTAACGAAGGAACTGTTTCCGCGAGTGTATCTCACTCGTGAAAAGGTGAACAAGCATGGGCGTTTTTTCGGCCCCTATCCCAAGACTGAAGTGGCATGGGCTTTGCTCGACGCGCTGAAGGAAATTTTCCCGATTCGTTCGTGCCGCTACAATCTCACGCCAGAAGCGGTGGAATCGAAGAAACACCGTCTTTGCCTGAAGTTTCACCTCAAGAGTTGTGACGGTCCCTGCCAGGGTTTGATTTCGCCCGATGAATACGCAAAATATATCGATGAAATCATTCATATTCTCAATGGTGAGACCAAATATGTGAGCGACTATTTGTGCGATGAAATGGCACGCTACGCAGCCGACCTCAAATTTGAGGAAGCCGAGCAGGTGAAGCGCAAATATCTGCTCGTGGAGAAATACCGCGCAAAATCGGTGATTGTGAGCCCCACCATCAGCAATATTGATGTGTATTCGCTCATTCGCGACGATTCTGCCGCCTACGCTAATTATATGCATGTGCGAGAGGGTAGTGTGGTGCAAAGCATGACCATTGAATACAAGATTGTGGACGCAGACACCGATGAAACCGATGCCGAACTGATGTCGACCGCTATTCGGGAGTTTCGTCAGCGTTTCGCCGATGCCTATCGGAAGGACCGTGTGAAAGAGGCAATCGTGAATGTGGTTCCCGATTTCGAGATTGAGGGTGTGAATTTTGTGGTGCCACAGCGTGGCGATAAACGCAAGTTGCTCGCTATTTCGCTGAAAAACGCCGAGCAGTACAAGACCGACAAACTCAAAATGATGGAGAAACTCAACCCTGAGCAGCGTGCCATGCGCACGCTCACCACCATTCAAAAGGATTTCCGTTTGAGTGCCGTTCCGCATCACATTGAGTGCTTCGACAACTCCAACATCTCTGGCACCAACCCCGTGGCGGCGTGTGTGGTGTTTCGCAACGCCAAACCCTCGAAAAAAGAATATCGCCACTTCAACATCAAGACGGTGGATGGCCCCGACGACTATGCTTCGATGAAGGAGGTGCTCACGCGCCGCTATTCTCGCTTGGTGAGCGAGGGGCAGGATTTGCCGCAGTTGGTGATTCTCGACGGTGGCAAGGGGCAGTTGAGCGCAGGCGTGGAAGTTCTCGACGAGTTGGGGCTTCGTGGGCAGATTGCCATGATTGGCATTGCCAAAACTCTCAACGAAATCTATTTTCCTGGCGACTCGTTGCCGCTCTATATCGACAAAAATAGCGAAACACTGAAAGTGGTGCAACGCTTGCGCGACGAGGCGCACCGCTTCGGCATCACCCACCACCGCAACCGCCGCAGCAAGAGCCAAGTATATTCGGCTCTCGACGAGATTCGTGGGGTGGGGGATAAGACTAAACAACTGTTGCTCAAAGAGTTTAAGAGTCTTAAGCGCATCAAGGAGGCTTCGCTGCCACAACTCACCGCAGTAGTGGGGGCGGCAAAAGCGAATATAGTGTATAATGCGTTGAATATCAACGAAAAAGATAATAATTCAGAACAATAATGAGATTAGTGATACAAAGAGTGACCAGCGCATCAGTCAGCATTGATGGCGAAATCGTGGGTAAGATTGCCGGCGGTTTGATGGTGCTGGTGGGCGTGAGAGAGGGCGACACCGAGGCAGATATGAAGTGGCTTGCCCAGAAAACCGTGAATATGCGTATTTTCGATGACGAAAACGGCGTGATGAACCGCAGCGTGATAGATGCTGGCGGCGAAGTGCTCTCCATTAGCCAATTCACCCTCAATGCCTCCACCAAGAAAGGCAACCGCCCCAGTTACATCCATGCCGCTGGCCACGACCTTGCTGTGCCCCTCTACGAGGCGTATTGCGAGGAAGTGAGCCGCCTGATGGGCAAGGATGTACAGCGCGGCAAATTCGGCGCCGATATGCAGGTGTCGCTCGTCAACGACGGTCCCGTTACTATCATCATCGACTCGCTCTTGAAAGAGTAATGTACTGACACATCGGTGATTGGCAATAAATCATGCCGAAGGCATGTGCATACGTTTGGGCGAAACCACATTTTTGCCCATTCAGCATAAAGGTGAAAATCTATCTATGATTGGAAAAACGGTTTTTTTTTCGTAAGTTTGCAAAGTTAATGACTATTCAAGAGGCTCAACAAAAAGTAGATGAGTGGATTCGCACCTACGGCGTGCGCTATTTCAGTCCGCTCACCAATATGGCTCAGCTCACCGAGGAAGTGGGCGAGGTGGCGCGTATCATCAGCCGCACCTATGGCGAACAGTCGTTCAAGCCCTCCGACAAGGGCAAGGATTTGGGCGATGAACTTGCCGATGTGCTGTGGGTGGTGCTCTGCCTTGCCAACCAGACCGGGGTGGACCTGACCGCCGCTTTAGAGCGCAATTTCGACAAGAAAACTAACCGTGATGCCTTTCGTCATCTCAACAACGAAAAATTATCAAAATAAAATAACTATACAACATGGAACAAAAATTCGATTCTAAGGAAACTCCTAACAAGTATCAACAGGCTTTCCTCGAGAGCAAGGTGGAAACCAACGACGCAGTTGTGGCTGCTGAAGTGGAAAAAATCCTCAAAGAGCATATCGCAGAAAATGATAACAAGGAAGTGTATCAATTCCTGCTCAACTGTGTGGACTTGACCACACTCAGCACCACCGACAGCGAACGCAGCGTGGCTGCTTTCACCAAGAAGGTGAACGACTACTGGACCAACTATCCACAGTACAAGAACGTGGCCGCCATTTGCGTGTATAGCAATTTCGCAGAAGTGGTGCGTGGCGCACTTGAGGTGAGCGACGTGAATATCGCCGTTTGTAGCGCGACTTTCCCTTCTTCACAGGCTCATATCGAGACCAAGGTGGCAGAAACTGCCCTCGCTATCGAAGATGGTGCCGACGAGGTGGACATCGTAATCAACATGGGCTACTATCTCGATGAGGCATACGAGGAATTGTGCGATGAAATCGCAGAAATCAAGGCCACAATGGGCGTTCATCACTTGAAGGTGATTCTCGAAACCGGCTGCCTGAAGACTGCCGAAAACATCAAGCGTGCGTCAATCCTCTCTATGTACAGCGGTGCCGACTTCATCAAGACCTCTACCGGCAAGATTTACGAAGGCGCAACCCTTGAGGCTGCCTATGTGATGTGCCAGTGCATCAAGGAATATTACGAAAAGCACGGTGTGATGATTGGTTTCAAGGCTGCAGGTGGCATCCGTACCACAGCCGACGCTGTGAAATACTACACCGTGGTGAAAGAAGTGCTCGGCGAAAAGTGGCTCACCAACCAATACTTCCGTATCGGTGCCAGCAGTTTGGCAAACGCCCTCTTCCAATCATTCACCGAAACCGAAGTATCTCCATTCTAATCCACCCCCCACACCCATACACGAACCCAAACAGTTCGTGAACACAAAAAATGCGAAGCCCCCACGGCTCCGCATTTTTTATTTCCCAGTGGCAGCAGAATCGGACTTATCAGACTTATCAGACTTATCAGACCTATCAGACTTATCAGACCTATCGAACCTATCTGACCCCAACTCGTTGTCTTGTTGACTTGTTGTCTCGTTGACCTCAAAATTTTTCGGAGAAAAATTTTGTTCTTTTGGGAAAAATAGTAACTTTGTAACTTGTGGAGAGATTTCGCTTAAAATCGCTTGTAAATCGCTCGAAAATTACAATAATCAATTAATAAAACCACCTACTATGATGAAACGTTTACTTACACTGGCAGCAGTTGTGATGACTGCCGCTGTGAACTGGGCACAAACCACTTTCCCAGTCACGCTCGACATCGCCGATGAGGCAAGTTTTGCCAAATGGACGGTGATTGACGCAAACGCTACAACGAGTGCCAACACTTGGGGCTACAGCAACTCCGAAGCACTCTATCCTCAGGACACGAAAGCGGCCGCTAACGACTGGCTGATTTCTCCCTCTGTGCATTTGGAAGCCGGAAAATATGAGGTGAGCGGCTATGTGATTCAGCGCTCCACTTTCAGTACCGACAGACAGTCGTTCCAATTCACCTACGGCAATGCGCCTACCGTTGAGGCTCAAACCAATGTGTTTGTCACCGAAAAGGCGTATCAAAGCAAACTCTACAAAGCCACCACGGCCAGCATTATTGTGACCACCGCCGGCGACTATCATTTTGCCATTCACCTGACCAGTACCGGCTATCAGGGCGACTGTGGATTCCAAAAGTTCGTGATCAACAAGGTGGCTCCTGTGCCAGCACAGGTGTCGAATCTCGCCGTGGCAGTAGGGGAGAAGGGTGCGCTGCAAGCCACTCTCACTTGGACCAACCCCACCAAGGACAGCGACGGCAACGACCTCGCCAAATTCAGCGGCGTGAAGTTGAAACGCGGCACCACCGACCTTGGCACCGTGGCTGGCGCAAAGGGCGAGGCGATGACCTATGTGGACAAGGGCATCAGCAATCCAGGCAAATACACCTACACCGTGGTTGCCTACAATGAAGACGGAGACGCCACCACAGGTGCTCCAACCGTGACTTCGGGTTGGGTGGGTATCGACACCCCAAAACCAGTTTCTGACCTCGCAGCCACAGCCGACGGTGATAAGGTGACGCTCACCTTCACCGCTCCAACCGAGAGCGAGAACGGCGGTTATGTGGATTTTGAAAATGTCACTTATCGCATCACCCGCGATTCGGAAGTGCTCAACGAGGCATTCACCGGCACCACCTACCAGAATGTGGTGCCCAAGTTGGGCAACTACACCTACGGCGTGCAGGCGCAATATAGCACCAAGCGTTCGACTACCCAAACCGTGAAAATTCGTGCTGGCGAGGGCTTCCCTGTTCCTTATAGCGAAACTTTCGACCAAGCCGCATCGCTTGACCTGTTTGCCATTCACAACCTCTCTGGCGGCACACGCACATGGCGCTACAATTCGTCGAAGAAGTGCGTGGATTATTGGGGCACATCAACTGCCGCCAACCACTGGCTCATCACCCCTCCAATCATTCTTGAAGAGGGCAAGACCTACGAATTGAAGTTCAACGCTGGCCTTGAAAAGGCAATAAAGCCTGAAAACTACAAGCAACTGAACGTGTATGTGGGCAAGGGCGCCACTCCAGAGGCTCAAACCACCGAACTCTTTGGCGAACTCATCAAGTCTGCCATCATGGAAGGCAAAACGGCTTACTTCACCGCGCCATCGAGTGGCGGATTCAACTTCGGTTTCAACGTGACTGGTGCCACCGACTCCTACTCTATCTATATCGACAACATCACCGTTGACGAGGCGCAAGTGATTCCTGCCGCTGTGAGCGATTTGAAGGCCGTTCCAGCCGCTAAGGGCGCGCTTGCGGTGGAATTGAGTTGGGTGAACCCATCGAAGGCTGTGAGCGGCTTAGACCTCGCCAAACTCGACAAGGTGGAAGTGTTCCGTGGCAGCGATTTGGTGACCATTATCAACACGCCACAAGTGGGCGCAACCGTCACCTATACCGATAATGTGAGCGAACCTGGCAAATACACCTACACGCTGATTGCTTACGCCGATGAAATGAATAGTGAAGATGCTACCGTGACCAGCGCTTGGGTGGGCCCCGACACTCCTGCCGCTCCTGCTAACGCCGCTTTGGCTTTGAGCGATGGTAAACCTGTGGTCACTTTCGATGCTGTGACTGCTGGCGTGAACGGTGGCTATATCGACACCGAGGCGTTGGGCTACACCATCACTCGTCTGCCCGACGAGGCTGTGGTGGCAGAGGGCGTGAAGGCTTCCACTTTCACCGATAATGCCGTGTTGCCACTCGCAAAATATAGTTATTCTATCGTGGCAAAGGTGGGTGAGCAAATGAGCGAGGCGGCGCTGACCAATGGTCTCGTGCTTGGCGACGCGCTCGAACTCCCATACGAAACCACACTCGACAATGCTGACGATGCCGCTATCTGGGCTTTCTACGACGCTGACGCTGACAGCAAGACTTGGAGTTATAGCACCCGCAACACAGCCATTGAATCGGGCTTCAGCGCAAAGGCTGGCGATGCTGCTTTCACACCTCCATTCCGCACCGTGCAGGGTGCACACATGCTCACCTACGATGTGCACGGCTACAGTTATCGCTATGGCGATGCCTACGATGTGGTGCTTGCCAACAATAGCGACTACGCCAACGCCGCCACACTGGCGCAATATCCCGACAAGGACATCGCATTCGCCATGTACGAAACCCGCACCGTCAACTTCACCATCGATGCCGCAGGCATTTACAACATCGGTTTCAAGCAGATGTCAACCAGCCCTTGGGGTATCTCTATCAAGAATGTGAAGATTGAGTGCACCGTGCCTACCGGCATCACCGAGACCATCGGTTTGGGCATCAACTACTACGACCGCGCGGCTCAATGCCTGATGCTCGCCCAGCCAGCCCATGTGACCGTGGTGGCTGTGAATGGCGTGGTGGTGGCTGCTGCCGACGCTGAGGCGCAACTCAACCTCTCTCACCTCGGTTCAGGCGTGTATATCGCCTCTATCGTCACCGCCGACGGCAAGGTGAGCCATGTGAAGTTTGTGAAATGATAATTGAAAAATTACAGTAAAATAAAGCATGAAAAAAACATTTTTATCTTCCTTTGCCCTTGTGCTTGCCGCCCTCTCGCTGCAAGCACAGGTGGCAGAGCCTGTACGCAATGCGGCAGAGCGGCCGTCGTTCTCTCCTGTGAAGGTGGAGCAGGCGGCAAGCGTGGCAATGCCTAAGCGTGTGCGTGCAAATGCGAGTGGCGAGTTGAAGGCCGCCTTTAGTGTGCAGGGCGCATCGTCGCAAACCGCCGTTTGGAGCGATAATTTCGACCAAGGCGCATCGAGTTGGGCACTTACCAACGACCCCTCTGGATATGTGAAATGGTCGTTGAAAAACAAGGGCTTCAACACCGTTGATGCCGCCGATGTGCAGTCGCTTTATGTGGAGGGCCCCTATCAGGTATTTCGCCGTGCCGTGGCTTATGCCACCAGTGCAGGTGTGAGTGTGCCGTCGAACGGCGCATTCCACGCTTATGTGAAGTATAGCGAGGCGATGAACGATTACGCCGTGATCACGTTGAGCGTATCCACCGACGATTTCGCCACTTCCACCGACTTGTGGAATAGCACGATGGAATCGGGGCATACTGGCAACATTTGGCACCAAGTTGAGGCTGATTTGAGCGCATTCGCCGGTAAATCGGTGAAATTCCGCTTCACCTACGGCCCAGGCACCGCCGACGAGTTTAAGACGGGCGGATATATGGCCGACTACGCCATCGACGCCTTGGAAGTGACAGGCGTGGCTTCAATCGACGGCGTGAACGTGGCCACTGGCGAAGTGGTGAAGTTTGCCGACCTCTCGCAAGGTGCGCCAGTGAAGTGGCAATGGGCGTTCCCCGGCGGCACTCCATCGGCATCTACCGAGCAAAATCCGCAAGTTTACTATAAGGAAGACGGCATCTATAACGTGAGCCTTGAGGTGATTGATGCGCAAGGCAATACGTCGGCAGTCACTCGCGAGGGTTTCGTGACCGTGACCGGCAAGGCTCCAGTGGCGCATATCATGCCACCAGCCACCTTCCGCGAGGCTTCAAGCCATCTGCCATTGGTGGCTCCGCTGGCTTCGGTGCAATTCTCCGATGCTTCCGAGGGTTTCCCCAACAAGTGGAACTGGAGTTTCACTGGCGCATCGCCAGCCGCTTCCACCGAGCAAAGCCCCAAGGTGAGTTACGACTTCCTCCACAAGCAAAGCGTGGGTCTGCAAGTGGAGAATAAGCACGGTAAAAGCGAAGATAAGATGGATGTGCAGGTTGAATACGAGGCGGTGATCAACAATCTCCTCCCCGACGACCGCCCCATCACCTACGATTTGGGCAACGGCACATTCCCCGGCAGCAACCAGATGGGCGTTACCGAGTATGGCGAGCGTTTCTCCAAGCCCTCGCGCCCGATGGTGGTGTATGGCGCATACGTTTATTTCGTGACCAACAAAGCCGCCCACATTGCCGACCAAATCGCCAATGTGGGCGTGCATTTGCGCAAGAGCGAAAACGGACTGCCGGGCGAGAAACTCGAATCGGCATGGTGGCGCACCTTTGAACTGGAGGTGGGCGGCTCCAACCTTGTGGGCACCGAATTTCAGTTCAATCCACAGGTGGTAGATGATGAGTTTTGGTTCACTATCGATGGTATTCCAGAGTGGAACGACTCTTGCAACGTGTCGTTCGCCATGGCGAAATTCCGCAACGAAGGCAACACCGCCTACATGCTGAAAAAGGGCAAATGGACACCGCTCACAGGCTACTTCCAAGGTGGCGACGGCGGCCAAACCAGTTTCTACATCTTCCCGATGGTGGCGCACTCCGTGATTACCACGTTGCCCGTTGGCACCGATGAAATCGTGGTTCCTGCCACGGCTGGCGTAGCAGAGCAGCAGATTTTCTCGCTCTTTGGCTATAAAGACCCTGTGGTGGACGCCAACTGGTGCCGCATCATGAACAAGCAGAACGGTTTGACGGTAGATACCCTCAAAATCGGCTACGATGCATTGCCGGCTGGTATGGAGAGCCGCACAGCCAACATCACGCTCACCGACGGCTACGACACCATCACCCTGAAGGTGACGCAAAAGGCTGACCAAAAGAAATATGATGTGACCGACGTGACACGCCTCATCAACATGATCCTCGGCGTAGTGGAAAAGGACGATGCCTACGACTTCGACGGCGATGGCATCCTCAACGTGACCGACGTCACCTCCCTCATCAACATCATCCTACAAACCGCCCAATAGCAAGTATTAAATACTCAATCCCCCCAAGCACCGACTAAATCCCCCCAAATTTAGTCGGTGTTTTCGTTTTTCCATCCCCCTTCATTGGTAAAACCTCACCCATTTAGCGAAAAAAACACCAATTTAATCCATTAAAACCCAATTAAACCCAATTAAAAAAATCATCATCACGTAGGGATATGCCTTCGGCGAAAGCACTGAAAAAGTTGAAATGAGGGATTTTAGAGCCGTTTCCAACGGCATTTATATTTTTCAGTGCTTTCGACACTTCACGTTCGTGTCAAATGGTTGATATTCAATATGGTATTGTAATTATGGGCGGACGTGAAGTATCACGTCCCTATCGGGTTTGGTTTTTCGCCGTGAAACGGCGAGCGGTTTTTATCCTTTTGGCGATGCCACCGACCTCGTAAGATGGCGGCGTTAGTGCCGCGGTGTGGCTGATTCAAGCCCTAGCTTGAAATCAGACAAACCGCGGCACTAACGACAGGTGCGAAGCACTGGCATCGGCAAAAGGCTGTTTTTTTATGTTTTTTGTTTCCGTGCCCCCAGTATTTATCCACTGAACCGAAAAAGTGGGCGGCATTTCCGTTTGGGGGAAATGCCGCCGTTGATTGTTTTAAATCCCGATTTTGGGGATTGTCAGTTGGCAGGTGTGCTTGTTATTTTGCCACCTTTACTGCTGTGCCGTTAGAGAGGCGCAAGATGTAGATGCCGTTAGCCCATTCAGAGGCGTCGATGGCCTTGTCGGCTGCGAGCGACTTCTCTGCAATCTTCTGACCAGCGATGTTATACACTGCCACGCTCTGTGCGTTGGTGTTTACTGTGAAAGTGTTGCCGATTTTTGTCACCACAGGTGCTGCGTCCTTCACGTCGTTGATTGAAGTTGGTTCCTTGTGAAGTACCTTCACTGCGTCCACAGCCATTGAGTTGCCCATCCATTCGCCCTCATCGCGCACATAGCGGAAAGCGAATTTTGCATTCTTGCCAGCGAGTTCGCTCACATTGATTTGGTAGCGCAGGTATGAGGTGAATTCTGTGTCGTAGCATTCGCGGTCGGTGCGGTTGGCGATTACGTCCTTTACCAAGTCAAACACCTCGTTCCAAGTCTTACCTTCGTCGGTTGAAGTCATCACCTTCATGGTGTTCACCACCACGCGCTTGTTGAATTGCATTTTGTTCCAGTCCCAGTCGTTATTCACGTCGTAGCAGTCGAAATAACTTGCTGCCAACAGGAAGTCGAGATAGTATTCGCCAGATGCGTTCATGTTCACCACAGGGCTGATCAACCATTCGTCTTGAGCCACTGGTTCCAGATTGTATTGTGCGTTTTTGTAGCCATAGTGGATATATGCGTCGCATTCGCCGTCGTTCGACTTAGGAGAGAATTGGCCGTCGCCAGTATAGTAGCAGTACCACGAGTTGTTGATGTTGTGCGAAATCATCTCGGCTGTAGGCTCGTTGCCCGGTGCAATCTTCTTGCTCCAAGTGGAAGGAATCCAGTTCAAATCCTTACCCTCGGTGGCGAAGCCCTCAAAGCTCTCGTAGAAGACGGTGTCGCCGACTACGGGATCATCGTTGCTCTGTTGTGCGCCCTGAGGAGCGTTCACGCCAACGAATCTCTTGTATTGCTGGCCCTTTTCGTTTTGCACCACTTGCTGGGTCACGCCGTCGGCCACTTGTCGAGAAGCAATCACTTCCACCTGCTCAGTTGCAGATGCGCTTGCGCCAAGGCTAACCAAGGCGATGAGAGAGAGTAAATTTTTCTTCATAAATAAATGTTTGAGTAGTTATGTAAAAAGTGAATTATTGTTGCTGATGCCACAAAAATAATACTATTTTTTCGTTATTTTTGCATTATGAACGAGTTTTTTCGCAAAGTTCGCATAAATTCCAAAAAAACATCAAAAAAATGCCCATTTTGATAAAAAAGCATCAATTTAATCCATCCAAATCCACAATTTCCACAAATTACTGAATAAATCGCCCACAAATTACTGAATAAATCGCCCACAAATTACTGAGCAAACCGCCCACAAATTACTGAGCAAACCGCCCACAAATTACTGAAAAAGTTTCTGAAATGTTTTGTTGTTTAAAATAAAAGGTATATATTTGCGCTTAAAATCAGAATGTTATGGTAAAGTATAAGTCACGTATTGCAGATAGGATATTGGAGCGGAAAGTGCTTGGTAAAGGCGCTGTGCTTATTGAGGGCCCAAAGTGGTGCGGAAAGACCACCACGGCAAAGCAGATGGCTAAAAGTGTGCTTAATTTGGGAGATTCGGCGGTGCTGAATCAAAGTGCGCAAATGATAGATCTCAGTCCAGCCACTTTGCTTGAAGGCGACACGCCCCGATTAATCGACGAATGGCAAGCGTTGCCCCCAATTTGGGACAGCATTCGCAGTGAGGTGGATAAGAGGGGAATGCCTTCACAGTTTATTCTCACAGGTTCGTCGGTGTTGCCTGATGCCGATGCCACGATCCATAGTGGCACAGGTAGGTTTGCGCATGTGAAAATGCGCACGATGAGCTTATATGAATCGGGCGAATCCACTGGCGCCATCAGTTTGGCAGACTTGTTTGAGGGGAAAGGCTTTGGTGTTGTGCGCAATGATATGGAAGTGGAGCAGCTTGCGTTTCTCACTTGTCGTGGTGGCTGGCCATGGGCTACGCTTGTGCCTGAAGGGGTGGCGCTTGACCAAGCCTTCGACTATTTCGACTCGGTTGTGAACTACGATATTCAGCGCGTGGATAAAGTGAAGCGAAGTGCCGAGCGCACAAAGCTGTTGCTCCGTTCCTATGCGCGCAACATTGCTCAGCAGGTGTCGATGGCAACAATCCGAAAAGACATGCTCGCCAACGATTCCAGCACCCTTGACGAAAATACTGTTGTGGACTACATTAAGGCATTAAAAAAACTCTATGTGATAGAAGATCTTCCGGCATGGAATCCGAATATAAGAAGCAAGGCGGCAATCCGTACAAGCGACACCCGACATTTTGTTGACCCAAGTGTGGGTACTGCGGCGCTTGGACTTGGTCCAAAAGACTTGATAAACGACTTGCAATCTTTTGGGCTGCTGTTCGAGGACCTTGTGGTGCGCGACCTCAGAGTGTATGCCGAAGCCTTAGACGGTTCGCTTTATCATTACAGAGACAGTAATGGTCTGGAGTGTGATGCTGTGCTGCATCGCAGAAATGGAAGTTACGCGCTGCTTGAAGTGAAACTTGGCGGAGAGGAGCGTATCGAGGAAGGGGCAAAGAATTTAAAGGACTTGGCGAGCAAAATCGACACAAAAAGAATGCTTGCACCGTCATTCCTTGCCGTGGTGGTGGGTGTGGGGCAATATGCCTACCAAAGAAAAGACGGCGTGTATGTCCTCCCCATCTCTTGTCTAAAAGATTAACATCATACCATCCTCTTTCTCTGTGGGGGTGGGGGATTTTGGCAAAAAGATTTCTCCCCCTTTTACATGATTAGGCATAAATGTTTGCATATGTCAAGGATTTTGACGAATTTTGAAGGCAATTTTCAATATGCGAAGTTTTGTTTTTAGGTTTGGTGGAGACAAAATCATAATAGAAAAATAGCAATAGGGGGATTTTCACAAAGTTCACTCTTGTAATAATTTTTAATATAATAGAAGAAAAGTAAAAATGACATTCCAATCTCTTGAATATCTCATTTTTTTCCCGATAGTGTTTATACTCTATTGGACAGTTTTCCGTAGGAGCAAGAATCTTCAAAATGGACTGGTAGTGGCTGCAAGTCTAGTTTTTTATGGTTGGTGGGATTGGCGATTCCTTGGGTTGCTTCTTCTCACGGCGTATTCTACATTTTTTGCCGGTTGGTTGATGGGCAGCACTGAAAATCAGAGAAGGCGTAAGATGTTGTCGGTGGGTGTGATTGTGTTAAATCTAGGAATTCTGTTTTTTTTCAAGTATTTCAACTTCTTTGTTCAAGCGTTTGCCGACGCATTTTCCTTATTTGGAAAAGAGTTGAACATTTCCTCATTGCAAATTTTGCTTCCTGTAGGTATAAGTTTCTATACATTTTCTGCGTTGAGTTACAGCATTGATGTATATCAGCGAAAGGTGAAGCCAACAAAGGATGTATTGGCATATCTTGCTTATGTGATGTTTTTTCCAAGCATCTTGAGTGGTCCGATTAGTCGTGCACAAAAGCAGTTGCCACAATATTTTACAGCTCGCAACTTTGATTACAACATATCAGTAGATGCTTGTAAAGCAATTTTGTGGGGGGGGGGTAATAAAGCTATGTCTTGCTGACCGCTTGGGCATCTATGTTGATGCTGTTTATGCAAATATCGCTCAACATAATGGCACAACATTGCTATTTGCGAGCATACTCTATACCATTCAGATTTATGCCGATTTTGCTGGTTATTCGCTTATGGCAATCGGTTGTGGAAAACTATTAGGTATTGAGCTTCAAACAAACTTCATTCGTCCATATTTTGCCAAGACTGTAACCGACTTTTGGCGCAGATGGCATATTTCTCTTACTACTTGGTTTAGGGATTACATCTATTTCCCATTAGGAGGTAATCGCTGTGGAAAAGCTCGTTGGATGCTCAATACGCTAATTGTGTTCACTGTTTCAGGCCTATGGCATGGGGCTGCCTACACGTTTATTATTTGGGGTGCTCTCCATGGTGTTTGTATGGTGATTGAACGCTTGTTGTATGGAGATAAAATCAAAACAATTTCGAATAAGTTCTGTCTATCTAACTGTTTACGTCTGATACTCACCTTTACTATTGTCAACTTTGCTTGGATCTTTTTCCGAGTAGAGAATCTCAGAGATGTGATGACAATCTTTAGAAAAATATTCATGGAGCCGGGATTCCCATTCTTGGACTCAAATGTACTTTTGATGTGCTTTGTTGCGATGGCGATAGTTTTTGCTCACGATATTGTCGAGGAGAAGCGTCTCAACATTCATCTGCTCAGTTCAAAATTCAAGGTAGTCCGTTATGCGGCAGCGGCATTGATGATAGTCTATATACTTGCGTTTGGCGTGCTTAATGGTGGCTCATTTATTTACTTCCAATTCTAAAACAGCTATGAGAAAAGGTTTATTAAGATTTTGTGTTGCTACATTGGTGGTTTTGGCTTCAGTAACTGTGGTTGATGTAGCGGTAGGTAAAGTTATGGATTGGATGATGCCCCACATAAGCAATCAAGGGGATACAGGGAAAACTTATTTTTCACTCTATGATGTGAATACTCCTATAGTCATCGTTGGATCTTCTCGCGCAGCGCATCACTATGTAACACAAATGATAGAGGATTCGCTTGGCGCTCCAGCATATAATGTGGGTCGTGATGGTTGTTTCTTTAGTTACAATTGTTGTGTGGTGAATTCGATATTAGACCGTTATTCTCCAAAATTAATTATTTGGGAAAATGGCGCTAATTATCTTTACGAGGGTTCTACGCCTTTGGAGAACCTATATCCCTATTACGAAAGCAATACATGGGTAACGAAGGCTATAAAGGAAGATTTGCCTTGGACAGAAAATGTGAAACTTATGAGTAGTTTATATAGGTATAATTCAGTGATACACCGTGTGATAATGCGTTACTTTGGAAGAAAGTCCTTTGTTGATGAAACAGAGAAGGGTTACTTGCCTTTAAAACCTAAAAAACTACAGCAAGCACTTGAGCTGATGCCTATAGAAAATGATAGTAAAACCTTGAGTGAGGTTAAGATAGCTCGTTTTAGGTCGGTTCTTGCGAGAGCCCACAATAAAGGAGTTAAAATGGTGGTGGTTGATTCGCCCATGTACAGGCTTTGTGACCTCAATGACAAGTCTGCTGTCAAAATGCGTGAAATATGTGAGCAGTATGGAATGATGTTTCTTAATAATTCTCAGCTGGCTTATTTCTTGGATAATCCGTCGTTATTCAATGATGCAACACACATGAATGATGATGGAGCGAAGGCCTACACAAGGATTTTCTTGAAGCAGATAAAAGATTATCTACGTTAGGTTAAAAACTCTTGTTATCGGGGATTTTGGCAAAAAGATAGGTGGGTGGGGGTGGTTTTGTGCTTTTGGTTTGGAAAAATGGGAAAAAATGTGGTTTGTGCGCAATGTTGTCCTAAATAAATTATGGGCATAAAGAGAATGAGGTTGTTAGAGAACG
>OQWM01001319.1_pt1 | contig 17033 bp, 8 predicted proteins | sample 1691531 | NCBI WGS metagenome assembly OQWM01 (sample SAMN03418257, study PRJEB22391) | human gut metagenome | biome: human-gut; feature: organic feature; material: feces | host: Homo sapiens | place: Tanzania | collected 2013-01
CGCTTCGAGCGGCAGGCTCATAGTCTTGCGTTTTATATTGTTCAGAATACTCCCAGCCACTTTGTGGCAAAATCAGTTAGCAGATAGTAACCGGTTGCAGACTGCCCACTGCACATCATCCACGTAACCAGCCATGTGTTGACGAACGCGCCAAGCCATACACTGCCAGAAATCTGATAGAACTTACGATTGAGAAACGCAAACAGCGGAAGATTTATAAGCATTGCCCATGTCGAGATAAACGCGATAGCCGGAACATTGCCGATACCTGTGGTCGCATAGGTCGAATAACACACGCCATAGCTGTACGCAGCAAGGATATAGATTCCGACAGAGGCGATAAACATTTGAATAACAGTATTCCACCCCTCGCTCATGTCTTTCATTCTGCCGGCATTCACGAGCATGGAGCTTATGATGAACGTCGGGAATATTATGATACCATACCGCAGGCAGAGCAGCCAGTACTGTGGCAACATGTCTTTAACGCCAGCATCCCAGAAGCGAAGATCCTGATGGAAGAAATACTTCATGACTGCGACCAGTATGTAGGCATAAGCCACAAGAGCCGTTGCAAGGCCAAAATAACGAACTATCTTTTTGAACGAAATCGTCAAATTGAGCTCTTTATAAATATTTCTGCCTGTGCTCTTTTGGGTAAACAGGCCAAAAACGACGAGAACGACCAGCGAGCACGCAGCGATTATCCACATGAAAACGATGTGAATATTGGCAGTGAAGTCGAGCGACAGCAGATGCTTTATCCACTCACTCTTAAAGCCGAGCATTGGTCCTTTCTTTGCGACGGTATATTCCGCAAGCATCGAGCTGAGCACAAGAAGCGCCGCCGCACACCAGAACAGCTTGCTCTTTTTCTCGCTTATGGGCTCGCACATCTCCATTTTCAGTTCGGCATCGGAGACATAGGACACCTCATTGAGGTTTCCCAGCTTTCTGCTGACGGGCGCCGTTCCTGTGCCGGTCTGGTCAATAGCGTACCACTGTGCCGCAATTATCGGGTCACTCGTCTGGAATTTCAACATCATATCTGGGTTTGAGAGATTCTGCTGCCCCGTGCCCGCTCTGCCTTCGTTGAAAGTTCCTATCTCATAGCATATATTCGTGTTCGGCTCACGCATGACCACGAATCCTGCGACCTCAACTTCCTTTGCCTCAGAGCCCCAGTTTCCACCAAGGATTATCGCGGATTTCAGTCTGGTGTTGAAATACTCCTCTGCATCAGCGGCGAGCAGCGCATAAGCCTCCTGCTCTGCCGCGCTCAGCCGCGCCTTTGCAAGCTCGTCCGCATCCTGCGTCAGTTCATCCTTGGTGAAGCTCTGTCTGAATGTTTCGTAAAGGATGTTCAGCTTGAGGTCGTTAAGCGTCAGCAGACTGCTGTCCATGTCAATAGCGGCAGATGTGTTTTTCGAGCCCTGAGAGTGCCCCATCATACCAACGCGCGTCTGGTCAACATAGTTGAGCGTCCTTACATACTGGAGCACATCGTACATGCCGTAAGACGGGTCGCTCATATCGGATGTTTCCGAAGCGCCTGACCCGTATGTAGACACGCTGAGCGCAGCAAAGCCACGGCGGGCAAGCTCCTCAGCCAGCGCCTCGGCAGGCATGGCCATAATCGCGTCGAGTTCGGCGTCAACCTCGGGAATGTGCTTGAGCTTCAGCTTGCGGACCAAGCCGCCGCGGCACATCACGTGCATCGGATCGCGCAGGACCGCCAAGTCGCCCAGCGGATTCTCGCGCGTCACCAAAATGTCGGCCGCCTTGCCGCACTCGATCGCGCCCGTCTCGTCACCCAGGCCCAGCAGCTCGGCATTGACCTGCGTGGCCGTGTGCAGCGCAAAGGCGTTACTCACGCCAACGTACTTGGCAAAGTAAGCCACCTCGCGCCACATGTCGTACTGCGTCACAAACGGGCAGCTCGAGTCCGTGCCCAGGCCAACCTTAACGCCGGCATACAGCGCGGCGCGAGCGCTCTCGATAATGCCCGAGCACACGATGTCGCCGTTCTTCTTTTGCGTGTCGGTCGAATGGGTCTTCTCCGGGTCGAGCAGCACAAACGGCAGCGCCGGGCTGATCGTGCAGGTCACGCTCGGCGCACGACCGTCGAGCTGCGTACCCGCGGATCCGCGATACAGATCCAGGATCTCGGGGGTCATCGGAGCACCGTGTTCGATCGTATCGACGCCGGCCTGAAGCGCGGCCTTCACGCCCTCGGTGCTCTCGACATGGGCCATAACCGGAAGGCCGACCTCGTGCGCCACTTTGCACGCCGCCGCGGCGACATCGACCGGCATGCGCAGCACACCCGGCTCGCCCACCTCGGTCGCGTCGAACACGCCACCCGTCACGAACAACTTAATGACGTCGGCACCACGCGCATACAGGTCGCGCACCTGCTCAGCCGCCTCGGCGGGACTGTTGGCCACCTGGGCAAACAAGCCCGCGCCATGGCCGCCCGGCACCGTAACGCCCGTTCCCGGCGCCACCAGGCGCGGGCCCTGATACTTGCCGGCGTCGATGGCGTCGCGTACGGCAATGTCGGCAAACAGCGGGTCGCCCGCACCGCGCACCGTGGTCACGCCGCTTGCCAGCTGCTGCTGGGCGCTGCCCTTGAGGATATGACGGACGATGGCGCGGCCCACGGGGTTGTCGAGCTTCTTCATGAGCGCGCCCGCATCGCCCGCCGAGACCGGCTTGCCCGAACCGCACAGATGCACGTGCATGTTGATGAGGCCCGGCATGAGATACGCGCCTGCCAGGTCGATGACCTCGGCACCCGCCGGCGCCTGTGCCACGGCACTCGGGCCAATCCAGGTGATGACGCCGCGCTCAACAGCCACGGCCATATCGGGCTGCGGCTCCATATGCTCCGAACCATCCAGAACGGTCGCATTGATAAACAACGTGGAACGATCGGCAGACGCCATATCGGGCTCCTCCCCCTCAAAAAACTTCAACATTTGTCCATTATCACCTAATGTAGCGAACTAAAGTCGAACATATCGGTTAACGGAGGAAAGACGGGCGCGAACCAGGCAGAGCCGAGCAGTTTCAGCGGCCCATGCGCCAGGCAAATGTCTCGTTCTGTAACAGGCAGACAGCTCAAAGGCCCCTAAACGTTACAGATTGAGATCTTTCGACAGCAGGCCCACCCTTTGTCTCAATCTGTAACAACTACAGGACAAAACAGCCTCTGGATGTTACAGATCGAGACATTTCCCAGCCCCGTCGTCAAACATCTCAATCTGTAACATCTAGACCGATTTTCGACCGCTACCTGTTACAGATTGAGATATTCCCCCGCTCCGCTGCCAAACATCTCAATCTGTAACAGATAGGAGGCAAAACAGCCGCTAAATGTTACAGATCGAGACAAAACCGTGGCACACTACCGTTCGTCTCAGTCTGTAACAGTTACGCAGGTTTATGACAGCCAGATGTTACAGATCGAGATAAACCGTCGGCCGCAGCAATCACACCTATTTCAGCTGCACCCCTCAGCGTCCGCACCACTGACGCCTCCACTCCTCAGCCAATTCAGGCTGTTGAGGAATGCCCGCCAGCCTCATTTTCTTGACTAGCTTCCCGGGGTTCTTGAGTTCATCAAACGTAAACCGAAGCACCTTGTGGCCGAGCATCGTCAGATGCGATTCCCGCTGACGCTCCGCCACGAACGGGTCGACTGACTCCCGACCTTCACCGTTCTGCAAGGTATACTTCCCCTTTCCGTCCAGCTCACCGATCACGCACGTCCCGTCCTCGAGCCGCCAAAAATAGTCGACCCGAAACACCTGAGCCGGATCGAGCGGATCGCGAAACTCCACCTGCAGCTCCGGCACCGAAAACCCGTACGCAATAAAGAACGCCCGAAAGCGCGACTCACCGCCGTTCTCGGACAGTCCGTCCGCACGCGACGCAATCACCTGCGCCCTACGATACCCGCGCCTGCCCTCGCAATCGACACGAAGCCGCTCACACAGGTCCTCGCGCGGCGTGCCCTTCGCCCGCAGCGCCGAGTCCGCAATCGCCAGCCCATACGAAAAAGGCGCACGCAACAGACAATCTTCCACCGTCTGCCAAAACGATGTCACCCGCACACCGTCGACATTCTCAAGCGCACCCGCCGCCTGCGGGCGCAACAACCTACACCCACCGTTCAGCGCCACCGAGCAACTCGTTTTGACCAGGCAACGCGGCCCGATCAAATCATTCGGCACTTCCAAGCCCCATAGCAGCGCAGCGTCATAACCCCAAAACGCCCAATCGGGATGAAATTCGGCAAGCCCCTTAATGGTCCGCACCGCGCGCTCCGGCGGCGTCAGCGAATCCCAATCATGCTGAAAACAGAACAGGTGCGGCTCGGGTTCCGCAATATCGTCGGCACCCACATGTCGTCGCAGCCACATGAGCTCGGCATTGTCGTGCGTTGCAAGCAGCGCTCCGCAATCTGCCGCATCCTTCAACCGAGCGAGCATCCTATTCCGCGCCAAGGTATTGCATGCGGAGTGCTTATGCTTGAAAACAGTATTGGACATTTCATCACCACCACATCAGACAAACAAATCGTCACCGCCACTGCCGCCGCCGCTGCCGCTGCCGCTGCCGCTGCCGCTGCCGGGAATTATCTTGATCTGTAACAGGTAGACAGCTCGTAGGCCCCTAAACGTTACAGATCGAGATCTTTCGACAGCAGGCCAGCTCTTTGTCTCAATCTGTAACAGGTAGACCGGTTTTTGACCGCTAGATGTTACAGATCGAGACATTCCCCAACCCCGTCGTCAAACATCTCAATCTGTAACAGCTACGGGACAAAACAGCCGTTAGATGTTACAGATCGAGATAAACCCGCGGCACACCTTCCGTTCGTCTCAATCTGTAACAGCCAGGGGCTCAAACGACCGCCAAACGTTACAGATCGAGATAAAAGGCGGCACAGCGGCACCGCAACGGGCCAACTGCCCCCTACTTCCACTCCTGCTCGTAGATGTTAAGAGACTTCACGTAGCGTCCCTGGGCACCCATGGTGTCGCGGACCAGCCGCAAATAAAAGCTGAGCTGTCCAGTATCGAACCCATCATCCAGGTCCTCGGGATGCACGGAGCCCGGCCCGTCGACCGCCGTGTCGCACAGGCGCGCGATGTCGTACATATAGAGCTGTCCCACCGTCAGCCATACATCGTCCACGCACGCGACGCGCACCGCGATGGCACCGTCGTTCCAATGATCTTTTTGCACGATATGCGGGTCGAAGAGGTCAAGCCGCCGATCGGTTCGCGTGTCGCGCAGCGCAACCATGCCGGTCGCGGGGTCTTTATCCAAAATGCCAAATCGCGAGAAGTAATGGGTGTCGCGCACCTGCTCGAGTCGTCCGAGCGATGCGGGCGAAAGCGAAGCCGGCGGTTCGTCGACGAACAGTTCCAGCAGCGTATGGCCACGGTAGTGGGGGCGCTCGAACAGCAGCCAGTCGGTAAACGCCATGTTGTAAGCCATGATTTCGTTTTGCGAGGGTTCTTCGCAATAGCTGAGCCACGGGTCGACGACAAGCTCAAACTGCTCGCGCGCCAACTCCAAAAATTGAAACTTCCGCAGCATCCAAAAGTGGGCCATGTCGGCAACATCCTTGCCGACGGCCTCGACCAGCCGTGCTCGGTCCAAAACGTGGTCAGTCATGGCGTCCTCCTCGAATCGATTGACCTCAATTTGAGCTTACGAGGAGGGCAAACGATCGTGGCCAGCACGGGCAAAATGGGCCTCCGGCTGCAAACCAGATGCTGACCAAACACTTGACGGCACACTTGACCGAATGAGCGCACTGCAAAGAAACCGCAGGTAGGCATAGACAGCGAACCCGCTCTTTTGAGCCGCACCACCCTGGCCACCACAGAAATAGCAGAGCACCACAGGCGCAAACGTCAACAAATGAACGCTCACACGTCGACAAACGAACAGGCGCCCTGCAAAGAGTGTCCCCAACGACTAGACAAAAAAGAACGTCCCCAATGACTAGTCGTTGGGGACGTTCTTAAATGACTACTTTACAGCGCCAGCGCATCGGCGACTTCGGCGGCGCAGGCCAGGGCATCGGCCATGGCGTTTACCACGAGCGAGCTGCCGTTGCGGGCGTCACCGGCCACATACACCGGCGTGGCATCGGCGGCGACACCATCCGTGCGAGCCGCAAGGTGCGAACCCTCGGCAACCATCACAGGCATTGGACGGCCGGCGGTGGCAACGGGCACGCCCACCGCATCGAACACGCCATGCTCGGGACCCGTAAAGCCACAGGCAATGAGCACCAGCTGCGCCGGCACCTCGTGCTCGGAGCCCACGATGCGCTCCGGCTTTCCTGCCGACCAGTCCAGGTCGACCACGCGCAGGCCCGCAGCCGCACCCTTCTTGTCCAGCAACACCTCGAGCGTATCCACGCCCCAGGCGCGCATCTCGCCGCCCATGGCAGCGATGGCCTCCTGCTGGCCGTAGTCGGTCTTCTTCACGTTGGGCCACTGCGGCCAGGGGTTACTCGCCGTGCGCTTATCGGGCGCCGCCGGCAAGAACTCAAACTGGCGCACGCTGCGCGCACCCTGGCGCACCGCGGTACCCACGCAGTCGTTGCCGGTATCGCCGCCGCCAATGACTACGACATCCAGACCGCGCGCGTCAATGGCGGGCTCGCCGCCGTCGAGCACCGAGACGGTCGAAGCCGTCAGGTAGTCCACGGCATACACCACACCCGGGGCGTCGATGTTCGCAGCCGAAAGACCACGCGGAGCACGGGCGCCGGCAGCGACCACGACGGCGTCAAAGTCGTCAAGCTTGGCGGCAACCTTGGAATCGCTAACATCGGCGTTCAGCTCAAACACAATGCCCAGCTCGCGCATGAGCGCCACGCGACGCTCGACCACGGACTTCTCGAGCTTCATGTTGGGGATGCCGTACATAAGCAGGCCGCCCGGGCGGTCGTCGCGCTCAAACACCGTCACGCGAGCGCCGCGACGGGCGAGCTCCCATGCGGCAACCAGGCCAGCAGGGCCGGAGCCCACCACAGCAACCGTGGGCGCACCCTCCCCCGCCGGCTCAAAGCGGCGCGGGCCGCCGTTGGCCCATTCGTGGTCGCTGATCGCGCGCTCGTTGTCGTGAATCGTCGTGGGCTGGCCGTCGACCGAACCCAGGTTGCACGCTGCCTCGCACAGCGCCGGGCACACGCGGCTCGTGAACTCGGGCATGGGCGAGGTGAGCGACAGGCGCTCTGCCGCCTCGTCCCAGCGACCGCGATACACCAGCTCGTTCCACTCGGGAATCAGGTTGTGCAGCGGGCAGCCGCTCGGGCGCGCCTTGCCAAAGCTCGCGCCCATCTGGCAAAACGCCACGCCGCACATCATGCAACGGCTCGCCTGGGCGCGGCGCGCATCATCGTCGAGCTCCACGTACAGCGGATCGAAATCGCGGCTGCGCTCCTCCACGGGGCGAAGCTCGTGGGTCACGCGATCGATATCAAGAAAAGCACCGGGCTTACCCATGGCACTTACGCCTCCTTCTTGGTCGAAGCAACAGAGCTGGCAGCGGCGGCGGTCACAGCACCAGCGGCGCCACCCGCCACATCAAAGCGAGCGACATCGGCAGCGTCGGCGCGACCGGTCACGATGTCAAACGCCAGCTCCTCGGCCTGCGCGTGCGTCTTGCCCGCCGCCTCGGCAGCAGAGACAATCGCCAACACGCGCTCGTACTCGGTCGGGATGACCTTCACAAAGTGCTTGCTCATCGAGTCGAAGCTGTAGAGCAGCTTAATGCCGCGCGGGCTCTGCGTCGCGTCCACGTGTTCCTGGATGAGCGCGCGGATCTGCGCCAACTCGTCGGCCGTCGGAGCCTTGAGCTCAACACTCTCGTGGTTCACGCGGGCATCGAGCGTGCCGTACTGGTCAAAGACGTAAGCCACGCCGCCCGTCATGCCGGCGGCGAAGTTCTGACCGACCTCGCCCAGAATGAGTGCCAGGCCGCCCGTCATGTACTCGCAGCCGTGGTTGCCGCAACCCTCGACCACCACGGTGGCGCCGGAGTTGCGCACGCCAAAGCGCTGGCCAGCAAGGCCGTTAATGAAGCCGCGGCCGCTCGTGGCGCCAAAGAACGCAACGTTGCCCACGATGATGTTCTCGTCGAACTTATACGTCGCACGCGGGTTGGGGCGCACCGAAACCTCGCCGCCCGAAAGGCCCTTGCCAAAGTAGTCGTTGGCGTCGCCGCACACGTTGAGCGTAACGCCGCGCGGCAGGAACGCGCCAAAGCTCTGACCGGCCGAACCGTCGCAATCGATGGTGATGGAGCCGGCGGGCAGGCCCTCGGGATGTGCCTTGGTCACCGCGTTGCCCAGGATGGTGCCCACGCAGCGGTTGACGTTGGCGATGTCGGCATGGAAGCGAATCGGACGCAGGTGCGCACGCGCATCGGCCGTGTAGGGCACAAACAGCGTGGAGTCGAGCGTCTTGTCGAGCTCGCTGTCCGCAGCCATCTGCGGCAGGAAGTGACGGCCGTCGGCGCCCGGAATGTGGGCACCGAACTCGCAGGTCGCGCTCGCCAGCACGGGCGAAAGATCCAGCAGGTTGGCCTTGCGGTTGCCCGGCACCTCGACCTGGCGCAGGCACTCGGGATGGCCGACCATCTCGTCGATGGTGCGGAAGCCCAGGCGTGCCATGACCTCGCGCAGCTGCTCGGCAACAAAGAGCATAAAGTGCTCGACGTGCTCGGGCTTGCCGCGGAAGCCGTGACGCAGGCGGCAGTTTTGCGTGGCGATGCCGGCCGGGCAGGTGTCCTGCTGGCAGTCGCGCTGCATGAGGCAGCCCATGGAGATGAGCGGCATGGTCGCAAAGCCAAACTCCTCGGCACCCAGCAGGCAGGCGACGGCGACGTCGGTACCGTCCATGAGTTTGCCGTCGGCCTCGAGCACCACGCGCGAGCGCAGGCCGTTTTGCAGCAGCGTCTGCTGAGCCTCGGCAAGGCCGAGCTCCAGCGGCAGACCCGCATGCCAGATAGAATCGCGCGCAGCGGCACCCGAGCCGCCGTTGTGGCCGCTGATCAAGATCTTGTCGGCTGCGCCCTTGGCAACACCGGTGGCGATGGTGCCGACGCCGGCCTCGCTGACCAGCTTGACCGACACGCGCGCGCCGGGGTTGGCGTTCTTAAGGTCGAAGATGAGCTCGGCCAGGTCCTCGATGGAGTAGATGTCGTGGTGCGGCGGAGGCGAGATCAGGCCGATGCCGGGCGTGGACTGACGGACCTCGGCAATCCAGGGGTAGACCTTCTTGCCGGGCAGGTGTCCGCCCTCGCCGGGCTTGGCGCCCTGGGCCATCTTAATCTGGATCTCGAAGGCGCTGCACAGGTAGCGGCTCGTCACGCCAAAGCGTGCGCTTGCCACCTGCTTGATCGCGGAGTTCTTGGAGTCGCCGTTGGCCAGCGGGGTCTCGCGACGCGGATCCTCGCCGCCCTCGCCGGAGTTGGAGCGGCCATGCAGACGGTTCATGGCGATGGCCATGCACTCGTGCGCTTCCTTGCTGATGGAGCCGTACGACATGGCACCAGTGTTAAAGCGGCGGACGATGTTGAGCGCGGGCTCGACCTCGTCGAGCGGTACCGGGGTGCGGCCGCTGTCGTCAAAGTCCAGCAGGTCGCGCAGGCGCACGGCGCGGCCAGTGCGGTGCAGGCGGGCGCTGTATTCCTTAAAGGTGTCGTAGCTGTCCTCGCGGCAGGCGGTCTGCAGCAGGTAGACGGTCTGCGGGTCGATAAGGTGATCCTCGCCGCCGAGCGGGCGCCACTTGGTCAGGCCCAGCGTGGGCAGCTGCTCAGGCGCGGGGCTCTTAAGGATGGCGAGCGCGGCGTCGTAGCGCTCATTCTGCTCGTGCTCGACGTCCTCGACACCCATGCCGCCCACGCGGCTCACCGTACCGGCAAAGTACTCGTCGACGAACTCCGTGGTAAAGCCCACGGCCTCGAAAATCTGCGCGGAATGGTAGCTCTGCACCGTGGAGATGCCCATCTTGGACATGATGGAGACGATACCGGCCGTCGCGGCCTTGTTGTAGTTGTCGATACCCTGCTCGGCCGTCACGCCCAAGTCGCCGCGTGCCGCCAGATCGCGGATGCACGCGTGCGCGTTGTACGGGTAGATGCCGCTCGCGGAGTAGCCCACCAGCGCCGCAAAGTCGTGCGGGGACACGGCGTCACCGCACTCCACAACGATGTCGGCAAAGGTGCGCACACCGGCGCGGATCAGGTGGTTGTGCACGCAGCCCACAGCGAGCAGCGACGGCACGGGCACCTCGCCCGCGGCAGCGCGGTCGCTCAGCACCACGATGTTCACGCCATCGCGAACCGCGGCCTCAACGTCCTCGGCAAGCTGCTTGAGTGCAGCCTGCAGCGCGCCCTCGCCGGCGTCGCGGCGGTACACGGCACGGAAGCGGCGGGTCTTAAAGCCCACACGATCGATCGCACAGATGCGGTCGAACTCTTCCTCGTTGAGCAACGGGCGCTCCAGGCGCACCAGCTGGCAAGCGGCGCGGGAGTCCTCGAGCAGGTTGCCGTGGTTGCCCAGGTAGAGCGTGGTCGAGGTGACCATATGCTCGCGCAGGGCGTCGATCGGCGGGTTCGTGACCTGGGCGAACAGCTGATAGAAGTAGTCGTAGAACGAGCGCGTCTTCTTGGACAGGCAGGCCAGCGGCGCGTCAATGCCCATCGAGGCGAGCGGGGCCTTGCCCTGCTGGGCCATGGGGCGCACGACCTCGTCGACGTCGTCCCAGTGATAGCCGAGCTTGGCCATGCGCACGGCGGCGGGCACCTCGGCGTCCTCGGCCGGCGTTGCCGCTGCGGGCTTGTCGAGCGCGTCGACGGTCAGCGTCTCCTCGGCGATCCAGTCGCGGTAGGGCTTTTCCTTGGCATAACGGGCGCGCAACTCGTCGTTGTAGATCACGCGGCCGCGGGCAAAGTCGACCTCGAGCATCTGGCCCGGTCCCAGGCAGCCGCTCGTCAGGATGTTCTCGGGGCGCACCTCGATGGTACCCACCTCGCTCGCCAGCATAAAGCGGCCATCACGCGTCACGTAGTAGCGGGCCGGGCGCAGGCCGCGCGCCCGCTGCGCCAAGGAAAAGCCCTGGCCGTCGGTAAAGGCGATGGCGGCCGGACCGTCCCACGGCTCCATGAGCATGGACTGGTAGGCGTCGTAGGCGCGGCGCTCCTCGCTCAGGCTGTCGTTGTGGTCCCACGGCTCGGGCAGCAGCATGGATGCGGCGCGCGTGAGCGGACGACCGTTCATGACCAGGAACTCGAGCACGTTGTCCAGAATCGCGGAGTCGGAGCCCTCGCGGTTGATGATGGGCATCACGCGCTCAAGATCGTGCTGCAGCACGGGGCTGTACAGGTTGGGTTCGCGGGCGCGGATCCAGTTGACGTTGCCCTTGAGGGTGTTGATCTCGCCGTTGTGGATGATAAAGCGGTTGGGGTGCGCGCGCTCCCAGCTGGGCGTGGTGTTGGTGGAGTAACGCGAGTGAACGAGCGCCACGGCCGTCTTGACGGCGGCGTCGTTGAGGTCGATGAAGAAGCGGCGCATCTGCGTGGCGACCAGCATGCCCTTGTATACGATGGTGCGCGAGCTCATAGAGCACACATAGAAGATCTTGTCGCGCAGGGCAAACTCGGCATCGGCCTTCTTCTCGATGGTGCGGCGGCACACGTACAGGCGGCGCTCAAAGGCGTCACCCGCCGGTGTATCGTCGGGACGGCCCAGGAAGGCCTGCAAGATGGTGGGCATGCAGGCGCGCGCCGTTTCACCCAGGTCGTGCGGGTCGATGGGCACCTCGCGCCAAAAGAGCAGCGGCACGCCGGCCTCGGCGCAGCCCTCCTCAAACACGCGACGGGCATCCTCTACGCCCTTGTCGTCCTGCGGGAAGAACAGCATGGCCACGCCATAGTCGCCCTCTACCGGCAGAATCTGGCCACACTTTTGAGCCTCTTTGCGGAAAAAGTGATGCGGAACCTGGAACAGGATGCCGGCGCCGTCGCCGGTGTTCTTCTCGAGTCCGGTGCCGCCGCGGTGCTCCAAGTTGACCAGAATGGACAGCGCGTCGTCCAGAATCTGGTGATGGCGCTCGCCGTTGATATCGGCAAGCGCGCCGATGCCACATGCATCGTGGTCAAATTCGGGGCGATAAAGGCCCTGCTGCTGAGCGGAATCTGCCTGCATCGCGATCCTCCCCTAGATATTAGACAGTCAGTTGACTAGGCATACTAGGAGCATCGCCAGCCCGTTGTGTTTCCCGCCCGTTTCGAAACAATCGCGTAACGCACGCCACAAATGATCCGTTTTCCGGCACTTGGGGACGTTCCTTTTCTGCCGGCAGTCTGGGACACTCCTTGCACCAATCTGAAACGTGTACATCAGCCTCCAAACATGTCGATATTTGACATCTTTGGTGGCGGATGTACACCTTTTGGTGCAATGGGGTCAGGTTAATCTGCACCACTTTGGCGCAAACAAACCAGACCCCCTTGTACCAATCTTGGCTAAAATCACATTTTTGTTAGTCTTGGTTAACTTTTGAGCCTAAAACGGGTATCCTTTGCGGCGTCAAGCAAACGGCACGCACGCCGTGCCAGATCAAGGAGGCCCCCATGGCACACCAAGCAGAGCAGCAGACGATGCAACTCGTCCTTATCCGTCACGGAGAATCCGAGTGGAACAAGCTCAACCTGTTCACCGGCTGGACCGATGTCGAGCTCACCGACACGGGCCGCGAAGAGGCGGCAGCAGGCGGCCGCGCCCTCAAAGAGGCGGGTTTCGACTTTGACATCTGCTACACCTCGCGCCTCAAGCGCGCGATCCACACCCTCAACATCGTGCTCGGCCAGATGGACCGCGAGTGGCTGCCCGTCATCAAGTCCTGGAAACTCAACGAGCGCCACTACGGCGCGCTGCAGGGTCTCAACAAAGCCGACGCCGCCGCAGAACACGGCGACGAGCAGGTACTCATCTGGCGCCGCTCCTTCGATGTCTGCCCGCCGGCACTCGAGCCGGGCGATGCTCGCGACCCTCACACCCAGGAGCAATACCGCGACATCGCGCCCGACCAGCTGCCCTATACCGAGTGCCTCAAGGACACGATCGCTCGCGCCTGGCCCTATTTTGAGGACGAGATTCGCCCCCAGATGCTCGCCGGCAAACGCGTGCTCATCGCCGCGCACGGCAACTCCCTGCGCTCGCTCGTCATGAAGTTTGAGCATCTCACGCCCGAGGAAATCCTCAAGGTCAATATCCCCACCGGCGTGCCGCTCGTCTACACCTTCGACACCGATTTCAACGTCCTCGACAAGCGCTACATCGGTGACCCGGCGACCATCGCCGCCAAGATCGATGCCGTTGCCAATCAGGGCAAGGCGCACAAGTAGTCCCATCTTTAGCTCAGCGCGCGGCACCGCACGATCCCAGCGCAGCGCCGCGCCGTCCGCACGCAGGAGCCGACCATGCTCAACCATCTCAAACAACACTTTGGCTCGCACCGCACCGGAGGCCATGGCGGTCTGGACATCGCCCGGCACATCGGTCCCGGGCTGCTCGTCACCGTCGGCTTTATCGATCCGGGCAACTGGGCCTCCAACATGGCCGCGGGCTCGCAATTTGGCTACGCGCTGCTGTGGGTAGTCACGCTGTCTACGATTATGCTGATCGTCTTGCAGCACAACGCGGCGCACCTGGGCATCGCCACGGGCGCTTGCCTTGCCGAGGCCACGACCCGCTATCTCCCCCGCACCGTCGGACGCGCCGTGCTCGTCAGCGCATATCTCGCAACCGTCGCCACCGCTATGGCCGAGGTCCTGGGCGGCGCGATCGCACTCCAGATGCTCTTTGGGCTGCCCATGCGCGCCGGCTGCGTCATCGTAGCGGCAACATCGATGGCTATGCTCATGACGAGCTCCTACAAACGTGCCGAGCGCTGGATTATCGCCTTCGTTGGCATAGTGGGCCTGTCGTTTTTGGCCGAGCTCGCGCTGGTCAAAGTCGACTGGCCGCAAGCCGCCACAGGCTGGATCACGCCCAGCATGCCCACCGGCTCACCTGCAATTGTCGTCAGCATCCTGGGCGCAGTCGTTATGCCCCACAATCTCTTTCTGCACTCCGAGGTCATCCAATCCATGCACTTCGAAGGCCAAGGTGAGCAGGTTATCGAGGAGCGCCTTCGCTACGAGTTCTTCGACACGCTCTTTTCGATGGGCGTGGGCTGGGCAATCAACTCGGCGATGGTCATCCTCGCCGCGACGACCTTCTTTGTCCACGGCATCGTCGTAGACGACCTCGCCGTCGCGGCCGCCACGCTCTCCCCCATCCTGGGCCCGGCGAGCTCGATCATCTTTGCCGTGGCGCTGCTGTTCGCGGGCCTCTCGAGCAGCGTGACGGCGGGCATGGCGGCGGGCACCATTACGGCCGGCATGTTCGACGAGGAATACGACATCCACGACCGTCATTCCTCGATTGGCGTGGCACTCTGCTTTGCCGGCGCAGTCGCAGCTTGCCTAGTCGTTTCGAACCCCTTTGAGGGTCTCATCTGGAGCCAGGCACTGCTGTCGCTCCAGCTACCGATCACGGTCTTCGTGCTCATACGACTCACCAGCTCGCGCCGCGTGATGGGCAAATACGCCAACTCGTGCCCGCTCAACGCGCTGCTTGTAGGGATTGGTGTCGTCGTAACGGCGCTCGACGCCGTGCTGCTGGCAGGAATGTAACGAAACTGCACGCCCGCCCAGCCAAACGTCTCAATCTGTAACAGATGGAGCCAATTTCCGCCCCTTGCTGTTATAAATCGAGACAATCGGGCAAATACAATCCCCTTGCACCAAAAAGGGCCCCGGCCGAAACATACGACCGGGGCCCTTGGACAGAGCTCTGCATGACTAATCGCCGTGTGTCTGCGAGCTACTCCTCGACGAGCTCAAACTCATCGGGACCGACGCCGCACACCGGGCACACGTAGTCCTCGGGCAGCTCGGGCGTATCGACCTCGACCTCGTAACCGCAAACGGTGCACACGAACTTATAGGTCTTCTTCTCCTCAGCCATGATGTTCTCCTCTCGAACGTGACTGCTGATGTACTTCACTTATTAGTATAGATTCTCAATAATATAATGCAAGTGTTTTTAGAGCATTTCTATCCCTGGTACGAAGAAGCCTTGGGCGGCGTCTTGCCCTTCAGGACCTTGTGGTAGTAATCGTAGGTGAGCGGCGTCTCGTCACTCAGGCGCACGGCATCCTCGACCTCGCCGATAAACAGCAGGTGCGTGCCCACATCCACGGTGTCAATCAAGCGGCAGCTAAACAGCGCCGCCGCGTGCTCGGGTACATAGGGCATGCCCAGAGCCGTCTCGCAGGTCTCGTACTTGGCGAACTTATCGTAATCGCTGCTGGTGCGGAACCCAAAGTTACCGATGTAGAGCATGTCGGCCGTCTGGTCGATCACGGTCAGCGCAAAAGCCTTGGCCGACGCGATGACGCCCGAGGTGACGTTGTCCTTGTTCACGGCAACCGAGATGCGCGGCGGTGCGGACGTCACCTGTACCGCCGTGTTGATGACGCAACCGGCGCGCAGCCCGTCTGCCGCGGCACTCACCACGTACAGACCGCTCGGCATGGTAAAGAACGCAGTTTTGTCCATAACGATCACTCCCCTAACCCGGGTTGGAACCTCATGGATGTATGTACCCACAAAAAAGGCGATGCCCATAACGGACACCGCCTTTGAGACATATGTGTCAAAACAGTAAGAAAAATGAGACGCCCGCAGTTGCGGTGAAATAAGGACTGAATTGCCCGTCTAAAGGCCAAAGTGGTCCGTATTCCACCGCAACTTATAGAGAGCGCCTAGCGGTTGCGCTCCTTGAGCGCGCGGTCAATCTCGCGCTGGACATCGCGCTTGGCCATATCCTCGCGCTTGTCGTAGAGCTTCTTACCGCGGCCCAGACCAAGCAGCAGCTTTACACGGCCGTCGGTATTAAAGTAGAGCTCCAGCGGTACCAGGGCATAGCCGCGGTTGCGCAGCTTGCCGTCAAGAAAATCGATCTCCTTGCGGTGGAGCAGCAGACGACGCCGGCGGTCAGGGTCGCGGTTCCACACGCCACCATGGCTATAAGGGTGAATATGCAGGCCCACGAGCCAGCACTCGCCGCCACGAATCAGTGCAAAGGTGTCGGTGATCTGGCACGCGCGCTCGCGAATCGACTTGACCTCGGTGCCACTCAGCTCAATGCCGCACTCAAAGGTCTCATCGATAAAGTACTCGTGATGTGCCGAGCGATTCTTGGAGATGAGCTTGCGCTCGCGCTTACTGGGCATCGCCGGCCTCCTCGGCACCGTCAGCGTTCTTGTTCGCAGCCTCGCGCTTTGCTTTGCGCTCGGCGTTGAGCTCGGCATCGCTCTCGCGCACCAGCTTGATAATCGCCGCGCAGGCCTCCTCGCCCACCAGGTCTCGGGCGCGGACCGTCAGACGCGTCGCCTCACGCTTGTCGCCGTCGTTTGCGGCATCGGTCGCGCACATAATCAGGCAGATCGCAATCTCGGCCGAAGGCGAGGTCGGCACGCCCTGCAGGGCCAGCTCGCCCATCACATGATCGTCGCTCTCATCGGCAGCATCCGGATAGGTGGTATGGATCTTGTTGAGCAGGCGCGCCGTATGCGAATCGTTGGGCGCCAGACGCAACGCAAGGCGTGCACAGCCCACAGCAGCCGAGACATTCTCGGTCTCGGGCTCCAAGAAGTACTGACCCAGGTTGGCGTAGGCGCGGGCGGCGCACTTACCATCGCTCGCACGCTCCAGCACCGAATACGAAAGCGATGCCCACTCCTGCTTGTCCTCGAGCGCGCGGAACAGCTCGGCCAAGTCCAGACGGTAGTTGCAGTTCATGGGGTCCCAACGCACGGCCTGCATCAGGGCATTGCGAGCGCTCACATAATCCTGCTGGCGAATGTAGGCAAACGCCATGTCGG
>OQWM01001323.1_pt1 | contig 17021 bp, 15 predicted proteins | sample 1691531 | NCBI WGS metagenome assembly OQWM01 (sample SAMN03418257, study PRJEB22391) | human gut metagenome | biome: human-gut; feature: organic feature; material: feces | host: Homo sapiens | place: Tanzania | collected 2013-01
ATGTCTGTCCACAGACGGTTAGCCCTTTAAGAAAATCGTATCAAGAAATGACCGCTTTACTTGTCAGGGAAAGGCGGTCATTTCGCATATATAGTGAGTATGTAGAGCAAAACTGCTGTGCATACAAAGAAACGCAACTTTTTGGGGGCACTTCAATTTCTGTCCTCACTGATTAAAATAATTCCTTATTTTTATTGTATCTGTTTTAGTTTTACCCTATCGCGAATAAAACTCACTTTCTGCCACTCTGACCACAAAGTCATACTCCGTTGGGGTTGCTTTAGAAGGAGCAATATTATAGCATTTGAAAACCTTTCTCAAATAAGCAAAATGGTCCTTATCTTCTTGGGTCAGCGGAGCAACCCAGCCGGTTTCATCTGTATGCCTCTCCACCTGACGGAGATATTCAAGTCGCTTCTGATCCATCATTAGGCACCTTTTTATTATAAAAAAAAATAGGACGCCGTCGCAACGCCGCCCCGTACAAAAACTATAAATCGTTTTTTGATGCTGTAACTATTATATATACTCTCAGTCTGAAAATCAACCCTCATTCTCCAATTTTTTAGAAGATGTGGTATGATTGATTCTTATAAAATCTGACGGATTAGACTTTTCAAATTTGACTGAATGATATTCTGAAATTTGACCGATTGAAATTGTAAAATCCGACTAAATGGCCTGTAATAGCAGCAAGATGCATAAACCGCCCATACAGCGGCGCCGGCACAGACTTTCAGCGACACCTTGCCGGAGAAATAGCGACACTTCGCCGGAACGCAGCGACAACCTTTTGAATTCACGATATAATGACTTAACACATGTGCAATCAGCATGTGACAAATCATAGCTCAGATCACACAGTGCGTGTCATCCTGAAAGAAGTGACTAATAGCCCCTTGACAAGGACATGACCAACGCCGAACCGGAGCGGATTCTTTTCCCGGACAAATACCGGAAGATCAGAACTTACGTTGAGCCGGATTATCCGTACATCCACCGCGAACTGGCAAAGCCCGGCGTTACGCTGACGCTTCTTTGGGAAGAATACTGCCACAAATGTTATGAAGGTGGCCGCACGCCGTACATGAGTACACAGTTTGGCGATAAATACCGCAGACGGGCTCGCATTACCAAGGCAACCATGCGCATTCAGTATAAGCCGGGAGCTGAAGTGCTATACTAAAGTTGTAACAGGGTGGCTGATGCGATATCATCAAAACACAGGAAAGAGGGAATCATCATGCCACGAAGTTACACACCCGAATTCAAAAAGGAAATTGTCCGTCTCCATTTGGACGAAGGACGCACCTACAAAAGCATTACTGCGGAATACGGCGTATCCAAAGCCAGTATTTCTGCATGGTGCAGTGAATTCAGCAAAGAATGCCAAGCTAAAGCCATCGCAGACCCAGAAGATTTATCACGCTCACAATGGAGTTGACGGATATCGGAGTATGAAAGTCTATCTGGCACGCAAAGGCTATTTTTACAGTGCCGTTACGGTTCATAAATATATGAATACAGAACTTGGACTCCGTTCCATCGTCCGTCCCCAAAAGCCGGAATATGAGCACGGAAAACCACATAAGGTATTCGATAATCAACTGAATCAGAATTTTTACGCAGACGAAATCAACCGGAAATGGTGCACAGATTTTACCTATCTGTTCCTTGCAAACCATGAAGTGCGCTACAACTGTACTATTATACTCCGACCAAGGTCCGCAATATACGTCCAAAGCATGTACCGAATTCTGTGAATCAGTACATGTGACACAGAGCATGAGCAAAGCAGGATATCCATATGACAATGCACCGATGGAGCGCTATTTCAACACCTTGAAAAATGAGTGCACAAATTTATACGGGTTTGAAACAGAAGAAGCACTCTACCCAAAAGTAGAAGAATTTGCATACGTTGATTATAACCATGTTCGTCCGCACAGTTTTAACGGTTACCGCACCCCGTATGAAGCAAGAATATCAACGGAACCATAAGCAATTTTTTAGCCATAACTGTTACAAAAATACTTGACCACAACACGTGGTACCTTTTTCGCGGTCTGTGATATGACTGAGATAGTCCATATCGATTGCCGCTTAATGGGCAGCTGGGTTTTTGGACAAGCTGAAAGCGTCTGCGTGAGCAGACGCTTTTTTATCATGAAAATCATGAAACAGGTGCGGAATTGGGCGAATCAGCTTGTGCAATCGCTTCCAGACGGAGCAGGATTTGCTTTAGCATATTTAACTGCGCCGGTCCGATTGCTGTCAGGGCAAAGGGAAGCGATGGAATAGCAGAGAAACGCTTCCGGATCTTGATATCGGTATCGCAGCCTGCATATGAAAGGCTGAATTGAGACTCGGTTTCAAAGATATTTCCTAATATGCTGGAGGTCTGAAGGATTTTCCACATGTCAGACACCGCGGTATGATTGGAAAAGTCTAATTCTATATATGGATGATTGGGGTTCTTGCTTTGAATAACGATTGCTAATTTGTCATAGACCGTTTGCCCGGCGGCGCCTTGAGAAATGCCGTCTTTCGTTTCCATCTGCGTATAGGCGTGCGCGGAAGTGATAAGCTGTGCCTGAAGAATACCGGAGTAGGGGAGAGAAAAATACTCAAATGCCTCTAACGGATGGGCATTTGTGTATTGAAGTGCATGTAATTCCGGTAGATCCTTTGTTTTATAATAGAGTAATTGCTGATTGACACTGTCCAGAATAATACCTTGCGAACCGGAAAAGTTGATACGGCATCGATCAATAACAGCATTAGAGGGGTATGTGATTTCTATGCTCCAGTCACATTTGCTGCCTTGTGTCTGCAAATGCTGGTATAAGGCGGTATAAGCTGCTTCTAACCATTTCGGTAAGTCTCGATCAAACAGATGCACAACATCCTGTCGTGCCGCGTCATGAAGCCATTTATTGGATAGTATGGAACGAAGGGCAGCATAGATTCCACAGAGTATGAGAGCTATGATCAGACATACTAAGAGCGTTAGTAAGGTTACCATGTATCGTCCTCCTGTTATCTTCTTTAGTATAGCTGGAAGAAATATGTATGTCAATTATAAATATCATAAGGATATCGTAATATCATCGTGATTGGCATACCCTATAATCAGGTGATAGAATGCTGATTATAGGGGAACGAATTAAAATGCTGCGGGAGAGTCACAGCATCTCACAGGCCGCGCTAGCCAAGCGGCTGGGCATCACGCGGTCGAGCGTAAATGCGTGGGAATTGGGTCTGAATGTACCGAGTACGCAGTATATTATCGAATTATCCGAGATTTTCAAGGTATCGACGGACTATCTGCTGTGTGTTGCAAAAACGCAGACGCTGGATTTAACCGGTCTGGACGAGGAGGATATCGCCGTTCTGTATGCGCTGGCAACCCATCTGCGCAGAAAGAACCGCGAAATGAAATTATAAAAATAATTTGAAGAGTGTCTGCTCATGCAGATGCTTTTTATTATCCCATAGTTGAAAACGGGAAATCCACTGAAAAATGTCGTAGACCTGTCACAAGGCTGCTGAAAACGCAAAAACCGAGAGCCGAAAGCTATGCCTTCGGCTCTCGTTCTTTAAGGCAATACCGCATAATTTTCGCAAAGCGCCGCAGCTCTTATTGTGCGGTATTGTCTTAAAAATGATAAGGATAGCGTATAATCAAGTTCGCAAAATCAAACAGAAGTGTCTGGACTACCGCAGCAACCACAGGATCAAGGCAAAGCGAAAGGGCCTGCCGCCTGTAACTCACAGGCAGCAAGCCCTTTCGGTCGCTTGAACACTTTTTGTCTGACTTTTAGGGGTCACTTCAAAAATGCCTTGCGGTTGTCTTTGAGGGAATGAAAAGCATTTGGAGCTACTTTTATATTTTAAAATAGAGAAAGAGGAGAAAGAAATTCTAAGAAGAATTACTCGCCGACCTTGACGAACACGCCGCCAGCCTGGCAGGACTCGGTAGCAGCCTTAGCCATCAGAACCGGACGCAGGCCATCAACAGCGCCGACAGCAACCGGCTTGTCATTGTTGATCGCATCAACGAAGGAGATAACCTGGTTGATGAATGCCTGGTTGTAGCGCTCGAGGAAGAACCACAGCGGCTTCTCGGACTTCGCGCCGTCTACGGTCATAACGGTGGTGGTGTTCACCAGATCGTTGCCGTCGGAAGCCATGCCCTTAGAACCGAAAGCCTCTACGCGCTGATCGTAGCCGTAAACTGCCTGACGGGAGTTGTTGATAACAGCGATGCAGCCGTTAGCCATCTTCATGGTAACAACAGCGGTGTCAACGTCCGGAATGCCGGACTCTTCCTGCAGCTTCGGGTTAACGAGGCAGGAACCAACAGCGGAGATCTCAACAGCCTCGGAACCGGTTACGTAGCGAACCATGTCGAAGTCGTGGATCATCATATCATAGAAGATACCGCCGGAAACTGCAACGTAGGATGCCGGAGGGGGCTCCGGGTCACGGGAGGAAACGATAACGATATGCGGATCGCCGATCGTGCCGTCCTTGACTGCGTCTGCAACTGCCTTGTGGTTGTGGTCGAAGCGGCGGTTGAAGCCTACCTGGAACTTGACGCCCTTCTCCTCAACGAGTGCGAGCAGCTTCTTGATCTTGTCGATATCATAGTCGATCGGCTTCTCGCAGAATACGTGCTTGCCAGCCTGAACTGCTGCCATGGATACATCGCAGTGCGTGTCAGTGGAGGAGCAAACGAATACTACGTCTACTTCCGGGTTGTTGATAACGTCCATGAAGTCGGTGGAAACGTTGGTGATCTTGCGCTCTGCCAGCCACTCGCGTGCGCCGGACTTATCCAGCATCGGATCTGCTGCTGCGACTACCTGTACGCCCGGTACAGAGTTGATCAGGTTGTTGATGTGCAGCTTGCCGATACGGCCGCAGCCAACTACGCCGATTTTCAGAATGCCCATTCGAATTCTCTCCTTGTAGAAACGTGATTTTTAATAGATGCGCTGCACTTACTGCTGCAAGTGCAGCGCATGGTATTACGGTTTACTGTGCAACTGCCTTGCCGTCCATCTGGCTCTTCAGGGTTGCCATGTAGTCCTCGGCGGTAGTGCTGTCGATGACCTTGGTACCGCAGTCAACAAAGCTGTCTACCTTTTTGCCGTTCAGATGTGCCACAACGGTCTTGACCGCCTGATAGCCCTGGTCGTAGCCGCTCTGTGCAACGGTCATGGTCTCGCCGCCATCGAGGATGGACTGTGCTGCGGTGATGTTGCCGTCAAAGCCGATGAAGATGGTCTTTGCATAAGCCGGATTGTTCGCTGCTGCGCGGGCCGCGGCAATTGCGCAGTCGTCATTGTGGCAGGCGATGATCGCCAGACCCTCCGGATGGCTCTGCATGATGCCTTCCATGCAGACGGTAGCCTTATCCGCTACTGCGTCAGCGTACTGCACCTCGTCTGCGAGGAACGTGCCGCCTGCGCCGTCAATGCCTTCCTGGAAACCGGTGCGGCGTGCATCGGCAGTAGAGTCGCCCTGAACGCCTGCAATATAAGCTGCTTCGATCTTGTACCAGCCTGCTGCCTTCGCCGCCTCGACAGCCTTTTCGCCGCCGCTTGCCGCTGCATCCTTCTGGCCGATGCCGATGAACGAAATCTTCTCCGGTGCATTAAAGTCCGTGTCGATTGCGAAGATGGGCATATCCGTGCCGCTGACGAGCGTCGTCGCCATATCGCCCTGCAGCGGTGCGATAATCATGGCATCGTACTTGCTGGCGTGCAGATCGGTTTCGATCATGTTCTGCTGCTCATCGTATGCGGTTTCCGAGGTCGCGCCCTTCATGTCGAGCACAGCGCCGGTCTCGGCTGCCGCTTTTTCTGCACCTGCCATCATGTACTGGGTGTATTCGTTCGAAGTAGTCTTGAACACGATGGAAATGTTGTAATTGCCGTCGCCGCCCTCGGCCTGAGAGCCAGTGTCGCCGGTGGAACCGGAGGACGAGCCGCAGCCTGCGAGCATGGATGCCATCAATGCGGAGGAAACAAACAGTGCGCCGATTTTCTTCAGATAGCTCATAATAAATTCTCCTTATACCTCTGTAAATCTCTGTTTTCTCTTCGAAGCTTGATAAAATGGGGACTTAGAACTGTGCGTACTTTGCAACGTGTGCGCGGGTGACTTCTGCGGACTTCTTTACGTTCTCCTCCTGCGACATCTCGTAGTATGCCGGGCGGAAAATCTCGATGGTGCAGCAGTCGCCGTCAAAGCCGATCTTTTTGAGGGTATCGGCGTAGCGTGCGTGCGGCAGGCAGTCGCCCTCGGCACCCGGCCACAGACGCTTCTCGTCGTTGTTGTAGTAAGCGCCGCAGGGCATATCCTCGGTGCCGTTCAGGTGCCATACGAAAATCTTCTTGCCGTCGGCTTTTTCGAGCGTATCCCAGCCGGAGCCCATTGCGTAGAAGTGGTACTGATCGAGCGTTACACCAACCAGCGGGCTGTTTACTTCCTCAACGATCGCGTAAGCGTCCTCGAAGCGGTTGATGGTCATGGACGGCTCGCCGCAGAACTCAAGGCTCAGGCGGATGCCGTGCGGCTCGCACTTCTTGACCATTTCCTTGAGAACAGCAACTGCATCCTCGCGGATCTCCCTGCGGGTCGGGGTCAGGCCGCGCTCCTTCATGTCCTTGCTCGGTACAACGACGATCATCTTGCAGCCGAGGATGTTGCAGCGGCGGATGATCTCGTCCAGCTCAGCCATAACCGCGTCCTTCTCCTCCTGCGTCTGCTTCATGTTGAAGAAGCACAGCGCATTGTAGGAGAGCATCTTGAGGTGGTGGCTCTGGAACCATGCGCCCATCTCCTCGAGGGTGATCTTGCCGGCTTCCAGATCGCGGTTCAGGCACTCCGACTGAATGTCGATGCAGTCGAAGCCGTACTTCTCACACAGCTCGAGGTCCATCATAACACTGTGGTTCTTGCAGAAACGGTCGTTTGCTTCGTTAAATCCGAGTTTCATAATAATTGTTCTCCTTTTCTTTTCTCAATCAGGTTCTTGGTTTATTATACTCATGCGGCAATGCCGATGGGCGAAAACAGAATGTAGATACTGATCGCCAGAATGATACCGATGATACATACGATATGGCGATACTTCCACGGGGTCAGATCGACTGCGCCGACATCGGCCGGAACATATTCCTCTGTGCCGCGGTACTTGTTCAGATACCACATGATGGCAAATTCAACGACGAACAGCACAGCGATGGCGTACAGATAATGAATCGGCTCACCCGAGGTGGGGTAGCAGGGCTTGAGGATCATAAACGCGCCGTAAGCGATAACGTGAACCGCGGTGATGACCTTGGGCGCGTACTTCGGTGCCTTGCGGAAGATCAGCGCGCCGAGTACGGTGAACAGGATCGGCAGGGAAACGAACTGGCTCATAGAGTTGAGGAAGGTCGTGATGCCCTGTGCGAACATAACGAACGGTGCCACGCAGATAGCGACTGCACCGGCGCAGGTGCCGTAGATCTTGCCGACCTTGACACACTGCATATCCGAAGCCTTGGGATTGATGGCGGTTCGGTACAGGTCGAGGGTAAACATGGTCGATGCGGAATTGAGCACCGAGTTGAACGAGGACAGGATCGCGCCGAACAGAACAGCGGCGAAGAAGCCCATGACCGGCTTGGGAACAACGGCGGAAACCAGTGCCGGATAAGCGAAGTCGATCGCGGAGGAACCGGCCGCCGCCAGCTTGTCCTGAATGGACGGCAGGTGGAAAGCGATAACGCCCGGCAGCACCAGATAGAAGAAGCCGATGGTCTTGAGGAAGCCGCAGTAGATTGCGCCCTTCTGACCTTCCTTCAGGCTCTTTGCAGCAAGTGCGCGCTGTACAAAGGACTGATTCGTGCACCACCAGTACAGGTTGTTGAAGAACATGCCCGTGAAGATGAGCGGCCACGGCAGAGCCGGTTCAGCAGCATCCCACGAAGCCCATGCGTTGAGCTTTTCGGGTTCGGTTTGTACGAGGTACTTGACACCCTCTACAAGACCGCCGCCGGTGGTCTCGTGACCCAGCAGCGCCAGCGCGAGGAACGGGATCATCAGACCGCCGATGATAAGGCCGATACCGTTGATGGTGTCGGATACGGCAACCGCTTTCAAACCGCCGAAGATGGCGTAGCAGCCGCCGATAATGCCGATGACGACACACAGGATGGCGACAGCCTGGAACTTGCCGATGCCGAAGATACCGGAAATATCGAAGATATTCTCAAATACAACCGCACCGGAGTAAAGGATGACCGGCAGATTAAGGATGGAGTACATCACAACGATGACGAACGAGAACATCAGCTTGGTGCCGCGGCCAAAGCGTGCCTCCATCAGCTGCGGGATGGTGGTCGTGCCCATTTTGAGGTAGGTCGGCAGGAACCACAGCGCCAGCGCAAACAGCGTGAACAGTGCGCCGACCTCCCAGCCGATCGGGCTCATATTGGAAGCCCAGCCCTGACCGTTTGTGCCGACAAGCTGTTCTGCGGACAGGTTGGTCAGCAGCAGCGAGCCTGCAATGACAATACCCGGCAGTCCGCGCCCCGCGAGGAAGTATCCCTCGGCGGTGTCGAGCTTGTCATCTCTGGTCTTCCACGCTGAAATGACTGCCACCATGACGGTGAAAAACAGGAAGCTCAGCGCGATCCAGATCATGGAACTGAAAAATGACATTTTGTTTCTCTCACTCTCTTTGGGGGAATTTTTTCGGTTTTGTGAATGGCCTTGTTCACTTGACAATCACAGAATATCACAGCGGATTTCCGGTTGCAATAGCTTGGGCGCACTATCATTTGTCCGTGCATTATCTCGTGATTATGCATATTGATTTCGCGAATATTTATGGTGTTCTGCACAAAAATGGCGCTATCATTGTATCGCGAGAAATGTGCAGCACAACATTCTCGTGCAGATGTAACATCTGGCGCACGGCTGTATTTTATGATATAGTATAAGTACAGATAACGCAGGAGAGTGATTTTATGGTAACGATGCAGCAGATTGCTGACCGCTGCGGGGTGTCGCGCGGCACGGTGGACCGCGCCCTGCACCACAAAGAGGGCGTGCGCGAGGAAGTCGCGGAGCGCATCCGCGCGACGGCGCGCGAAATGGGCTATATCTCGAACCGCCTCGTCATGCAGCAGACGCAGCAGTGGAAGATCGGCGTGGTGCTCCATTCCGGCCATTCGCCCTTCGTGCAGATGCTGTGCGAGCTGTTCGAGAGCTTTTCCGAGCGTGAGCTTCTCCCGAACATCACAGTCATCGTGCGTGCGATGCAGGACATGGATGTGCAGCATCAGCTGACACTGATCGATGAGCTGGTAACGACCGAGCACATCGACGGTCTCGCGCTCATGCCGCTCGCGAATACGCTCGTGCGCGACAAGATCAACACGCTCAGCGAGCAGCAGGGCATCCCTGTCGTGACGTTCAATACGGACATCACCGACGCGAACCGCATCGCCTATGTCGGCGCGGACAACATCGCGACCGGCCGCGCCGCCGCCGCGCTGCTCGGCATGGTCATGCAGGGGCACGGCAGCGTGCTGCCGATTCTGGGTCAGCGCAGCGGTCACTATGCCGACTCGCAGCGTTTTACCGGCTTCAGCACCGAAATGGCGGAGAGCTTTCCGAATATCCGGGTTCTGCACCCGGAATGCTCGTTCCTCGACGAGAGCCTTTCCGAGCGCATCGCTATGCGCGCCATTCAGTCGGACAGCGAGCTGCGCGGCATCTATCTGACCTCCGCGGGGCGGGAGGGCGTTTACCGCGCCGTGCACGCCGCACACCGCAGCGAAAAGCTGCATATCGTCGTTCACGACATTACCGAGGGCAACATCAAAATGGTCAAAAACGGCACGGTCGATTTCATCATCGGGCAGGACGTCAAAACACAGGGCACGCTTCCGATCCGCCTGCTCTACGACTACCTCGAACGCCACCAGTTTCCCAGAGAGCGCATGAATATGACGGATATTACGATTAAATTCCGCGGGAATGTGTAAAAATTCATGCTATTGGGAAATAGATTGCAAGGACATAAAAAGAGCGTATAGCAATTTCATGCTATACGCGCCGAGACTGTCGAAAAACCCGGCAATCTGTGTTCTGACGAACGCAGAACACGGACGTCCGAAAGTTCCCATGCGGAAACTTTCTCCCTCTTAGAGTACGAAAACCAAGGTACACGCCGTTCGCACAGCAAACGCTTTTGAATGCGCGCTGCCGCGCGGCTGCTGTTCCGGCGTGAAAACAGACGTTATCGACAGAATGAAAGGAGCAGTCATAGACTGCTCCTTTTTCATGCCATCCGGCGTATTTGGTTTTACTTTTGAACGATCTTCTCGCACCAGCGCTGCATGATTGCGGCAATCTCGGCACGAGTTGCGGTGCCGGTCGGGGCAAGAAGACTGCCGCCCTTGCCGTTCAGCACGCTACATCAAGGAATGATGTGTGCAGGCGGCGTTTTTCTTATCCAATCTGCACGACAACCGACCTCCGACTTTGTGGGAATTCCATCTTGTGACAATCTTCGGAAACCGATATAATAGAACTGTAAAAGCATAGGAAACAAAGCGGCATTCGATCAGCGTCAATACTCCTCCGGATGCCGCTTTCCGCAACAGTCGGAAAGGAGGGACTGTTATGACCGAACTGATGCTGAAGCTTGCCGCGTTCCTTGCGATGGTGATCGACCATGCGGCGGCGTGCCGTCTGGACAAGGTGTTTTTTCCGGGGTTTAGCAAGGCGTATATGATTTCCAGAGCAATCGGACGCATGGCGTTTCCGATTTATGCCTTCTGTCTGGTCGAAGGATTCCGCCACAGCCATGATCTCCGCCGATACGGCGGGCGTCTGCTGCTGCTCGGGGTCATCTCGCAGCTTCCGTATGCGTTTACGCTCAACCGCTGGTATCTCGAGCCCGCGTTCGGAGAGGTGTTTCCCATTAACCCGAGTCGGGCGTTCCGATGCTTAAATATTCTGTTTACGCTGTTTATCGGGTTGGTTCTGCTGGTTTTCTTTCGTAAAAAGCCGCTGGCGCGGGTGATTCAGTCCAAAGGGCTTGCGGTGCTCCTGCTCGCCTGCGGCGGCTTCGCGGTCTATACGGCGGAGCCGGAGTTTGACTCGCGCTTCCGCCGGCTGTGCACCGTGCTGCTCCTTGCCTCGGCAATCGCGGTCGCGCTGCTGCACGTTTGGCGAAAGCACCTTGCCCTGCGGGATTGGCTCGCGCGGTTTGCGGTGCTCGTGTTTGTTGTGCTGCTGTTTGAGCGGTATCCGCTTGCGCATCTCCGGTGCAACATCGACTACGGTGTATGGGGAATTTTGCTGATTTTGTGCCTGTCGTATGCCGAGAGCCGATGGAGCCGCGCGCTTGTTGTTTTACTCTGGGGTGCGCTGTTTTATTCCTCGCTCGGTATGCCGGATTGGGGTAAGATCTGCGGCACGGCGGCGGCAGCGCTCCTTCTGATGCTGTACAACGGCGAGCGCAGCCGGAAACCGCACCCGAAGCTGAACAAAGCCTTTTATGCGGCGTATCCGCTGCACCTCGCGGTGATCTGGGTGATGGTGATTGCAGCGAAAGGTCCGCTGAAGCAGCTCAAGCTGTTGAAGTATTATTTGTAAATCGCAAAAAACAGACCGACAGAGTGAATGTCGGTCTGTTTTTTGCAGGCTTTAAGCGGAAATCAGCACTTTCAGCTCGCTTAGCGTCATGGAAACCACATCGCCCTCGGCGGTGAGTGCGACCAGCTTGCACCGCGCATCGCGCGGCGAAGGCGTCACGCGGAGCAGACCCTTGTCTGCCATGCGCTGCACGAGTATGCGCGCGGATTGGTTCGCATGTCAAGCGTGCCAACGCGGAAAACGAAAAATTCGTGGAAATAGCGCGCAAACTGTGCTATGCTGATACCAACAACACGCTATGGCAGGGGAGACAACAATGACGCAGGAACAGATCAACTTCCGCATATTGCACCACGAGGACATTGCGATCACGATGGAAGCAGGCGTATCGCTGTTTTTCGGTCTGCATGGACAGTACACGATCGCGACCGCGCACGAAAGCTGTGCGATTCATGCCTCCGAGGTGTACGCGGTCTCGCCGTTTACGCTGTACCGCGTACTGGGCGGCGAGGACGCCGGTCTGCTGCAGATCACGCTGTCGCCCGAGATATTGCAGCGGGCGGGATGGCAGGAAAAACAGCAGATCTCCTGCTATCTGACGCGCGACAGTCTCAAGGACGCACTGGCGCAGGAGGTGCGCCGCCGCTGTGCAGCGGTATTCCGGCTGTATTTTCAGCAGACCAACCAGCCGGAGCTGATGCGGCAGGCAGTCGAGCTGGCAGCGCTGCTGCGCCGGGAATTTGCTGCGGTGGAGGCTGCCCGTCCGGAGGAGAGCATCAACGCGCTCAAGCTGCTGGAATCCGCATTGCAGACCATTCATACGCGCTGGAAACAGGCGGTCACGCTGCCCGAGGTCGCGGCGCAGCTCTATGTATCCGAAAGCTATCTGTCCCGCCTGTTCAAAAAGTATCTCGGCAAGACCTTTACCAAATATCTGGTGGAGCTGCGGCTGACGCACGCGGCAGCCGACCTGCAGAGCGGTCTGTCCGTCACCGAAACCGCATACCGCAACGGCTTCAAGAGCGATAACTCGTTTATCGACTTTTTTAAAAAGGCATACGGCTGTACACCGGGCAAATTCCGGCAGCAGTCGAAAAAGAGCGGCGAGAAAAGCGCCGCGCCGCAGGAGGACGTCGCCGACTGGCTGCAGGAGCTGCTGCAATATTCGGACGGTGCGCCGCTGCCTGCGGGAGACGCGCCGATGCTCGTGCGCAAGAGCGTGCAGCTTGCCGAGCAGACCGCCTGCACGCCGATCCGGCCAAGCTGGCGGAAGATGGTCAATATCGGCTATGCGCACGATGGACTCATCGGCTCGGTGCAGACGCAGCTGCGCCGCGCACAGGAGGAGATCGGCTTTACCTATCTGCGGTTTCATGGCATTCTGGACGATGATATGCACATATATCAGGAGCACGCAGATGGCTCGCCGTGGTTCAACTTTGCCTATGCCGACCTGCTGTTCGATTTTATACAGGAGATCGGGCTGATCCCTTATGTGGAGCTGAGCTATATTCCCTCTAAGCTGGCAAAGGGCGATGCGACGCTGTTTGACAACCGGAATATCCATATCGCGATGTATAACGATCCGGAAAAGTGGCAAGCGCTGATACAGGCGTGCCTGTCGCACTGGATCGACAAATACGGTCTGAACGCGGTGCGCAGGTGGAAATTCACGGTGTTTTCGATGAACTACACCGAAATGACCGATCCGCCGCTCACACGCGAGGAACACAACGAGATGTTTGCAGCCGTTTACCACACGCTAAAGACCATCGATCCGGAACTGCAGCTTGGCGGCGGAGGCTGCTTCCCGAGCATTGCGTTGGAGGAAAATGGCTTGCCGCGTTTCCTGCGGGAGATGCGGCGGCGCGGCTGCATGCCGGATTTCATCACGCTGCAGTGCTATCCGCATGAGCAGATCCTGCAGGATATGGACTTTCTGTATTTTACGTCCAATCAGGTGTCGGCACCCTCGGTTTTGAGTAAGGATCGGGATTTCACCCGGCATTTTCTGGACAAGATCCACCGTATGCTGGAGCAGATCGGCTGCGGCGAGGTTCCGGTAGTGGTGGAGGAATGGAACTCCACCCTGTGGCAGCGCGATCTGTCGAGCGACACCTGCTACAAGGCGGCATGGCTGGTGAAGAACGCTCTGCAAAGCTATGACCGGACCGAGGCGCTCGGCTACTGGCTGCTGACCGATTTTATCGACGAATGGCTGATACCGGGCGGTGTGTTCCATGGCGGCTACGGATTGTTCACCATGGGCGGCATCCCGAAGGCGGGCTATCGTGCGCTGCGTCTGCTGAGCCGCGTCGGTGCATACAAGGTCGCGGACGGCGACGGCTGGTTCGTCTCCCGTACCGAAAACGAGATACAGGTGTTCCTCTACCATTACTGCCATTATGACGCGCTGTACCGCTACCGCTATCAGAAGCTGACCGATCCGCACGATGCGTACAAGGTGTTTGAGAACAGCCGAAGTCTCAAGATCAAGCTGTCGCTCTGCGGCCTGGATGCCGGCGTGTATCGGCAGGAAAGCTGGACGATCAGCCGGACCTCCGGCTCTACCTTTGACAAATGGCTGGAGATGGGAACGCCGGGAGTTATGGCGCCGGACGATCTGCGGTATCTGAACAACAGTGCGCAGCCGCTGTGTACCATTCGGGATACGGATACGGTCGGCACGCTGCAAATCGAAGCGGAGCTGCAGCCGCATGAGGTTCGCATGATCGTGCTGAGAAAACGGGATGCGTAACAGCCGGAAAACAAAAAATCCTTGTTTTTATATAACACGATACCGAAAAACTGAACAGGGTTTTGCGGGATTTTCATGAAAATCGAAAAGCTGCCGGAATATCAAGAGGGATATTCCGGCTTTTCTGTATTCTGAAACCGGATTTGCGCGTAAACTGTAACCATAGAAAACAGAGCAGACCTGCGCAGGCGAATGCTCACAAAAAGAAAAAAGGGGAGAATCATATGGCAATAACCAAGCAGAATATGCAGACCTCGCAGGACACCAATGTAAAAACCAGCGTATTGGAGAAAATCTCTTACGGCATGGGCGATGTTGCGTGCAACGTCGTATTTGCGCTGACCAGCGGTCTGATCACGTACTTCTACACCAACGTAATGAGCGTATCGGCAGCAATGGTCGGTATGATCATGCTGATTTCGCGTATTTTTGACGGCGTATCCGATGTGGCGATCGGTCTTATCATGGACAAGGTACACTCCAAGCATGGCAGAGGCCGTGCATGGGTGCTGTGGATGGCGCTGCCGTACGGTATTTCCGCCGTTGCGCTGTTCTGCCTGCCGCCGAATGCCACCGAAATGGTGCAGGCGATTTACATCTTCATCACCTATAACCTGTGTACAACGGTGGTCTACACCGCACTGAACCTGCCTTATGGCGCGATGGCTCCGCTGATGACCAGCAACGAGCAGGATCTGGCAAAGATCAACCTGTTCCGCATGGCAATGAGCCCGATCGGCAACATGATCGTTTCTGCGGCGTCCCTGCCGATCATCAACCGCATGGGCGGCGATCAGGCGGCATGGATCAAGGTAACGCTGATCTACTCGGTCGTTGCGATCGGCATGCTGCTGTGGTGCTTCTTCGGCACGAAGGAGCGCGTGAATACGCAGGCGGCGCGTGAGGCGGAAAAGCTGCCCGTAAGCGTTCGCTTTGGCGCACTGATCCGCAACAAGTACTTCCTGATGATCCTGTTCGCGTCCCTGTTCCTCGCGGTTTACCAGACGGTAAACGGCACCTGTGCTACCTACTACGCACAGTACATTCTGGGAAATAACGAGTATTACAGCGTGCTCAACCTCGCAGAGAACATCCCGCAGGTTGCCGTTATTATGATCCTCGCACCGTTCATCAAGAAGTTCGGCAAGCGCAATCTGGTTCTGGCAGGCGCGGTCGTTACGATGGTCGCACAGCTTACGCTGCTGGCCGTTCCGGCAAACCCGATTTATGTTGCTGCTATCGCCGCTATCCGCGGCATCGGCAAGGCGCCGCTGTTCGGCTGTGTATTCACCATGATGGCTGACGTAGTAAACTACGGTCATTGGAAGACCGGCGTTCGCGTACAGGCGCTCATCTTCAGCGCGGCAACCGTTGGTCAGAAATTCGGCGGCGGCATCACCGGTGCGATTATCGGTCAGCTGATGGACAAGTCCGGCTTTACCGGTCTGGCGCAGGAGATCCCGTCCGCAGTAGCAATGGTAGAAAATCTGTACATCTGGGGCACGGTATTCGCATGGGCGATTATCATCGTTCTCATGCTGACCTACAAGCTCGACAAGGAGTATAACGGCATTCTCGGCGATATGGAGAAGAAGGGAATGCTCAAGCAGGCAGACTAAAGCAAGCAACACCGCACAAGGAGAGAAAACAGCAATGTATCAGAACTGGCAATATGAAGTAGACCCGAAAGACCCGCTCAAGCCGCTCTATCAGGGTACATTTGAGGAAAAAGTAACGGTTGGCGGAAAAGAACGCCGTTATCTGGTGTACATTCCAAAGGGTGCGCGTCCCTCGACGGCCGGTGTGTTCATTCTGCCGGAGAACGGCAAGACCGCCGATGACCTGTGGCGGGACAGCTGGTGGCGGATGATCGCGGACACCGAGGAGACTAAGGAAAAGCTGATCGTATTCTTCCTCGAGCCGGAGAACGGCGCATGGAATACTGAGGAGCCTTACGGCAAGGCAGACGGCGACGTTGCCTATGTGGAGCAGGTGTATCTTGCCGGTGCGCAGCGCTTCAAGTTCTGCGTGCATGAAGCGAAGTTCTATCTCACCGGCGCCCGTGAAGGCGGCGTGATCGCCAACATGGCAGCCATGTTCAATCCGGCAGTCTGGGCAGGTGCAGCGACCGTCGGCGGCTCCAAGGTGCCGGAGGACTACCGCAAGGCTGCGGCAGATGACTACTGCACCAATCTGGACGGCTTTGTGGATGAAAGCCACCGTTTGAACCTCAAAAAAAGCGACATTCCCATGCCTGCATGGGTGATTGACGATCCGGAAAGCCCGGTCGGTACAGACAACGGCACCGCGGACTACTGGAAGCACAGCTGCGGTATCACCGAGGACGGCGTGCAGACCGCACCGGATACGGTAACATATGTGCGCACCACAGAGCCGCCGTATGCGCCCAATCAGGAAAAAGAGGCGTTCCGCGTTTGCACGAGCACGATTTCCGGCGGCTCGGCGGACTACGCAAACCTGCTGCTGCGCCGCATCTGGAAGGATTTCCTCTATCGGCAGCGCCGCTGGATGAGCGGCCCGGGCGGGGACCTGCGCGTCACCAGACCGTTCGGCGCCTTGCGCATGAAGTTCC
>OQWM01001325.1_pt1 | contig 17018 bp, 10 predicted proteins | sample 1691531 | NCBI WGS metagenome assembly OQWM01 (sample SAMN03418257, study PRJEB22391) | human gut metagenome | biome: human-gut; feature: organic feature; material: feces | host: Homo sapiens | place: Tanzania | collected 2013-01
CCATTCAATGCCAGAACGGCCACATTGCCGGGCTCTTTGGTCTCTCCGCAGCCCGTGAGCAGGGCAGGCAGGGCCAGAAGCATCGAGAGGGAAGCGGCGGTGAAAATACGGTTCTTCATAGTTCATTCTCCTTTATTGTTTTGTAAAAAAATCACACGATCACTGGGGGAAGTTGACGGCCTTGGGGGCCTGCTGTTCCGGGAATTCTTCTTCCTGCTGAGCGGACGGCTCTGCGGGGGTCAGCTGCACAGCCGCCAGCTCTTCTGCCGACAGGGTCTTTTCGTCGAGGCCTGCTGCCTTGAGCAGCTTTTCGGCCTCCTCGGCACCAAAGGCGCGGGCCAGCTCAAACCGCAGGTCCAGCAGCATCTGCTGCTGGCGGTTCTCATAAAGGCGGTCTGCCGTGCGCAGCTGCTCCCGATCATACTGGTCATCGTCGAATTCATCGAGACCCTCCTGCTGGTAGCGTGCGAACTGCTCGCCCAGTTCGTACTCTTCCTCCAATTCCGCCCGCACACGCTCCAACTCCCGCACGCGGGTGCCGCGCACGTCGGCATCGGCAAAGGCCAGGAAAGAGAACAGGGACGTGAGCAGGGGGACGAACAGAACCACCTGGTTACCAAGGTTCACCCACGACTTATCTTGCAGCACCGCAAGGTCTGCCGCACTCGCATTGGTCTGCTGTGCCACCTGCCGCTGGGCAATCAGACGCTGCACAGCCGCCGCATACTCCGTGGACTTCATCGAGTAATACGCCAGCGCTGCAAACGCCGCATACGCTGCCAGTGCCAGCGCCAGCAGCAGCACGGCCATCAGGTGCTGTCGGCTGGCAGTGCGGCGGTCGCTCATCAGGGCAGCGTCGTTGATCTTCTGGCCGCTCAGAGCAGGCGCAAAGTCCATCACCAGAGGGATGCAGACACACATTGCCGCCGCCATGATGGGGCCGGCATTCGTCAGTGCCTTGTTGCCCATCACAACGGTGCAGCCAAGGTCAATGGCAAAGGCCAGCACCGGCACGCACCACTTCACTGCCTTGCTAAATGGGCGGGCCGGTGCACCCAGCCGGGCGGCACGCGCCGTGTCCACACCGGCAAACTCAATGTTGTTCTTAGTCTGAATATTCCGCGTCTTTTTCATGATCAGTTTCTCCTGTTATCCCTTGTTCTTCAGCTGTTCGATCTCCGCATCAAGCCGCTGGATCTCACGCTTTCGGGCGTTCTGGAGCACCTCGTACTGCCGCACGGTCAGGCGCTTATCGGCACGACTGCTGTTTGCGTCCTTGGCGCGGCGCAGACGGGTCATCCGCAGCTGGTTGAGCCGCATTTCCTCGTGCTTGAGGCGGACGATTGCTTCCACCATCCGGGCGGACTCCGCCGTGAAGTCGCCCTTTTCAAACACGTTCCGGGCCTTGTCCAGTGCTTCCTTGTAAAAGTCTTCTTCCGGGTCCGGGTATTCGATGCTTGCGGTATACATGTCTGCGTCGGCTCGGTCCACGTTGTGAACGATGTACCGGTGGGGCCAGTCTGCATAGACATCCGGCTGGCTCTTGGCCGCAGGCTTCTTACCAAACAGATCTTTGAATCCCATGGTTCTGCTCCTTTCGTTATGCTTCGGTGATGTTGTACTGTTCCAGAAATGTTTCTGCCGAGAAATGGCGGGTGACCGTGGGGATCTCCCGTTCCACCACGCAAAAACGAGAGGCCTTGGCGTAGCGGGCAAGTTCCAGGTTGATCTCAGCCTGTGCGGCTTTCACCTTCTGTTCCGCCGCCTGAGCCATGGCTCGCAGCTCTCCGGCCTGCCGGGCCCGCTGTTCCCGGGCGGCGGCAATCTTGCTGCGCCGGGCAGTAGCTTGTGCCGCCCGCTGGCGGAAGCTGCGCATCTGCCCCGTGGTCAGGCCAGAGGGCATGGCACCGACCGCCGGGGGCAGATCCTCGCTGCCCACCTCACGCAGGGCCTGGTAGTCCTGCAGATGGGGGCCTGCCAGTTCCAGCAGATAGGCCTCCACGGCCGCCTCATAAAGATCCAGCTCCCGCTGGCGCTTCTGGAAGTAGCCGCCCTCCATCGGTTCCCGGGCCACAAAGCGGTTTTTGGCCAGCAGGCCGTCCGTCATACCGCGGCACCTCGTAAAGCGTTCCGCACGCCAACAAGGCTCCTGCACCGACTTTCCTTCCGCAGTTTTTGCACGCTTGTAGTACATCATTCTGATTTCTCCTTTCACCCTTGTCAGGGTCTATTTCATAAGACGTTCCGAGAGGCCCCCTGCCAGCAGGGTCCGGGCACCTCAGGGTCTATTCATAAAGCCAGTTCAAATTTGCTCTCCCACTGGAAATCGGCCCGGCTCTGCGCTATAATAGACATAATTTTACAGATCATTGCAGAAAGGAGCACACACCGCCATGAATCCTGCCTGCGTGCCCACACCAGCCGTGACGACTTATCAGTGCTGCAAGCTGTTTCTTTCACAGCTAGTCTCCCTTGCCGACCGCAGCAACTGGCTGGTCGAGAACGTTCCGGGTTCCCCGGAGGAGGGCTATTCCTTTCGGGAAAAGTCCACCCTTGTCCTACCGGAGACTGCGCTGAAGTTCCGGCTCCGGCGCCGCCACAGTATTGCGATCGACCAACTTCTGGCTCAGCTGAAGGCTGACCAGTCGGACCCCAACGCCCTGCGGCTGCACTTCCTCACCCTACAGGCCGACATCCCCCAAAAGGACAAAAAAAATGTGCACTGGGATAATGATCTGGAGCGCGAGCGCTTTTTGACTGCAGAAAAGAAAAAAGCCATTGTTCGCAAGATCCAGCAGGACGGCTTTACCATGCTCCTAAACTCTGCAGAGGGCAATGCCACCAGCCAGCGCATCTACTGGCTGCCCTTTCTGCGCTCGGCCAGCATGTCCCGCCGCTCCATCCTCAGCTTTGTATCCCTGCACGAAGAGACCCCGGAAAAAGAGCTCCTTGCACGAAATCAGCTGCTGGCAGCCTGCTCGCTGGGCCTTTCCGGTCAAGACACCGGCTGCCCCGAGGCCGGCTGGGCCGGGGAGGCCAAGCTGCTTTTAAGCAAATGGAACGCCTACCAGGGGCTGGCCCTCAGCGATGCCGACTCTATGGCCAGTGCCTTCCTTTGCGGCACCTCAAAGGCCAACGACCCGGCGGGGCCCATCTATTTAAACGAAAACAGCGTCGTCATTGTCTCCGACTCCATCGTTTTTGACACGGTATACCGCTCGTTTATCAATGGCAACGACCGGGCAGACTTTGCCTTTTCAGCCCAGTGGCCCCACAACGTTTTTTATCAGCCCACAGTGCAGCCGGACGGTGCCTTAAACCCGGAGCTGACCAAGGAGCCTGCCCCGGAGCGCAGGGAAATCACCCCCTTTGACGGCATGGGTCTGATCAGCCCGGCGGCCGCTAAGCGGCTCCGGGAAGCACTCCGTGCACCCGGTGCCAGCAGCTTCCAGATTCGGTTGCCTATGATCAAGGGCATGCTGGTGGAGGTCGATTTTCTGCAGTATTTGAAGCGCATCGAAGCAAACTTTTCCGACAAAGGCTGTTCGCTGCACCGTGCAGAGGGCTCCCCTGCGTTCTTCCTCCGGGACATTTATGGCATTGATCGCAAGATCGACGAAAACGTCCATTTCATCCTGACCAAATCGCAGTTCAAGGCATGGCGGTGGTTTCAGTGCGCCGCTGACAGCTCGCCGGATGCCCCCAAGGACCCGGTGAAGGAGTATTTTGCCCGGGCTGCTAAATACGGCCATAGCCTGTATGTATGCCGTGCCAACAAACCGCCCCAGGAGCACCCCCACGATTGGCTCAATTACCAGGTCCTCAGCACCGCCGGCTTTTCCGCAGAGGAAAACTTTGCGCTGGCGGAACCCACCGTGCGGGCACTGGCCGGCACGGCGGTGGAGGGGCGGCTAATGCCCGACGAGCCCGCGCCTGGTAATTGGGCGCGGGCTCGTCGGGCATTAGCCGCCCAACGGGGGCGGCTGCGAGTGGAGGGCACCACACGGTTCCTCATTGCAGACCCCGGTGCGTTCCTCCATGCGTTGGCTGTCAACTGCGCCATCACCGCCGCGAGCAAGCCCTCTGCCTCCGGCAGCCCTGCACCGCTGCCCGAAGACACCGTATTGAACAGTATCTATGCCGTGTGGAAGGAAACCCTCCTGCCGCTGGAACTGGCTGACTACACCGTTTATGTGCCGGGGCTGGACACAAGATCCTGCCAGACGATGCAGTGCGGCGACGTTGCCTGCCCGGTGGTCAGCCTTTTCCGCAATCCCCACCTGAGCCAGGCGGAACAAACGCTGGTGCTGGCGCAAACGCCGGGTGATGCCCTTTATCTGAAGCACTTGACCGGCACCGTTCTGCTCCCGGCCCGTTCTTTGCTGCCCATGCGGCTGGGCGGTGCCGACTTTGACGGCGACATTGCCCGTGTCATCTCGGGCAAAGCCTTTGTCGCCCCACTGTTTAATGCGCTGAAAGCAAGCGAAATCGCCGCAAAAGCAGAGGCGGAATTTGGCAGTGAATTTGCCGCCCTGGGGGCAGTGCCGCCGCAGCTGCCGCTGGTGAACATGGACCCACCGAAGGATGACTCCAAAGAAGCTGATGTTTCCTTTACGCCCAGTGAGTTCCGACTGGCAGACGCCGAGCTATTCCTGCGAACCGGCCAAAATAAGGTAGGCCGCTACTCCAACGCAGCCGTTTCCCTGTCTGCCGCCGAGACAGCCTACGTCCCAGGCTCCGACCGCACCGGGGAGGACCGTGTCCGGCTGATGACCTATGCCGTGGGCATGGAGATTGACTCGGCCAAAACCGGCCGTGTCGTCCGCCTGCCCAAAGGGTTCTGTGGCACCAAAGATATGCCGTTTCTGGAGTTTAACCGGCAGATCAAAAGCGGCGAACCGCGCGCAAATATCTTCTCGTTCTACCCCAGAGATCTGAAGTCCTTGCTCGACCGGCAGACCACCGCCGCACAGGCCGCTCTCTTTTTGCAATCCATGCTGAATAAGCCCGGCTGGCTGAATATTCTGCCCTATTACCTGCGCCGCCGCCAGAAAGAGCTGGAGCTGGAATTTTTTGTTCTGCACAGCCTCCAGGATGGGCACTGTGTGCCGCCGCTGCTGCAAAACCGTTCCTCTCAGGAGATCTTGCAACTTGCCCATGGGTTCTCCTATTGCGGTGATGCATCTCCCGAAGCAGTCAAGGCGCAGAAATTCCTTGCCAGTGCTGAGGCTTATAACAAAGAGCAGACCTGCACCCTTGACTTTCCCCTCAAACCGGATCCGGCCATCATTTTGCAGCCCAAGCTGCTGGCCGCACTGGCCCTGCTGACCGGCGGTTACAAGACTGCCGTTGCCAAGCAGGAAAGCGCCGCCCTGCAAAAAGACCTGACCGGCCGAATGGTGCAGCTGCTGTTCTACTACGCCCCCGGGAAGCCCCTGGAAGACTATGCAAAACAGGCCTCTGATCTACAGGCAGTTTTGCGCACCTGTGTTTCCCAGAGCGATGCTCCAGTGGAAAACGCTGTGAAAGCCCTGCAGAGCTTTGCCCGGCGTGTGCTGACACCGGACAGCCTTTTCGCTGCAGACCGCAGCAAAATGCTGACTCGGATGCTAAACCAGCTCTGCACCGAATGCGGTACCGCGCCCACAGACTGGGAGACGTTCCTCGACCTTTGCACAGCCGCCGTAACCGATGGCGGCTACCTGCTCCCCGCACTGGCGGCGCAGGCTGTTGCACAGACCTTGCTGGACGAGCAGGCGTTGCAGTCTCACGCGGAGCGGATTCATGCACAGAAACACGCCACCAGCGCCCTGCTGCAGGACGCACAGACCCCCACGGCCGGGCTATCCACCCACGATGCCGCCGCCTGCTTTGCCGGACTGCAGGATCTGTATCAAGAAGGGGATGACGGCAGCTTCCGGCGAGAACACATCGACTCGGATCATGGTCAGAAGCACCTGCGGCGGCTTGCGCTGCAACTCACCCGGCTGTTCCGGCCGGAAGAGAATACCACAGCCCTCCGCAGAATGCTTCTAGCGCACTGCCTCGCCCTTGCTGACCCGGCCCTGGATTGGAATCGGTATTTTTCGGACCCTGCACTCCAATGCCTGACCGAGGACGATCGGCGTTATCTCCGCCGTGTGGCCAAAGCGGAAGCCGGCGACCAGAAATTCCTGTGGGACTGCGCTGGCGAACCTCTGTTGCAGGCCCTAAAAGCAGAGGATCACAGCCGCCCCATTCTTTCTGCCAACGGCGTCCCGGTCACCGCAGGGCAATGGCTGCGCGACCCTGTTTACCACACCAATGCTCACTGGCAGGAAGACCTCTGGCGTGCTTTGCGCCAAAGCCTGCTTTCTCCCAGCTCGGACACTACCGCCGAAGGAGGTGCCATGACCCATGATCCTTGAAGTTTTGCAGGGTGAGTACCTTTTGAAGATCGGCAGTCTGTGTGAAGGGTATCTGCGCCAGCTCAGCAGTGACCTAGGTACCGGTGTCCCGGAGGCTGTTCTCCAGGACTTCCGGGGGTATCTGAAAAAGCAGCGGAAAGACGACCTGGAGTTTGACCGGAACTGCCAGATTCCCACAGAGCCCTTTGAACTGGGCTGGTCTGCGGAGAAAGTCCGGGACTGCTGCGGCGAGCGCCCTGCGCTGGAGGCTGTGGCGGCAGCACTGCTGTACCAGCAGAAGACGAAGGATTTCCCTCTTGCCCTCACGTCCAAAACCCTGTGTGCGCTGGAATGCAGGCTGTTCCAGTTCCACTGGCAGCTGGCACTGACCCTGACAGCCCAACTTCTTGTGGACACCGCAGTGCCCCAGGCAGAGACGCTCCAAGCATTAGCAGAACTCACAGCCCCAGTCCTCTGTGCAGATGCAAAAAAGATCCCGGCACTGCGTGAGCTATTCCCCCACACAAAACAAGAAGCGGCTCCCAAGGGCTTCCAGAAGATGCTGGGGCATCTGAACCGCATCCTCTCCACTGCTTCCAAAGACCTTTTGAAGGACACCCATGACAACACCTATACATACCGGAAAATTTTGTACGATGCGTTTTTCCAGATCAAAAAGGAATGCACTTCCTCTGCTACCGCCGACCAGCTGCCCACTGCCCTGCTCCCGAGTCAGACCAACCAATCGATTGAAACCAAATCCATCACTCGCTACAGTCTTCTAGCGGTTCTGTGGGATCTTCTTCCGCCCGATTCCCCCACGCCGATCCAGCTCGACGCCCTGAAATGGCATGGCTTTAAGAAAACTACCGCCGACAGTGCCCTGAAAAAAACCGTTCCGGAACTCGGAAAGCCATTCTTTGATATCCAAACTCTTCCGAACACCTCCGTCTGCACCCTGATGCGAAAAAAGGAGGTAGCACTCAGCCCACTTCCCGAATGGTGGTGCCGCCCAGGGTCCACTGCTGCTGTCTGCAGCAACACCATGCGACAGACACTGCAAGAACAAAAGGAAGCGGAAAAAAACGCTGCCGAATCTGCAAAAAAGCCGGGCAAAACCAACCGCAAGCCGAAGCAAAAAGTGGATTGACATGCCCCACAAGTTGTGTTATAGTGGAGCTGTGAATGGTGAAACGATAACCGAACCTCCTTCATGACCGTCTCACGTCCGGCTCTGCCGACCTCTGAGCCCACCGCAAAAGGCTTCTTTGGAAGTTTTCCTGCAACATTGAACGCCCCCACCAGAAGCTTTGGTACTGCCTTTGCATTCTTTTGGGCCTTTCGATAGTTCATTTAGAATTATTGTATACGGAGTGCTTTTGGCGAAAGCCACCTGCCGCTCCCAGTTTCAATGGTGGATCATGATAGGATCTCTTATCCAGATACCGTTGAAAAGAGGCTACTTACGTAGCCTCTTTTTTATATGTCTAACGCTCACTAGGCGAGTGTTAGACACAGCCTGCATCCATCGGATGCAGTTCAAGGGTTTGGGTGTTCCCAACAAGTATTTTGCAACGCAAAATACGCAGATGTATATACGTCTGCATTGCTTGCTGACACTATAAAGCCTTTCAATGTGCTTTCCAAATTTGAAAATCATTTTGCAATCGAGACCGTCCGTTTTCAAGTTCCACTTGATGCGAGCGGTTATTTTTTTGCTCAGGAAGTTTTCGAGTTTGCAATCGTAGCAAGCAGGGCGAGTTGGTATCAACTCGCAATTTTTGAATCAGATTTTACAAATCCGAATTCAAAAACGCTTGTTGGGCTTCGCCCAAATCCGATATTCAGCACAAAATTGCGCCGACTGCGTATCTTAGCAGACGCTGAACAAGCAAATTTTCTCAGAAAAAATTTGTTTTAGAAAAATTCGCGTTAATTCATTCAATATTGCATCAAACCGGAACTATTACTTCCGGTTTTGAAAGTAAAAAGCGGAAGTATCACTTCCTAAAAATTTGAACGTTATTATGGTATGCTCTATCCAGAGCATTTTCCAAGAAGCGGAAGCATTCTTCCGGTTTCTCCTTGGGATCCTCCTGAAATCCACTGAAAACCGGAAGGAATGCTTCCTAAAAATTTCTTCTTGGTTATGGTATGCTTTCTACAAACCTTCATCGAACCTTGAAAACCGAATGACCGTCTGCATGGGATACCCGGCCATGACCCCGCAAGGGAGAGCCGGAAAACGCCGCCGAGAGGGGGCAGGAAAACCATGTAGGAAGAACGGCATAAGAAAACAAACTCGATTTCAGAAAGGATGGTTTGCCTATGACAAAACTGAGCCAGCTTAAAATCGACCCGGAGTTTCAGGGACAGATCAATCCCCCAACTGCTGATGAGGAGCAGCAGTTGGAACAAAACATTCTCGAAGAACGGCGTTTGCTGAATCCTATCATCGCATGGAATGGTTATATCGTTGACGGTCACACTCGTTATCGGATTTTGAAAAAGCACCAGTTCATCCAATTTGAAGTAATTGAAAAAGACTTTGCCAATCGTTTTGAAGTTCTTGCATGGATCTGCAAAAATCAGTTAGGACGGCGTAATCTGACCCCCGAACAGAAAAAATTTCTGATCGGGCGGCAGCAGGAAGCTGAAAAGAACAGTGTTGGCGGTGACCGGAAAAGCCAGAAAGCAAAATCAGAAGTTCAAAATGAACCTTTGATTTACACTTCCACAGCTGCACGGGTCGCCGCTGAAATGGGAGTCAGCGAAAGTTATGTAAAGCGTGCGGCCAAATACGCCAGAGGTGTAGATGCCGCAGAAGAAGCCGTTCCCGGAGCGAAAAATGAAATTTTATCCGGAAAACTCAAAGCAACCGATGCTGAAATCATTGCTTTGGCGCAACTGTCAAAAGAGGAAGTCCATGCAGCACTTGATGAGCTGCGCAAGCCGAAGAGTGAACGGCAACCTAAAAATAGACTGCAAAAAGTAGAAACCATTTCCAAAGTTCAAACTATTTCCGAAATCAATGAGTCAGCAGAATCTCCTGTTGCTGAAGATGAAACAGAGCCATCTGATGATGCCCCTCGTGATTTCAGAAAAAGCATTCAAGGCCATCGGCACGAACTCACAGCTCCAGAGCGGAAAAGACTTCAGAAATCCATCGACACTCGCATTCTTATCGACGGAACCGAGCTCGGCGACGTGGCTAAGGCTTGTGGCATCAAGTACCATATAGGATTTGACCCTAAGTCCTATACAGGTGAGAAGATGGCTTTTGAGGATGCCAGAAATATAGTTCAGGACCTTACTATGGTAATGACTCTCAAGGACTACGGCCCGGGAGCCGATATGACTATCGAAAAGCCTGAAGGATACGACATCAATAACTATGTAAACTGTTGTATCAACCCTCTCAACACTTATTTCGAGAAGGATCAGAGGCAGTGGTCGCCGGAGATGATGCTCTCTTATGGTCAGCTTCAGAACGGCAAGATGATGATAAATTGGCCTACCGAAGGAAATGACTTCTATGCTAATATCATCGAGATGAATCGCGAGCAGAGAGATTCGGTCATCGCTCAGGCGAAGCTCCGCACTCTCGGATTCCTGTATTTCATACAGACCGAATTGGGCTACAAGAACCTGGGTCTCGCAGACGACGAGTATCCTACGGAGGACAAATTGGCATTCTTCCCATATCACAGGGAGAGTCGCCGCACCGAGGGTGAATATCTGTTCACTGTCGACGAGGTGGAGAGCAGGTACGATTTCAAGGGCTACAGGACCGGTGTGGCAGTGGGCGATTACCCTGTAGACCATCACCACTATGCCTGCCCTGAGTGGAAGACTTATGCCCACTTGTGGTTCGCTCCGGTTCCTTCATTTACGCTGCCTGTAGGTACTCTCGTGCCGCTTGGCGTGGAGGATTTCATAGTGGCTGAGAAGTCCATCAGTGTGTCTAACTTGGTAAACGGTACTACACGTCTTCAGCCTGTGGTTTGCGAAATAGGTCAGGCGGCAGGTACCATCGCGGCTCTCGCAGTGAAGAATGGCTGTGCAGTTCGCGACGTCAAGGTTAGGGATATTCAGAAAGCCCTTCTCGATGCTGGTGCTTATCTGCAGCCATATCTTGACTTGAGTAAGGACGATCCTGATTTCAAGATGCTTCAAAGAATAGGATGTACGGGCATTTTGCACGCCATAGGCAAGAATGTGGATTGGGCTAACCAATCGTGGATGCGCATAGGCGACACCCTTATCTGGGACGACCTCTACCTCGACGAGTATTATGGGGTAGCTCATAGCGATTCGAAGGACGCTGTAAAGACAAGCGAGTTTGTAATCTTGCTTTCCGCCCTGTCGCGAAAGATGCCTGAAGACGTGACGGCGATAACCGGCATAGAGCCTTCCGAGGAGCAGGCTCTGTCGCGACTCGATGCGGCGCGCGCCATCGACACTCTCCTCCATCCGTTCGAGCGCGATGTGGATTTCAAGGGTAATTTGAAATAATGTGGTTTTATGGGCTGGGCACTGCGCTCGGCCCTTTATTTTACGAGATATGTCATTTATAGAAGATAAAATTGTCTGTCAAGCACTTACTTTCGATGATGTGCTGCTCGTGCCTTCCTATTCGGAGGTGTTGCCTCGGGATGTTTCCTTGAAGGCGAGGTTTTCCCGTCATATAGAATTGGCGGCTCCTTTAGTGTCTGCGGCTATGGACACCGTTACGGAAAGTCCTATGGCCATAGCTATGGCCGAATGCGGAGGAATCGGTGTCATTCATAAGAATATGTCTGTGGAATGTCAGTCCGAGAATGTCTCCAGGGTTAAGGCTCATAATCTGCAAGTGGCTGCCGGCGTGGGCATTACCGATAATGTTCTGGAACGCGTTCAGGCGCTTGTGGACGCAGGAGTCGACGCCGTGGTGCTGGATTCGGCTCACGGCGATTCCCTGGGCGTGGTGAATGCATTGAAGAAGATAAAGGGCGCATTTCCTCAACTCGACGTCGTGGTGGGTAACATCGCCACGGCTTCCGCTGCCGTAAGGCTCATAAATGCCGGCGCAGATGCGTTGAAGGTGGGAATTGGCCCGGGCTCTATATGTACGACCAGAGTGGTTTCCGGAGTGGGAGTTCCGCAGATTACTGCCATTTATGAAGTCGCTCAGGCGGCTCGCTGGTCAGGGGTTCCTGTCATAGCAGACGGTGGTATGCGCTATTCCGGCGATGTGGTGAAGGCACTTGCGGCCGGTGCCGATTGTGTGATGCTGGGCTCAATGTTCGCAGGAACGGACGAGGCTCCGGGCGAGATTTTCGAGGAAAACGGGTGTAAGTACAAGTCTTATAGGGGTATGGGCTCACTTGGCGCTATGCGTGCCGGGTCGAGCGATCGCTATTTCCAGAGTGGGGCCAAGAAGCTGGTTCCGGAAGGCGTGGCAGCGAGAGTCCCATATAAGGGAAGTGTTTCCGACATTGTATTTCAGATAATTGGCGGTATTCGTTCCGGTATGGGGTATTGCGGTGCAGAGAACATCGCGGCCTTGCAGCAGGCGCGTTTCGTGCAGATAACCGCGGGAGGATTGGCCGAAAACCATCCGCACGACGTAACGATTACAGAAAAGGCACCAAATTATAATAAGTAGATGGAAAAGATATTGATAATAGATTTCGGGTCGCAGTACACTCAGCTTATCGCCCGCAGAATCAGGGAGATGCAGGTGTATTGCGAGATAGTTCCCTTTAATAAGTACAGTCCCGGGCTGCTCGTAGGCGACGTTAGAGGAGTGGTGTTGAGCGGAAGCCCTTGCTCCGTAGCCTCTCCGGATGCTCCTCGCATCGATTTGAGCGGAATAAGGGGCGTCCTGCCTTTGCTCGGCATTTGCTATGGCGCGCAGTATTTGGCCAATCTGGGCGGTGGCCTGGTCGAAAAGTCCCCGACTCGCGAGTATGGACGTGCGGAATTGGTCTCCTTGAAACAGGACGATTCGCTTCTTGCCGGCCTTGAGCAGGGCTCTGTCGTCTGGATGTCGCACGGAGACACCATTACTTCAGTCCCGGACGGGTTTGAGACAATAGCTTCTACGGCCGACGTGCCTGTGGCGGCGTTCCATATCGCCGGTGAGAATACATGGGGCATTCAGTTTCATCCCGAAGTGCATCACAGCGAACAAGGAGCATTGCTCTTGAAAAACTTCGTTATGGGAGTGTGCGGATGCCGGGCAGACTGGACAAGTGAGTGTTTCGTAAGCCAAACGGTTCGCCTCCTTAAGGAGCAGATAGGTGAAGATGAGGTGGTTATGGCGCTTTCCGGCGGAGTGGATTCCACGGTGGCAGCGGTTCTTCTGAACCGTGCTATAGGCGACAGGCTTCACTGTATCTTTGTGGATTCGGGTCTTATGCGAAAGAATGAGGCTGCCGAAGTGCTAGCTTCGTATAAGGGTATGGGACTTAATGTCCGTGGTGTGGATGCTTCTCAGAAGTTCTTGGGCGATTTGGCCGGAGTGACCGACCCTGAGCAGAAGCGTAAGATTATAGGACGTGATTTCGTGGAGGTGTTTACCGAGGTGGCGTCCGAATTGAAGGGTGTGAAGTGGTTAGGACAGGGGACCATCTATCCCGATGTGGTGGAGTCCGCTAAGGTAAATGGCACTGCGGTGGTAATCAAGTCGCACCATAATGTGGGTGGCCTTCCGGAGAATATGTCCCTGAAGGTGGTGGAGCCGCTGCGTCTTCTTTTTAAGGACGAGGTGAGAAAGGTAGGGCTGGAATTGGGCATAAGTCCTTCACACATAGGTAGACACCCTTTCCCAGGGCCTGGACTTGGCATTAGGATAGTGGGAGAGGTGACTCCTGAACGGGTTCGCATCCTTCAGGAAGTGGACGGCATCTACATAAATATTCTTCGCGAGGAAGGGCTGTACGATAAGGTGTGGCAGGCCGGAGCGATATTGCTTCCTATAAAGAGCGTCGGAGTGATGGGCGATGAGCGTACCTATGAAAGCTGCGTAGCACTTCGCGCCGTGACTTCGGTTGATGGTATGACGGCCGATTGGGCGCGTCTGCCTTACGAGGTCCTCGCACGGCTTTCGAACGAGATTATAAATAAAGTCCGCGGCGTTAACCGCGTAGTCTACGACATCTCTTCCAAACCGCCTGCAACTATCGAATGGGAGTAAAAAATTAGGTCGACCAAGTGGTCGACCTAATTTTTAGCGTTTCATATATTTCTTAAGGTATGGCGTTATCCAGTCGGCGTAGCGCATCATTCCCAAGTCGGTGAAGTGGGTGTTTTCCACGAAAGCTTCTGCGTCGTGTCCTACCATATCGTCGGACTTGAGGAAATAAATCCGTTTTTCGCCCTGTTTTTTAAGCTTTTCGAAAAGCTCCCTTTGAGCGGCGTTCTTGTTGTCCACCTCTGTCTTTATGTGAGAGTCCCACTCGTAATGAGCGAAGTAAGGGTCTTCCAAGAAGAGAATAGGCACGTCCGGATGGGCGTCGCGAACTATTCTGAAGAATTGCTCGCCCTTTTCGCGGATAAGGTAGTCGTATGCGTTAGGTACATAGTCGAAAACGAAGATGGCAGGGTCTTCCACTGAGGCCATAAGCTCGGCTATTTCCATATCCAGCAGCGCATTGCCGCTAAATCCGAGGTTAATGACCTCGCGGTCCAGCCTACGTGCGAGAATGTTCGTGTAGGCCATACCGGGACGATTGGCACATCCTCCCTGGAGTATGGAAGTTCCGTACATCACTATAGGTCTTTCCGTGCGAGGCGACTCCACTTTCGGATGCTCTATGCAGGCAGTGGAATCCACGCCTATCTCGAGGCTGCTGATTCCGTCGTAGAGAGGTAGGTAGAGCATATATTCCGTAGGCACTCCCTTCAAGTTTCCGACTACTTTCGTCTCGGTGGTCTTGTCGTTTGGGTTAGGCTTGGCAGCAGCGATGAATCTCCATTCACCCTTGTCGTTCAATCCGTAGAGGTCGAGTCCGCGTGTGCCGACAAGCGTCTGATGGTTCATAATATTGCCGAACTTGGCAGTCCAGCGGCACCAGATGTTCTTCGAATCGGTGTTGAATCGGATGTAGAGGCCCGCGCTGTTTCGTCCCAGGTACCACACCGCATCGCGGCTTCTTCCTTCGAATTCGGCCGGTAGACGCTCGTAACGCTCTTTCGTGTCCTCGCGAGCCTTTCCGTAGAGGGGAAGTGAATCGGCGTTAACATAGACCTGCGCATAAGATGCGGCGCTGCCGAGAAGGAGCGCCGCTATTAAGGTAAGTGATTTATTCATAAGGCGTAAATGGCATCTGCCAATCCATTATCGTAGCTATATATGGAGCCATTATGCTCGCTATCTTGCGATGTCCCTTGTAGTTGGGGTGATAAGAAGCGCCCAGGTCGGTAGTGTTGTTGTGAGCCTGTGCATTGATTTCTGCGGCATAGACTCCGCTAAGTCCGCATCTTTCCACGGCCATCTTTACCCACGCACCTACGGTCTCGTCATTCTTACAAGCCACGCAAAGGATAGGAACATCTCCGTGGAATTCCCTGACTTTCATAATGAGAGCCTTGTATCCTTCGCACCAACGCGAGAGCGATGGCTGTTTGCCGGTAGAAAAGTCATTACCGCCCAGGTAGATGACTACCATATCAGGAGTGTATGTCGGAGTCCACGGAGTCTCTGCGAATTGGTCGAAGGTCTGGCCGTAGAGCTTTACCATATTCTCGTGCTTGTTTAAATCGTCGTAGTTGCGGACCACACCCCTTCCGCTATGACTGATGTGCACTGCTTCGGCATCGAAGTATCTGGCCAATATGTCCGCGTAGGTGAGTGAAGGATTCTCTTCTTCAGGAATGAAAGGAGAGGTCTCTGCAGGAGCTTCCGTGCCGTAACCGCAAGTGTATGAATCGCCTATGAACTCGATGATTCTGCCCTTGCCCTTAGGGGCGTCGAGGAATTGGCCGTCGGTAATGAGCTCGTGAATGGTCAGGCAACCCTGCTCTGCTTCCGTTCTCTTCTGGAAAATTACCTCGTGAACGCCTTTCTTCCCTTTGAAAAGGGTCAGGGTGGTGTCTCCCTCTACGCAGAGAGTGGCGTCCTGGTGGGCGCATTGAGCTTTGTCTACCCAGATGTTGAAGTAGTCCTTATGGCTGTCTGAACATTTGATTTTCAGAGTGCTGCCCTTAAAGCGGACTCTTAAGGTGGTGGCGCTCCAGTCGAAGCGAACCGTTCCTTCTTCCGTGTTAACCTCGGTACGGCCTATGTATGACACTTTCGCGTCTGTGGCCTTAATGGTATGTGCGCTACAGATGGCGCACGAAAACAGCGCTATGGCTGCAAGTAGTAGTGTTTTTTTCATAATCGCAAAGATACGAAATTTATTGCCTCGATTTGCACCGACCACATAAAATGCGTAAATTAGAGGCTTAATTGAAAAACAGAATACTTGAATACTATATGAGCACTGAAATTAATTTTAAGGAGTTGGCTTCTCGATATGAGAAGGAGCTCCGCGAGAATTGTCTGCCTTTCTGGCTTAACCATTCCATTGACAAAGAGTTCGGCGGTTACTTCAGCTGTCTGAATCGTGATGGAAGTGTTTACGACACCGACAAATTCATCTGGCTTCAGGGTCGCGAAGTGTGGCTTTTCGCTATGCTTTATAATAACCTCGAGAAGAACCAGGAGTGGCTCGACGCAGCCAAGTCGACACTTGAGTTCATCGAGAAGCATTGCTTCGACGAGCAGGGCCACATGTATTTCTCGGTGACAGCCGAAGGACAGCCGTTGCGCAAGCGCCGTTATGTGTTCTCAGAGACATTCGCAGCGATAGCAATGTCGGAGTATGCACTCGCCACAGGCGACCAGCATTGGGCACAGCGCGCACTCCAGGTGTTTGAGGATACACAGCGCTTCCTCGCCACTCCGGGCTTCCTGCCTGCCAAGTTTGAGCCGAACGTGCAGATGCAGAGCCACAGTATCATCATGATTCTCATCAATGTGGGCTCTTGCATACGCAAGGTCATCGACGACCCGAAGCTCACAGCACAGATTGACGAGTCTATCGCGAAACTCAAGAAATACTTCATCCACCCCGAATTCAAGTGTCTGCTTGAGACAGTAGGAATGAACGGCGAGTTCGTTGACACAAACGAGACCCGCACAATCAACCCCGGCCATTGCATCGAGACATCATGGTTTATCATGGAAGAGGCAAAGCTGCGCGGTTGGGACAAGCCTATGTTCGACATGGCTCTTCAAATTCTTGACTGGTCGTGGGACTGGGGCTGGGACAAGCAGTATGGCGGAATCATCAACTTCTGTGACTGCAAGAACCTCCCGGTGCAGGACTATTCGCAGGACATGAAGTTCTGGTGGCCGCAGTGCGAGACCATTATCGCATCGCTCTATGCCTACCTCGGTACAGGCGACGAGAAGTATCTGTATCGTCATGAGCGCATCAGCGAGTGGACATACGCCCACTTCCCCGATGCCGAATACGGCGAGTGGTATGGCTATCTGCATCGCGACGGAACAGTGGCACAGCCCGCAAAGGGCAACCTCTTCAAGGGTCCGTTCCATATTCCGCGCATGATGATCAAGAGCTATATGCTCTGCCAGGAGAT
>OQWM01001326.1_pt1 | contig 17018 bp, 23 predicted proteins | sample 1691531 | NCBI WGS metagenome assembly OQWM01 (sample SAMN03418257, study PRJEB22391) | human gut metagenome | biome: human-gut; feature: organic feature; material: feces | host: Homo sapiens | place: Tanzania | collected 2013-01
CGAAGAAGGATATGCCGGGCGATGCCCGGACATATCCAACAAGAAAATTTGCGCGTCGCTGCACGGCACACAAATTTTCTTCCTTGTATAAAAACGCAGGTACACGCCCCGCGTTTTTATGAAAATTGCGCTGCAATTTTCAATCAAATGCGCACTTTGTGCGAAGAATAGAAGGGTATTTGTCATGGAAAACGAAAAAACGGAGATCATCTCCGCAAAATATATCACCGCCGAGACCGACCATATGGCCTATCAGCCGGGTATGGACAACATCGGCTCGGAAATTCAGGATGAGGTCATCTCGCGCATGAACGCCTACGATGCGGATGCCTATACCGCAGCTGACGTTCTGCGCGCACTCCGCAAGGACGTCCTCTCGCCCGAGGATTTCGCGGCGCTGCTGTCGCCTGCGGCGCTGCGATCTCGACCCTCTCGAGCAGATGGCGCAGCGCGCGCAGATGGAAACACGCAAGCATTTCGGCAACTCGGTGCAGATGTTCACGCCGCTCTACATCGCCAATTACTGCGAAAACTACTGCATTTACTGCGGCTTCAACTGTCACAACAAGATCCGCCGCGCGAAACTCGACATGGACGAGATCGAGCAGGAGCTCAAGGCCATCGCGGAGACCGGCCTGCAGGAGATTCTGATGCTGACCGGCGAGAGCCGCGCCATGTCGCCGGTGTCGTATATCGGCGAGGCGGTCAAGCTGGCGCGCAAATATTTCCGCGTCATCGGCATCGAGATCTATCCGCTGAACGTGGACGAGTACGCCTACCTGCACGAGTGCGGCGTGGATTACGTCACTGTATTTCAGGAGACCTATGACGACCAGAAGTACAAAACCCTGCATCTCGGCGGCCACAAGCGCATTTTCCCGTACCGCCTGAACGCGCAGGAGCGCGCCATCATGGGCGGCATGCGCGGCGTCGGCTTCGCGGCGCTGCTCGGTCTGTCCGACTTCCGCAAGGATGCTTTCGCGACCGGCATGCACGCCTATCTGCTCCAGCGCAAGTATCCGCACGCAGAGATCGCGTTCTCCTGTCCGCGCCTGCGTCCGATCATCAATAACGACAAGATCAACCCGAAGGACGTTCACGAGCCGCAGCTTCTGCAGGTCGTCTGCGCGTACCGCATCTTCATGCCCTACGCCTCCATCACCATTTCGACGCGCGAGCGCGCCGGTTTCCGCGACAACATCATCGGCATCGCCGCGACCAAGATTTCCGCAGGCGTAGACGTCGGTATCGGCGGCCATTCGGGCGAGGACAAGGGCGACGAGCAGTTCGAGATTTCGGACGGCCGCTCGGTCGACGAGGTCTATGACGCAATCTGCGAGCACGGTCTCCAGCCTGTAATGGCCGACTACTTATACGTATAACACATTTCTGCCGCATTTCGCCTTCGGCGAAACAGGCAGGACAGGCGCACCGCAGTGCGCCGCATAAAATTCCCTATCAAAGTCCAGCTCTGCCGGACTTTGATACCGCTGCCCGCGCCGCGGCGGCGCGGCCTCGTCCGCCGTGCGGACGAGAGGGGGTTATCCAAATCGGTTTCCAAAGGGAACCGATTTGGTATCTAAGGGGGACAGCGTCCCCCTTAGAAAAGCAGTTTACTGCTTCACTTCTTCCATCACGAAGCACTCAATGATATCGCCTTCCTTGATATCATTGTAGTTCTCGATGCTCATGCCGCACTCGTATGCAGCAGCGACTTCCTTGACGTCGTCCTTGAAGCGCTTGAGGGTGTTGAGATGACCCTCATGGAATACGATACCGTCGCGGACAACGCGGACCTCAGCGTTGCGCTGGATCTTGCCGTCCTGAACGTAGCAGCCTGCTACCGCGCCTGCGCCGGTGATCTTGAATACCTGACGAACCTCTGCGTGGCCGAGCACGACTTCCTTGAACTTCGGCTCGAGCATGCCCTTCATCGCCTGCTCCATCTCCTCGATGGCATCATAGATGACGCGGTACATGCGCATGTCAACGCCCTGCTGTGCAGCGGATTCGGTCGCGGTGCGGTCCGGACGAACGTTGAAGCCAACGATGATCGCGCCCGAAGCGGCGGCGAGCATAACGTCGGATTCGTTGATCGCGCCGACAGCGCCGTGGATGACGCGGACGCGAACCTCCTCGTTCGACAGCTTCTCGAGCGAGGAGCGAACCGCCTCGACCGAGCCCTGTACGTCGGCCTTGACGATGATGTTCAGTTCCTTCATTTCGCCCTGCTGAATGGAATCGAACAGGTTGTCGAGCGTTACCTTGTGGAACAGCTTGTTGCGCTCTTCCTTCTCCTTGTCCTTGCGCTGCTCGACCAGCTCGCGCGCCATCTTCTCGTCGTCTACGGCGTCGAAGATGTCGCCTGCGCCCGGAACCTCGGCCAGACCGATGATCTCGACCGGAACAGACGGACCTGCCTGCTCGATCTTCTTGCCGTCGTCGTCGGTCATCGCGCGGACGCGGCCGACAGAGGTGCCCGCGATAACAGTATCGCCTGCGTGCAGGGTGCCGTTCTGAACGAGCAGGGTAGCGACCGGGCCGCGGCCCTTGTCGAGCTTGGCCTCGATGACAGTGCCGTGCGCCTTGCGGTTCGGATTTGCCTTGAGGTCAGCCATCTCTGCGGTCAGCAGAACCATTTCGAGCAGGTTGTCGATGCCCTGACCGAACTTCGCGGAGATATTGCAGACGATGGTGTCGCCGCCCCACTCCTCCGGTACGAGTTCGTACTCGGTCAGCTGCTGGAGCACGCGGTCCGGATTTGCCGCCGGCTTGTCGATCTTGTTGACCGCAACGATGATCGGAACGCCTGCCGCCTTGGCATGGTTGATCGCCTCGATGGTCTGCGGCATGATGCCGTCGTCGGCTGCTACGACCAGGATTGCAATGTCGGTGACCTGTGCGCCGCGTGCACGCATGGAGGTGAACGCCGCATGGCCCGGGGTGTCGAGGAAGGTGATCGGCTTGTCGTTGATCGTGACGCGGTATGCGCCGATGTGCTGCGTAATGCCGCCAGCCTCGCCCGCGGTGACCTTGGTCTTGCGGATCGCGTCGAGCAGAGAGGTCTTGCCGTGGTCAACGTGACCCATAACGACAACGACCGGATCGCGGGGCTGAAGCTCCTCTGCCTTATCCTCGTGCTCGTCGAACAGCTGCTCCTCGATGGTAACGTGAACTTCCTTCTCGACCTTGCAGCCCATTTCCTCCGCAACGATCGCTGCGGTATCGTAGTCGATGACCTCGGAGATGGACGCCATGACACCGAGCTTGATGAGGCCCTTGATAACGTCCGCTGCGGTGCGCTTCATGCGGGAAGCGAGCTCGCCGACCGAGATCTCGTCCGGGATCATGACCTTGACCGGGATCTTCTTGAGCGCCGCCATCTGCTGCTGACGCTGCAGGCGGCGCATCTTCTCCTGCTCCTCCTGACGGCGCTTGTTGCCGAACGGCTTGGAGCGCTGATCGGACTTCTTGGTGAGCTTCTGCTTCTTGGGACCCTTGGACTCCATGCGCTCCGCCTTTGCGTCGACCAGCTTATCGACATGGTCGTCGTACTTTGCAAGGTTTACGTCGCCGGTGCCGCGCGTATCGATGCGGTGCACCTGCTTGACCTTGGAGGAAGCCGGAGTCTGCTCCGGCGCCTTCTCGGCCGGCTTCTCCTCCTGCTTCGCGGCAGGCTGCTCCTTGCGCTCGGACTGCTGTGCGCCGAGCAGGCTTTCCATGTTCTTGACCTGATGATGCTGGGTCATATATTCAAAAATAACCGACAGATCGGCATCGTCGAGCACCTGCATATGGTTCTTCGGCTCGGTGCGATACTTGGTCAGAATTTCCGTGATCTCCCTGGTGGATACGCCGAAGTCCTTTGCAACCTCGTGTACCCGGTATTTATTGTCTAATGCCATGGGCAATACCTCCAATTTATTTCGCTCGAAACCACGCTTTCGAGCGAGAATAGGCTGTGCCGCGCAAGGCGCGGACAAATCCTTGGCGCAGTTCTGCGCGTCGCTTCGCGGCACACAGAACCGCTTTCCTGTATAAAAACCGTGATACATGCTCCCGGTTTTTATGAGCCTGCACGGCAGGCTCTATTGAATGCGCGCTTTCGCGCGTTCGTTACGTTTTGTTGCGGAAGCTGCGCTTTTCGCCTGTAAAATGCGGTTTCCGTGCACTGTCGCGACGGAAGGAGCGCTCGCCGTCCTTGCGGTACGGGCGCTTTTCGCCGTCTGCCTTGCGGAAGGGACGCTCGCCGTCCTTGCGGTACGGGCGCTTTTCTCCGTCTGCCTTGCGGAAGGGGCGCTCACCGTCCTTACGGTACGGACGCTTTTCGCCGTCCGCCTTGCGGAAGGGGCGCTTTTCGCCGTCTGCCTTGCGGAAGGGGCGCTCGCCGTCCTTGCGGTACGGGCGCTTCTCGCCGTCCGCCTTGCGGAAGGGACGCTTCTCCGCCGTTTTCGGGCGGATTTCCTCACGTTTTTCCGGTTCAGCCGGCTTTTCCGTCTCGGTTTCCGCCTTGTTCTTCTGCTTTTTGATGCCCTTGCGGGACTGGATGCGTGCATTCTTCTCGCTGAGGAGTTTTGCGGTCTCCGCATACTCCTCGTGCTCGCTCGCCAGCTTTTCAACCGCGGACGAGGCGAGTCCGATATCCGTCACGGCAACGATCGCGCAGCCGGACTTGCCGACCGCCGTGCCGAGTTCGATCTTGCCGTGGGGCAGCTGCACGCAGGGAACATTCGCCTTCTCGGCGTAGAACGCACCCTTTTTCGCCGTGCTCGCGCCGGCGTCGCCTGCAAGGAACACGCATCTTGCCTTGTGGGCAAAGCACACCTCGCGCACCAGCTCATCGCCGTAGGCGAGCTTGCCTGCGCGGCGTGCAAGGCCGAGCATTCTCAGTACAGGATCATTCGCCATGTGCGCCCTCCTGTTCCATCTGCTGCTCGAGCTGGTCATAGACCGTTTCGGGCACGGTGACGCTGAGCGCGCGCTCGATCGCGCGGCTCTTGCGTGCCTTCTTGAGGCATTCCGGCCTGCCGCACAGATACGCGCCGCGGCCGGGTGCCTTTCCCTTGAAATCGAGCTTAATCTCGCCCTCGGGCGAGCGCACAACGCGGATCAGCTCCCTTTTCGGGAACATTTCACGGCAGCCAAGGCACTGCCGCATGGGAATCTTCTTTTGTACCATATTCTGCCGCACCTCCGCCTGCTTATTCAGCCTGCGGCTCGGTCTGCGGCTCCTCGACCGGCTCCGCCTCCGGCTCAGCCTGTGCCTGAGACTGCGGCGCAATGTCGATCTTGCAGCCGGTCAGCTTGGCAGCGAGACGGGCGTTCTGACCCTCCTTGCCGATTGCAAGGGACAGCTGATCGTCCGGAACGATGACGCGGCAGGACTTGCCGTCCGCCTGCATGGAAGCGGAGATAACGTCCGCCGGTGCGAGTGCTGCGGATACGAAGGTTGCCATATCCTCGTTCCACTTGATGATGTCGATCTTCTCGCCGTTCAGCTCTGCGGTGATGTTGGAAACACGCGCGCCGCGGGTACCGACGCAGGCGCCGATCGGATCAACGTTCTCGTCGTGCGAGGTAACGGCAATCTTGGTGCGGTTGCCTGCCTCACGTGCGATGGACTTGACTTCGACCACGCCGGAATGGATCTCCGGTACCTCGAGCTCGAACAGGCGCTTGACCAGACCCGGATGGGTGCGGGAAACGATGACCTGCACGCCGCGCGTGCCGCGGCGAACCTCGATGAGGTAAACCTTGACGTGCTGACCCTCGACGAGCGTCTCGCCGCGGACCTGCTCAGAAGCCGCAAGGATGGCCTCGCTCTTCTCGCCGCCGGAAACAACGTCCAGATAAGCGCTGCCGCTGCGCGGATCGATGCGGGCGACCGTAGCGTTCAGGATCTCGTGCTCCTTGCTCTCGAACTCGGAGATGACCATGCCGCGCTCCGCCTCGCGGATGCCCTGAATGATGACCTGCTTTGCGGTCTGGGCAGCGATGCGACCGAACGACTTGGTCGGGATATCGATGTCGATGATGTCGCCGACCTGCGGATTTACCTTGTAGTCAGCAGCCTCCTCGAGGGTGATCTCCTCGTAGGGCTCATAAAGGTCCTCGGTGCGGACGACCGTCTTGCGCACATACATGCGGATGGTCTTTTCCTCGCGGTTCGGCTCGACGTAAACGTTGTCAGTCATGCCGTCGTTGTCGCGCTTGTAAGCGGTGATGAGTGCCTGACCTACGCGGTCGAGCATGTAGTCCACCGGGATGCCCTTCTCTTTTTCGAGCTGTTCCAGGGCGTCAAAAAATTCTGCGTTCACCATTTTTTCCAATCCAACTCCTTTTTATATCTCGACCGCGAGACGAACCGCGGCAATGTCCTTCGGCTCAAATACGATGCGCTCCCCGCCGACGTCGAGCGTTACCGCGCCGTCGTCGTAGCCTGCGAGCGTGCCCTCGATCTGCTTTGCGCCATTCAGCGCCTTGTACAGACCGACCTCGACCGTCTGTCCCATGAAGGCCTCGAAATGCTCGGGGCGCTTGAGGCGGCGGGCAAGTCCCGCCGAGGAAACGCACAGCGTGTAGGACGGCATATCGTCAAATTCCTTTGCGTCCAGCATGGGGTCAAGCGCGCGGGAGACCTTCTCACACTGGTCGATATTCACGCCCTCCGGGTGGTCCACGGTGACGGTCAGCATATACTGTCCGCCCTCTTTTTCAAATTCTACATCCCACAGAGAAACGCCGGCCTGTTCGCACAGGGGTCTGACCAGCTCTTCCACGCGGGCGACGATCTGCTTTGCCTGCAAAGCCGTCCCTCCTTCGGTTATCGAAAAATTTTGTATAAGCAAAACGTAAGGAGTGGCACTTGGCCACTCCTTACGGTTACTTTCATTCTTACTTTAACAGTATAACACGTGCAGCACGCTATTGCAAGCGTTTTTGTAATAATAATCTCGGTTTTCCCTGTAAAATTGCACAAAATCGAATACCCAGACGGCGAAATCCGTCGGTGGGAGGGGCGCCTCTCCGTCAGTCCGGGTCGGTTACGATCTTGATCTTGGCAGTAACAGCTTTTGTTGCAGTGAATGTGATGCTGTAATCACCGGAATTCGGAGCCGTCATACGTTTGATCTGTTCTTCACTGATGGAATAGGTGAAACCGCCGCCGTTAGAACACTGTAAAGAAAAGGTAAACGTTGCTCCATTCGGTGTGGTGTCCAATGCTCTCACTTCAATGACCGTTCCCTTGGTGATATAGGGATTCCACTGCGGCAGAGTCGCCTTTCCTCCTGCCGGAATAGTCACATTGTACTCATTACCTACTTCTCTTGGCTGAACCTGGTCGTCCGCAGGAAGGATAATATCTCCCGTATCTTCATATACGGCATCACCTGCCGCAGGAAGGATAATATCTCCCGTATCTTCATATACGACATCACCTGCCGCAGGAAGGATAACATCGCCCATATCTGCCACTGCGGCATCATTGGGCTGAAGCGGTTCTTCTACGGCCGGTGCATCTGCCGCTGCGGCAAACATGCCGCCAAAGCAGAGTACTGCAAGCAATGCACTAAGTGTCTTTTTGAATAACTTTTTCATGTTGGTCCCTCCTTAATAATATAAATGTGGTTTAACTTCCGTATCATTATTATAGCAGATTATGGTTTGCAGTCAATTCTTAGAATATCAAATTTTTCCCATGCCCAATTGTACAGATTGCCTTACAAATATTGATTCCACGTTGTCTTTTTATCGTTTTTGTTCTGATTGCCTTTATTTTCCTGCTATGGGCAAAAGAAAAAGGTTATCCAATAAGCACGCTACTGGATAACCTTTTTGAAAATCATTTTTTCCCGAGGAAATACTCAGGTCGAGTCGTCAGTATTCCGTCAGGAATTACTTAACCAGCTCGATGATTGCCATCTCTGCGCAGTCGCCGCGGCGGGGACCGATCTTTACGATGCGGGTGTAGCCACCGTTACGGTTAGCGTACTCCGGAGCGATCTCAGAGAACAGCTTAGCAACAACTGCTTCCTTGGTGACGTAAGCCATAGCCTGACGACGGGAAGCCAGAGTGTTCTTCTTGCCGAGGGTAATCATCTTCTCGGTCATCGGGCCTACTTCCTTAGCGCGAGCGAGGGTGGTTTCAACCTTGCCGTTCTCCAGCAGGTAGGTTACCAGCGCACGCAGCATAGCCTTACGATGGTCAGTAGGACGGCCGAGCTTGCGATTGTTAGCCATTCGTGTTTACCTCCAAATTAAAGTAAAAGCGGCGGCGCGGTAAAACGTACCGCCGCGTCAGTTCAGTTACAGTGCCTCACGGCACACAGTTTGTCCGTTCTGGTAATCAAGCAGTTTCGTTCACAGCGAGGAAGAAGCGCGCGCCGCGTACCGGGGTACGCAAGTGCGCTTCTGACGAAGCCGTGGGCGGAAATGCGCCGATTACTCCTCGGACTTTGCAAGATGCAGGCCCATAGCCTCCAGCTTGCCGATGACCTCTTCCAGGGACTTGCGGCCCAGGTTACGAACCTTCATCATGTCCTCCTCGGAGGTGTTGATGAGATCCTCAACCGTGTTGATGCCTGCGCGCTTGAGGCAGTTGAAGGAACGAACGGAGAAGTCCAGCTCCTCGATCGTCATTTCAAGCACCTTATCGTGCTGCGCTTCAGCCTTTTCAACAACGGTGGACTTGGAGCCGATCTCCTCGGACAGGTCTACGAACAGATCGAGATGGTCGCGGAGAACCTTTGCGCCGAGCGATACAGCGTCGCGGGCGGTGATGGTTCCGTCGGTCCAGATCTCGAGCGTCAGCTTATCATAGTCGGTCAGATCGCGGACACGGGTGTTTTCAACCGTGTAGTTGACCTTGTAGACCGGCGTGTAGATCGAATCCACCGGAATGACGCCGATGGAGGTCTGATGCTGCTTGTTCTTCTCGGCCGGAACGTAGCCGCGGCCGGAAGTCATCGTAATCTCCATGGACAGGCGAGCATCGCTCATCAGGGTAGCGATGTGCAGGTCAGGATTCAGGATCTCGACCTCACCGTCCGCGTGGATGTCACCGGCCTTGACCTCGCCCTCGCCGGCAGCCTCGATGTAGACCGTCTTGGGGCCGTCGCAGTGCAGCTTGGCAATGATGCCCTTGACGTTCAGCACGATCTCGGTGACGTCTTCCTTAACGCCCGGGATGGTGGAGAACTCGTGCTGCACGCCTGCAATCTTGATGCTGGACGCTGCCGTACCCGGCAGAGAGGACAGCAGAATGCGGCGCAGGGAGTTGCCCAGCGTGGTGCCATATCCGCGCTCCAGCGGCTCTACGACGAACTTGCCGTAGGAGCCGTCCTCGGCGAGCTGCTCACAGTCAATACGCGGTTTTTCGATTTCGATCATGTGGTACCCTCCTTCACGTTGGTTGGAAACTCTAAGCGGAACAGACGCAGCAGACGCCACGCCCGTTCCAAAAGCGAGGGTCTATTATTTCGAGTACAGCTCGACGATGAGGTGCTCAGCAACTTCGTAGTCGATGTCGTCGCGTGCCGGCATTGCTACAACCTTGCCCTCGAAAGCATCGTTAGCCTTCTCGATCCACTTCGGGCAAGCCTTCTTGCCGTTTTCCTCGAGCAGAGACTTGAACTTGGTGGTGGTGCGGGACTTCTCGCAGACTGCAACTACGTCGCCCGGCTTAACCTGGAAGGACGGGATGTTGACGCGCTTGCCGTTTACGGTGAAGTGGCCGTGGTTAACGAGCTGACGAGCTTCGCGGCGGGTGTTTGCAAAGCCCATGCGGAAAACTACGTTGTCGAGACGGCGCTCGAGCTCCTGGAGCAGGATCTCACCGGTGATGCCCTGCTTGCGCTCAGCCTTCTCGTAGTAATGATGGAACTGCTTCTCGAGAACGCCGTAGATAAACTTTACCTTCTGCTTCTCGTTGAGCTGCATGCCGTACTCAGACTGCTTGCGGCGAGTCTGCTTGGGCTGGCGCTTGGTAGACTTGGAGTAACCAAGTACCGCCGGGGAAAGACCAAGCGTCTTGCAACGCTTGAGAACGGGCTGGGTATTCTTAGCCATTTATTGGTTTCCTCCTTCTATTATACGCGACGACGCTTCGGCGGGCGGCAGCCGTTGTGCGGGATCGGGGTTACGTCCTTGATCATGGTAACCTCGAGGCCAGCGGCCTGCAGTGCACGGATAGCAGCCTCACGGCCGGAACCCGGGCCCTTAACATATACTTCTACGGTCTTCAGGCCGTGCTCCATAGCAGCAGCGGCAGCGGTCTCAGCCGCGGTCTGAGCTGCGAACGGAGTGGACTTACGAGAACCACGGAAGCCCATCTCGCCGGAGGAAGCCCAGGAAATAGCGTTGCCGTTCAGGTCGGTAATCGTAACGATCGTGTTGTTGAAAGAGGAACGGATGTGAGCCGCGCCCTTCTCGATATTCTTGCGCTCGCGGCGACGAGTACGGGTCGCTGCGCCCTTCTTCTGTACCTTAGCCATTTATACGTTCCCCTCCTTACTTCTTCTTGTTCGCAATGGTCTTCTTCGGGCCCTTGCGGGTGCGTGCATTGGTCTTGGTGCGCTGACCGCGAACCGGCAGGCCTCTTCTGTGGCGAACGCCACGATAGGAGCCGATTTCTACCAGGCGCTTGATGTTCAGCGCAACTTCACGGCGCAGGTCGCCTTCTACAGTATAATCATGGATCACTTCGCGCAGCTTGATTTCTTCTGCTTCAGTCAGATCCTTAACACGAGTATCCGGATTGATACCCGCCTTCTTCAAAATCTCATTGGACAGCTTCCGTCCGATGCCGTAGACATAGGTCAGACCAATTTCTACGCGCTTTTCTCTCGGAAGGTCTACACCGGCAATTCTTGCCATTTATTAACGCACCTCCTGTGTGGTTCAGTGGGGAATCAGCCCTGCTTCTGCTTGTGCTTCGGGTTCGTGCAGATTACCATGACACGACCCTTGCGACGAATGATCTTGCACTTCTCGCAAATCGGTTTTACAGACGGTCTTACTTTCATTGAAATAACCTCCATAAGGTTGTGTCGAACCGGAATGGCAGCCTGTAATGCCTCATTCCGGGGTGTGAATCTGGATTACTTGGATCTCCAGGTGATTCTGCCCTTGGTCAGGTCATACGGAGAGACCTGTACCGTTACTTTATCGCCGGGCAGGATGCGAATATAATTCATTCTAAGCTTACCGGAGATGTGAGCCTGAATGACCGGCTTCGCCGGATTGTTCAGTTCTACCTTAAAGGTAGCATTTGGCAGCGCCTCTATGACGGTACCTTCCAGTTCAATCAAGTCCTCTTTTGGCATCTTAATTTCCTCCAATTGTCAGAAAGTCTACGGCCCTGCATGTTTTGCCAGGCCCCCGCTCTGATGGAGCAGCGCAGCATCGCTCCTCCGCAGCCGCAGCGGGATAAAATCAAATCATGGGGTTTGCGTGCAGAATCCCTGCGCTCACCAATTTTCTCCGTCGGTCGGGAAGGTCAGAATGACCGGATCTCCCTCGGTGATTGCGATGGAATTCTCGTAGTGCGCAGACAGCTTGCCGTCTGCCGTCTTGACGGTCCAACCGTCCGGCAGTACCTTTACTGCATACGTTCCTACATTTACCATAGGCTCAATGGCTAAGGTCATTCCCGGCTGAAGCCGCACGCCGTGCCCCGGACGGCCGAAATTCGGAACCTCCGGATCTTCATGCAGATTCGCGCCTACGCCGTGTCCTACATAATCGCGCACAAGGGAAAAGCCCTGCGCCTCGACATACGTTTGGATGGCGTTGGAAATGTCTGATATACGATTACCCTTGCGGGCAAACTTGATGCCCTCATAGAAACTCTGTCGGGTCACTGCGATGAGCTTTCTTGCCTCTTCCGACACCTCTCCGCACGGGATGGTGCAGGCACAGTCGCCATGGAAGCCGTTGATGTACGCACCAACGTCCACTTTGACAATATCACCCTCGTGAATGACACGGGAACGCGAGGGGATGCCATGGATTACTTCATCGTTGATCGAAACACAGGCACTGCCCGGAAATCCGCCATAGCCAAGAAAAGACGGTTTTGCCCCGGCTTTTTCTATCGTTTTCCGAACAATCTTATCGATTTCACCTGTGGTGACCCCCGGCCGGACAGCACGAGCCGCAGCGGCGCGTGCCGCTGCGGTGATTCGTCCTGCCTGACGCATTAATTCCAATTCTTTATTGGATTTAAGTCTAATCATCTCGTTTAGATCTCCAGTGCTTCGCAGGCCAGCTTCTTGGTCTTTTCGAAATCGTTGTCGATCTCAATGCTCTTGAGCTTGCCCAGGTTCGCATAGAAGCCCTTTACCGGCTCGGTCTGTTCATGGTAGGTCTTCAGGCGAGCAAGTACGGTTTCCGGTGCGTCGTCCTTACGGATAACGATCTGGTCGCCGCAGTTGTCGCAGATGCCTTCCTTCTTCGGAGCCATAGCTTCACTGTTGACATTATAGGTAGCGCCGCAAGACAGGCATACACGTCTGCCGCTCATGCGGTTGACGATGGTCTCGTCCGGAATTTCCAGAGAGAGTGCGCAGTCCATCGGTACGACCTTTTCCAAAGCCTCAGCCTGCGGAATGTTGCGCGGGAATCCGTCCAGAATGCAGCCGTTTGCGCAGTCGTCCTGTGCAAGGCGGTCCTTGATGAGGCCGATAACGACTTCATCCGGTACCAGTTCGCCGGCATCCATGTACTTCTTTGCGCTCATACCGAGCTCAGTCTGATTCTTGATGGCTTCACGGAGCATATTGCCGGTGGATACAGACGGAATACCCATCTTTTCGATGAGATATGCTGCCAGAGTACCCTTACCAGCGCCCGGTGCGCCGAGTAAAACGAGTTTCATGTTTCGATCTCCTCTATTATAACCGCTGATTCCTTAAATTGCAAGCAAAATTTTCACTAAATTTTACTCAAGGAATCCCTTATAATTTCTCATCATGAGCTGACTCTCCAGCTGACGAACCGTCTCAAGAGCAACGCCGACAACGATGAGTACCGAAGTACCGCCCAGTGCCACATTGTTCAGGCTGGAATTGAGTGCGCCTACGACCAGCGGAACGCCGGCTACAATGCTCAGGAAGATGGCACCGAGGAAGGTAACCTTTCCGAGAGCCTTGCTGATGAAATCCGATGTCGGCCGACCCGGACGGAAGCCCGGAATGAAGCCGCCGTTTTTCTTCAGGTTGTTCGCAATTTCAATCGGATTGAACTGAATCGCAGCGTAGAAATAGCTGAACATGAAGATCAGTGCGATGTACACAATGATGTAAAACGGATTGGTGGTTTCAAACAGATTGAAGATGAAGGAGGCAACGCCGCCTGCCTTCACATTTGTCATCATCTTGATCGTAGACGGCAGAGACATGATAGAAGCTGCAAAGATGATCGGCATAACGCCGGATGCATTGACCTTGATCGGCAGATGGGTGGACTGGCCGCCGTACATCTTTCGACCAACAACGCGCTTTGCATACTGAATCGGGATTCTGCGCTCTGCATCGGAGATGAATACAACAAATACTACGATAGCGAGTGCCACGATGATGGTCAGTGCAGCTACGAAGTAGCTTACGCCGCCGTCGCGAACCAGCTCTACCAGCGTAGATGCCATTGCCGGACCTCTGGAAACGATACCTGCGAAAAGCAGAATGCTGATGCCGTTGCCGACACCGTTCTTGCTGATCAGCTCACCCATGTACATGATGAGCGCGGTACCTGCGGTAAAGGTCAGAACAATGACGAATCCATGCCAGAAGTCTGTCTGAGCAATCAGATTGTTGCTTCTGAGCAGGACATAATAGGAGTAGCCCTGGAGAAGACCCAGCGCAACACCCAGATAACGGGTGATGGCTGAAATCTTCTTCTGGCCTTCCTCGCCTTCCTCACGAACCATGCGCTCGAGTGCCGGAATGGCAACCGTGAGCAGCTGGATGATGATGGAGGCGTTAATATACGGGGTGACCGACATTGCAAAAATCGTCGCTCTGGACAGACCGCCGCCGGAGAATACATTCATCAGGCCCAGCGCGGTGCCGGACATCGAATCAAAGTATGTGGACAGCTGTGCAATGTCAATATACGGTACAGGGATAGAGGAGCCCAACCGGAACAGGAAGATGATAAACGCTGTGTACAGCAGTTTTTTCTTCAGCTCCGGAACTTGCCATGCGGCTTTTAAGGTCTCGAACACCTTATACCACCTCGGCCTTTCCTCCTGCTGCCTCGATTTTTTCCTTTGCGGAAGCAGAGAAAGCAGCTGCCTGTACGGTCAGCTTCTTGGTGATCTCGCCGTTGCCCAGTACCTTGACACCGTCCAGTGTCTTCTTTACCAGACCAGCTTCTACCAGATCAGCAGCAGTAACAACTGCGCCGTCCTCGAAACGGTTGAGATCGGATACGTTTACCACTGCATTCTCGGTACCGAAAATGTTGTGGAAACCGCGCTTCGGCAGACGACGAGCCAGCGGCATCTGACCGCCTTCAAAGCCCGGACGTACACCGCCGCCAGAACGAGCCCACTGGCCCTTGTGGCCGCGGCCTGCGGTCTTGCCGTTGCCGGAACCAGCACCACGGCCCTTGCGGAATGCAGGCTGAGTAGAACCTTCAGCCGGCTTCAGATCCTGTAACTTCATGTTCTACACCTCCTTATGCGTTAGCCTCGACCTTGACCAGGTAGCTGATCTGAGCGATCTTGCCACGGGTCTGGGCATTGTCGGGCTGAATGGTTACGTCGTTGATCGTCTTAAGACCCAAGGAATGAGCTGTGGCAATGTGCTTCTTGTTTCTGCCAGACAAGCTCTTAACCAGGGTAATCTTCAGGTTTTCCATTGAAACTACCCCTCCTATTAAAGTTCTTCAGCAGACTTGCCGCGAACTGCAGCAACCTGCTCTGCGGTGCGCAGGCTCTTCAGACCTTCGACCGTTGCGTTTACAACGTTCTGCGGGTTGCGGGAGCGCAGGCACTTGGTACGGATGTCCTTGATACCAGCAACTTCTACCACTGCACGAACTGCGCCGCCAGCGATAACGCCGGTACCAGGAGCAGCCGGCTTCAGGAGGACACGGCCAGCGCCGAACTCGCCGATAGTCTCGTGCGGGATGGAGCTGCCCTTCAGGCTAATAGTTACCAGGTTCTTCTTTGCGTCCTCGATTGCCTTGCGGATTGCGTCCGGAACTTCGGCAGCCTTACCCTGGCCTACGCCGATGGTACCCTTCTGGTCACCAATGACAACCAGTGCAGCGAACTTCATAACACGACCGCCCTTGACGGTCTTAGATACTCGATTTAAAGCGACTACTCTTTCTTCGTACTCAGAGGCGCCGCGTTCATACTTTCCAGCCATTTGTTTCCCTCCTTCCGATTAAAACTTCAGGCCGCCCTCACGGGCACCTTCTGCGAGTTCCTTGACACGGCCATGGTATACGTAACCGCCGCGGTCAAATACGACAGTCTCGACACCCTTAGCCAGTGCACGCTCAGCAATCAGCTTGCCGACCTTGCGTGCAGCTTCCTTGTTGCCGCCATACTCGCTGAAGTCCTTCTCGGTGGTGGATGCAGCTGCAAGCGTTACGCCCTGGACATCATCGATGACCTGAGCAAAAATGTTCTTAGAGCTTCTGAATACGTTGAGACGCGGACGCTGAGCAGTACCGGAAACTGCGCCGCGTACTCTCTTATGGCGTCTGAGACGCTGCTTGTTAGAGTCTTTCTTTGAAACCATTTAGGCACACCTTCCTTTACTTCTTCTTTGCGCCGGTCTTGCCTTCCTTGCGGCGGATATGTTCGTCAGCATACTTGATGCCCTTGCCCTTGTACGGCTCCGGCGGTCTCTTCTCACGAACTTCAGCTGCAAACTGGCCGACCTTCTGCTTATCCGGACCAGAGATGATGATCTTGTTGGTACCCTCAACAGTGATGGTGATGCCGTCAATCTCATCAAACGTTACCGGATGGGAATAACCCAGGTTCATGGTCAGGGTCTTGCCGGACTTGGATACACGGTAGCCAACGCCGTTAACCTCGAGAACCTTCTGGAAGCCCTCGGTTACACCAATAACCATGTTGTTGATCAGGGAACGGGACAGACCATGCAGTGCACGGTTCTGCTTCTCGTCGTTCGGACGAGATACGGTGATGGTGTTGCCTTCTACAGCAACATGCATTGCCGGATGGATCTCACGGGTCAGGGTGCCGTTCTTGCCCTTGACGGTGATGGTGTTGCCGTCGAGCTTTACCTCAACGCCTTCCGGTACTGTGATCGGTGCTCTACCAATTCTAGACATTCTCAGTACCTCCCCTTACCATACAAATGCAAGGACTTCGCCGCCGACATTCAGCTCGCGAGCCTTCTTGTCGGTCATAACGCCCTTAGATGTGGAAATGATGGCAATACCCAGGCCGCGCAGTACCTGCGGCAGCTCCTGAGCACCTGCGTATACACGCAGGCCCGGCTTGGAAACGCGCTTCAGGCCGGTGATTGCCTTCTCATTGTTGTTGTACTTCAGTGTGATGTGGATGGTGCCCTGACCGCCCTCGATTACCTTGAAGTCCTTGATATAGCCTTCGTCCAGAAGAATCTGTGCAATAGCCTTCTTCATGCCGGAAGCCGGGACATCAACAGTAGCGTGGCGTGCAGTGCCCGCATTTCTGATGCGGGTAAGCATATCCGCGATCGGATCTGTGATCTGCATTACTTTGTCCTCCTTACAGAAGTTAGAGAGTGATTCTCTCCACTTTTCCGGGCTGAAACAGATAAATTCAGCCGCGGGCGGGTTTACAGAAATGATATAGAGAAACAGTTAACGGTAGATCCTGTGATCTCCGTTAGCTGTTTTTCACAAAAAATGAATTACCAGGATGCCTTCTTTACGCCCGGGATCTGGCCCTTGTAAGCCAGCTCACGGAAGCAAATACGGCAGATGCCATAGTTGCGCAGGTAAGCGTGCGGACGACCGCAAATCTTGCAGCGGTTGTAAGCACGAGT
>OQWM01001327.1_pt1 | contig 17017 bp, 15 predicted proteins | sample 1691531 | NCBI WGS metagenome assembly OQWM01 (sample SAMN03418257, study PRJEB22391) | human gut metagenome | biome: human-gut; feature: organic feature; material: feces | host: Homo sapiens | place: Tanzania | collected 2013-01
GCAGCCCTATTCCGGCTGCAATCAGCAAATTAGGAGGGATTTCCATTGGCAGCAAAACCATATTACATCACAACCCCGATTTATTACCCGTCCGGCAATCCGCATATCGGACATTGCTATACAACTGTTGCTTGCGACTCTATCGCTCGTTACAGACGAATGCAGGGCTATGATGTAATGTTTCTTACGGGTACTGACGAGCATGGTCTTAAAATTGAGCAGAAAGCTGCCGAAAAGGGTGTGACTCCCAAGGAATATGTTGACGAAGTAGTTAAAACCTTCAAGAGCCTTTGGAACTTTATGAATATTGACTATGACAGATATATAAGAACCACTGATGATTACCACATCAAGACTGTTCAGAAGATTTTTAAAGAACTTTACGATAAGGGATACATTTATAAGGGCGAGTATTCGGGTAAATACTGCACTCCTTGTGAGAGCTTCTGGACAGAAAGCCAGCTTGTTGACGGCAAATGTCCGGATTGCGGCAGAGAGGTTACAGAGGCTAAGGAAGAGGCTTATTTCTTCAAAATGGCACCTTTTGCCGACAGAATTGAAAAGCTCCTCACGGAAACAGACTATTTACAGCCAAAGACAAGAGCGGTTGAGCTTGTAAACAACTTTATCAAGCCAGGACTTGAAGACCTTTGCGTATCGAGAACAACCTTCAAATGGGGCATTCCGGTTACATTTGACGAAAAACATATTGTTTATGTTTGGATTGACGCACTTTCAAACTATATCTCCGCTCTCGGCTACAAGAATGAAAAATTTGACGAATTTGACAAATACTGGCCTGCCGATGTTCATATGGTAGCAAAGGACATCATGCGTTTTCACGCTATCATCTGGCCTGCAATGCTTATGGCTCTTGACCTTCCGCTTCCAAAGCATCTTGCCGTTCACGGCTGGATTACTTTCAACGGACAGAAGATGTCAAAGTCACTCGGCAATGTTGTTGATCCGTTTGTACTCGGCGAGCGTTACGGCGCTGACGCAATCCGTTATCACATTATGCGTGAAATGGCTCTCGGTGCAGACAGCTCGTTCTCAAACGAAATTATGATTAACCGTATCAATTCCGACCTTGCAAACGGTCTTGGCAACCTTGTTTCAAGAACAGTTGCAATGGTTCAGAAATATTTCGGCGGCACACTTCCCGCAGAGCGTGAGAGCGGCGAATTTGACGATGACCTTATCGAAACCGCGACATCGCTCCGTGCAAAGGTTGACGATTTCATGGACAAGACTCAGCTCCAGAACGCACTTGCCGAAATCTTCAAGCTTGTTTCCCGTGCAAATAAATACATTGACGAAACCGCTCCGTGGGTTATTGCCAAGGACGAAACAAAGAAAGCAAGACTCGCAACGGTTCTCTACAACCTTCTTGAGGCAATCCGTATTGCCTGCACCCTTCTCTCGGCATTTATGCCAACAACAATGCCAAAGGCTCTTGAGCAGATTGGCGCTTGTGAAAAGTGTGCCGGCTACGAAAACTGCGACAAGTTCGGTGTACTCCCTACTGATGTCACGGTTCACAAGGGAGACGCACTCTTCCCACGAATTGATGTTGAAAAGGAAATTGAAGAACTCAACAGCATCATCAAGAACAACGAGGGTGAAAGTGAAGAAACAAAGGCACTCCGTGAAGAGCTTGAAGGTGTTGCACAGATTGGCATTGATGACTTTGCCAAGGTTGACCTCCGTGTGTGCGAGGTTAAGACCTGCGAACCCGTTAAAAAGAGCAAAAAGCTTTTACAGTTCACAATTTTTGACGGTGTAAAGGACAGGACCGTTGTCAGCGGTATTGCAAACTACTACAAGCCGGAGGAACTTATCGGCAAGAAGATTATTCTTGTTCAGAACCTCAAGCCGGCAAAGCTTTGCGGTGTTGAAAGCTGCGGTATGATTCTTTCTGCAGTTCACGGCGATGATTTAAAGGTTGTTTTTGTTGACAATATGCCTGTCGGCTCAAAAATCTGTTAACGGCGAGCCGCCGGCAGCGTGTCGCTGCACCCAATTCGTGAAGACAGTTTGCAATATAAAAATATATTATGCCCGGGCGTAGCATAGTTCGTGTGCGTTGCACACGATTGCACGCATTGCGTGCAAAATTGAATACACATATGTTATATCAAAACATATGTGTATGGACATATAAATTCATCAATGTGGGCGGTCAATGACCGCCCATACTTTTAGGGAGATACACCGATGTCACTTTACAACAACATTTTTGATGCACATGCGCATTATGACGACAAATGGTTTGACGATGACCGTTTTGAGCTTTTGGAAAACATTCACACAAAGGGTGTGTGCGGAATTGTCAACAATGCGGTTGACCTTGAAACGGCAAAAACCTGCATTGAATATGCCGAAAAATATGATTTTATGTATGCCGCAGTCGGATTTCATCCCGAAAATCTCGAAAATATTCCGGACAATTATCTTGAACAGCTTGCACAGCTTTCAAAACATAAAAAGGTTGTCGCAATCGGCGAAACAGGGCTTGATTATCATTGGGACATTCCGAAAGACTTGCAAAAGCGTGTTTTTGAGGAACAGATCAGGCTTTCTCTTGACCTTGAAATGCCGCTTATAGTTCACGATCGTGAGGCTCACGGTGATGTGTACGATCTTCTGAGAAAATACAAACCAAATGCACTGGTTCATTGCTTTTCGGGCAGTGTTGAGCTTATGCGTGAAGCGGTTCGCATGGGAATGTACATCAGCCTCGGCGGTGTTGTTACATTCAAAAATGCCCGTCACAGTCTTGAGGTTGCCTCGGAAATTCCGCTTGACAGGCTTCTGCTTGAAACCGACGCTCCGTATATGGCGCCCGTGCCGTTCCGTGGCAAGCGTTGCGACAGCTCTATGATTATCTATGCCGCAGAAAAAATCGCATCTCTGCGTAATATGAGCATTTCCGAACTTCTGCAAATAACCTGCGACAACGCAAAACGATTTTACAATATTGATGATTAATTCATAAACAACACGGTCGGAATCCTTCTAGGAAAACCGACCGTGTTGTTTTTATTTTCTTAGGGACTAACCGTGTTTGCTTGACTATATGCAACGCATAAGATTGCACGCAATGCATACAAATTTGCAACATTCACAAAATTTATTTTAACATAAAATTTGAACGATTACTTGCGGTAGAACATTGATTCTCGCTACAAATTAACATTTAATTTGATTATAAAAACAAAAATTGCATCAGAACCTTTTCGGGCATCTGATGCAATTCGTTTATCTAACTGTCTTCTCGAACGGAGAACGGCGACTCGCCGTAATTTTCAACTTTCAATTTCATCAGTCTTCACTTGCGTGTCTGCGCATACTCTTGTGCAGGAAGAAAAGTCCGATCGAAACTATAAAAAAGATTACAGAACAGATTGCAAGGGCGATAAGAATATTGTTCATACTCTGAACAAAAAGGTTGTAGAACGCCCTCGAATCAATATTAATCTTGCTCATATAGCCTGTTGAAAGCAACACCGCCGGAATTATACCAACCGTAAGGAATGCCGCAGATGTTGAATAACAGATATACCTTACCGCTCTGTGCTTCCAACGATTTGTAAAGATGATGATTACGCATATAATCGCGACAAAGACTGCAAGACCGCCGATAATCAACGGCATCATATTTTTCAATGCAATGAGATAAACAGAAAGTGTGGCAAAAAGCGGTATTCTGAGCGCCGCCGCATAAATGTTAGCAGCCTGATTGATGAGATATTCTCTGCTCCCATCGTTTGCAACCTTGAGATTATTCTTACTTATGTAGCTGTCAAGCTCGCTGTTGAATTTCTGCTTAAACGCTGTTGTGTCAATCTTAGCCTCCTCGCCTGCATAAAAGCTGTTGAGATAGGCCTGTGTATTATCGTGAATTGTCACTTCGTCAACAACATTTTCAAAAAACTTTTCATCAAGTCCCGACGCATAACCGAGGTCAACAAGGCTCTCTTTGATTTCGTCACGCTTGTCAACAAAATAGTTGCTCGTATTCATATTATCCATAATATACGATGGGTTGAGGATTGTTGACTGAAGAACTATTGCAAACGAAATCAAAAACAGTACAAACGAGAGAACGAACGAAATTATTCCGTAAATAATATGTCTTACTTTAGAATTCATCAGTTCGCCTCCTTATCAATCGGAGTACCCGACACTAACTTTGCATACACAAAATATCTCTGTGTTGTAAGACCGAGTGCATCAAACGGATAGCAGGTGTACATTATGAGATTTTCATAATCCGCCGAAAGGTCATAGGCGGTTCTGTCAGTCGCCTTTTTGACAGCCGTGTCGGTGATTTCATAGATGTAATTACCGTAGCTTGTCTTGATTTCAACCTTCTGACCGACTGCTGCGTTTTTAAGACCGTTGAAATAAGTGTTGTTATGACCTGCAACAAGGATTGTTCCGCCGTAACCGGGAACAAAACTTCCGGCATAAATGCCAACACCGTTTCTGAGTGCAACATCATTGTCCCCGAAAAAAAGATTTGCGTCAACATTGCAGTCATTGATTATAAGCTCACCGAACAGATTTCCGTAGTTAGGGTACTGAACGGAGTCGTTTTTAACATAAGTTTTTTCCTGACCGTTTGCATCCTTTTTTGTAACGGTAGGAACGGTTGAGTTTTCTGACACGGGCACAAAAATATTATCGTACTCTGTTGAATAATCCTTTTCATTATCTGAGAAGAACATACCTACTGCCGAAATCACAGGTGAAAAGGACGGAACAAAAGCAAGATACAGCACAAGATATGTTATCAAACAAAAGATAATGGGAAGAATTATAAAACTCTTCCCATTCTTTGATTTATGACCGTGTCTGATTTTTTTATCAGACATTAGAATCAAGCTCTTTCTTTTTTAGATTTTGCAAGGTAGAAAGCACCGCCTGCTACCATTACAAATGCAACAGCAGAAACAGCGATAATGCCGCTGAAGTCAGCCTCTGCGCCTGTTGTCTTGATAACACTGTTATCCTGAACACTGCCTGCCTTTGTAAGTGTAGGAACAGCTGAGAATGCAACCTTGCCGTCTTTACCGTAAATTGTAAGCTTCTTTGAAGATGTGTCATATGACATTGTCATATCAAGCACACCGACAACTTCCTTACCGTAAGAAAGAAGTGTCTGCTTCTGAGCAAATGTGAGATCTGCAATATTAGATGCACCTGAGTTCTCAAGGAAGCTCTCGCCCTTCTTGAGAACAGCAACGATCTGAGATGACTCATCTGCTGTCATGTCGATTGTGTTAAAGTAGTTTTCAGCCTGGTTTACAAACTCGCTCGGAATAACCATCTCTGAACCATTCATCTTAACAGATGTCTTGAGTTCGTTGAGAACAGCCTGTTCGCTGTCATTGATTCCTGCTGCAAAAGCAGTGAAAGCAGTTGCTGCAACAAGGATGAACGCTACTAACATTGCTGATAACTTTTTCATAGTTCATACCACCTTGTATTTTATTTTGTTTTCATCAGCAAGAAGCTTCACGGATTCATTGGCATAATGCGCATCTGCAAGCCGAAAACTGCAGGGAACACAATGGAAAACTTCACCATTTAACTTCTTTGTACAGTATTATACACCACATTTCGCATTTTGTAAAGCATTTTATTATAAAAATTTGTTATATTCGGAAAAATTACAATCCTTTTGTCAAATCAGGCATTTTCATTGTGCATTATGCCGTTTTAAATCATTTATGCACTGCATAGTTTTCTCTGATCTTGTATTTTAATTCATTTGTACACTTGCCTTTTGCATAAAAACACACCTGCCGATTTATGAATTCCTTCTTTTGCAAATATTCGTGTGCAGACCTTATCCGCTTACCCTACACCTTTTTTCTGTAATTGTTTTCTTATTATGACATATTGTGACATACTAATATATAAGTAGAAAATTTATCGGTTATTCCCCATATTTTTGTTTATTTTTTTGCAAATTTTTCCTGAGCTTTATTTCAGCTCGTTATTTATGTACTTATTGGCTAACTGCAACAAAATAATCATATATTTTATGTGTGTTTTGTACATGTGAGAAATCAGAGTAATTGCATATTCTGCAAAAAAAGACATCTTTTTCCTTTATTGAAACCTTTGTTCATATTGATTTTTTTACTGATTTAAAATATAATAGGAGTATCTGTTTAAAAGTATTTTGTGCTTTTGTGCCGTTTTTCGCCTACAGCACTTTCGTGTCGACTGTGGCATTATCTTGCCATATGCGTACAAAAGCCGAGAAGAGGAGTAATTTAATGGAGATAACATTCAAGGACATAACGAGAATTATCAAGAAAAATATTGTGTTTATTGCGGTGCTGTCGCTTTTATGTGCGGCTGCGTCATATTTTGTAACAACATTTTTTGTTCAGAAAACATATACTTCAACCGTAAAGCTTTATGTTGAAACCAACTACAAAAGCCAGTCGGCTTATGACGACTATCAGAGTATCAACTACGCAAAGAACCTTGTTCTCACCTATATCGAGTTGCTCGATTCAAATTCTTTCTACAATTCCGTTTCAAAGGAACTCAACGAAAAATACACGGCATCACAGCTTAAATCAATGATTAAGTTTGAAAGCATTGAAGATACCGAGGTTTTTAAGGCGCTTGTAAATTCGGGCAGTCCTTATGAATCAAAAGAAATAGGCGACTCCATTGCTAAAATAGCACCTAAGATAATCGCAAATGTAAAGGACAACGCAAAACTCAAGATTGTCGATGAGGCAGATACACCGAAAGTGCCTACATCACCGAATGTAACAAGAAACACAATTATTGCATTTCTCGGCGGACTTATACTTGCTCTTATCATTTCATTTGTTCGTGACTTCCTCGATGTGAAGATTAAATACAACGAAGAAATGACAACTATTCTTAATCTTCCTATTCTTGCCGCAATTCCTGACTTTGAGTATTTTTCAAATCAGAAAAATGCAAACAAATACGGCGACAGATACGGCAAATAAGTAAAGGAGTTACACAGCAATGAAAAAGAATAAAACAAAAATTGATCGTTCAATAGATACTGATGTTCTCGGCTTTCAGGTTCGTGAATCTTACAAGGCGGCAAGAACAAATATAGCTTATTCAATTCTCAAAAAAGGCTGCAAAAAGGTAGCTTTTACATCATCTACAAAGAGCGAGGGCAAAACAGTAACCTCTATCAATGTTGCGTCGGCACTTGCTCAGCAGGTTGCCACCAAGGTGCTTGTAGTTGAGTGCGACCTTCGCCGTCCGAGAGTAAACACAGCACTTAAAATTGAGCCTACACCCGGTCTTACAAACTATCTTAATGACGAGTGTTCGCTTGAGGACATTATAAAGGACACTAAGATTGACAACCTCAAGGCGATTGCCTACGGCGCAATTCCTCCTAACCCGTCCGAGCTGCTTGCGAGTGAGGCTATGGCTGACCTTATCAAGACAGTTGAAAAAGAGTACGACTACATTATTTTTGATACACCGCCTGTCGGCATTGTTATTGACGCAGTTCCGATTCTCAAGGCAGCGGACGGTGTGGTAATTGTTGCAAGAAACAACTCAACTACATATCCCGAGCTTGCAAAAACCGTAGAAACAGTCGAGCGTACAGATGCAAAAATCATCGGAGTTATTCTTAACAGAGTTAAACCGCAGGAAACAAGAAAAGGCAAGGGTTACTACTCAAGATACGGCGGATATTACAAGACATCAACAAATGACTGATGCCAAACCGCCTTTGCAAACATAAACTAACAGGCTAGTCCTGCCCACGGAGGGGAAAAATGGAATCCGTAAAAAGCATAAACAAAAGTGCGTCATCAAGCGGACATACAACTGAACAAAAGCCCGTTTATGATTTTTTTAAACGGATTTTTGACATCATATGCTCGTCAGCCGCTCTGATTATATTGTCGCCTGTCTTTTTAATTCTTGCAGCAGCTATCAAAATAACAGACAAAGGTCCTGTATTTTTTACTCATAGGCGTGTAGGAAAAGACGGAAAGCCCTTAAACATATATAAATTCAGAAGTATGGTAACAAATGCCGAAGATCTTATCAAGCAGTTTACTCCCGAGCAGAAGGCTGAGTATGAAAGAAATTTCAAGCTTGAAGACGATCCCAGAGTCACAAAGGTCGGCAAATTTATGAGAAGAACAAGCCTTGACGAGTTGCCTCAGCTTTTCAATATTTTAAAAGGCGACATCTCTATTGTAGGACCAAGACCCGTTATGGAGGTTGAAACTGAAATTTACGGCAACTACCGTGATATGCTTTTGAGCGTTAAGCCGGGGCTTACGGGTTTCTGGGCGGCAAACGGCAGAAGCTGTACTACATACACACGCAGAAGGGCAATGGAGATTTGCTATATCAAAAACCGCTCTGTCTGCTTTGACCTGAAAATTATTCTCAAAACTATCACCTCTGTTTTCAAGGGTGAGGGCGCTGTTTAAGGAGGCAGAGTTTTGAAAGCTGTTATACTCGCAGGAGGATACGGAACAAGAATTTCCGAGGAATCCCAGTTCAAACCTAAACCAATGATTGAAATCGGCGGAATGCCTATTTTGTGGCACATTATGAAGCTGTACACCCACTACGGTGTGAATGAGTTCATCATATGTGCAGGTTACAAACAGCATGTAATCAAGGAATGGTTTGCCGACTATTTTCTTCATACATCCGATATCACCTTTGATTTTACTCAGGATGATAAGATTATTGTACATAACAAAAGAGCCGAAAAATGGAAGGTTACTGTTGTTGACACAGGTCTTGACACGATGACGGGCGGCAGACTTAAAAGGATTCGCAATTTTATCGGAGACGAACCGTTTTTTATGACCTATGGCGACGGTGTTTCCGATGTTGATATAAACGCTCTGCTCGATTTTCACAAAAAGCACGGCAAGCTTGCAACTATGTCAGCCGTAAAACCCGAAAGCAGATTCGGTGTGCTTGATTTGGCCGAAAACAACGAAGTCAGAGCTTTCCGTGAAAAAAGTGATATTGACTCAGGCTGGATTAACGCAGGCTTTATGGTGCTTGAGCCGAAGGTTTTGGACTATATAAAAGATGATACAGTTATGTTTGAGCGTGAACCGATGGAACAGCTTGCAAGAGAAGGTCAGCTTATGTGCTACAAGCATAACGGATTTTGGCAGTGTATGGACACATTGCGTGACAAGGAACGTCTTGAAAAGCTTTGGAACGACTGTACTGCTCCTTGGAAAGTGTGGTCGGAATGATGCTTGATTTTTATAAGGGTAAAAAAGTGTTCATTACGGGACACACAGGATTCAAGGGCAGTTGGCTCTGCAAACTGCTTGCAAATGCCGGTGCGGATGTAACGGGTTATTCGCTTAATCCGCCAACCTCACCGTCACTTTTTGAGATTGCAAATATCGAGAGCGATGTAAAGTCGGTTATCGGAGATATCCGTGATTTTGATTCGCTTAAAAAGGCATTTGATGAGGCACAGCCTGAGATTGTACTTCATCTTGCGGCTCAGCCGATTGTGCGTGACAGCTACAAAATGCCTGCATATACATATGAAACAAATGTTATGGGAACAGTCAACATTCTTGAGTGTGTACGGCAGTCAAGCTGTGTGAAATCGTTTCTCAATGTAACAACCGACAAGGTTTATGAAAACAGGGAATGGCAATGGGGATATCGTGAAAACGAACCGCTTGACGGGTTTGATCCGTATTCAAACAGCAAAAGCTGCTCGGAACTTGTAACCCACAGCTACAAAAATTCTTTCTTCGCCGACGGAAGAACGGCGATTTCCACAGCGAGAGCAGGAAATGTTATCGGCGGCGGAGATTTTGCAAACGACAGAATTATTCCCGACTGCGTGAGAGCCTTGGAAAAGGGCGAGGATATTATCGTCCGCAATCCACATTCCACAAGACCGTATCAGCATGTTCTCGAACCGCTTTATGCATATCTTATGATTGCAAAAGCCCAGTACGGGGACATTAAGTTTGCCGACTGTTATAATGTAGGTCCTGACGAGTGCGACTGCATAACAACAGGCGAACTTGTTGACTTGTTCGTAAAATATGCCGGCAATATAAACCGGATTGACAAAAGTGAAAAGGATGCAGTCCACGAGGCTAATTTTCTCAAGCTTGACTGCTCAAAACTCAAGACTGTTTTTGGCTGGAAACCTCATTGGCATGTTGATGATGCAGTTAAAAAAACGGTCGAATGGTCATGCTGTTATATGGAAAACGGCAATGTAAGAGACTGTATGGATAGGCAGATTGAAGAATTTCTGAAATAATCATACGGCAAATATAAAAAGAGGTTTACTTATGAAAAAGGCAATTGTAACAGGTTCAAACGGTTTTATCGGCTCAAATGTCTGCAAAAGACTTTGTGCCGACGGTATAAAGGTGTTTGCCGTTGTTAAGGATGAAAACGAAAACATTGATAACATAAAGAATCTCAGCGGCATTGAAATTGTGTATTGCGAGCTTGATGAAATTGAAGCCTTGGCTGACATGATTTCCGACAGAGATATTGATGTTTTCTACCACTTTGCATGGGTAGGCTCGGCAGGATCGCTCAGATGCGATGAAAATGTTCAGTTGCAAAACGCCCTGTGGACCGCTCGTGCTCTCAGAACAGCCGACAAAATGCAGTGCAAAAAGTTTGTAAATGCCGGTTCTATTATGGAAAAAGAAACCTACACCGCTGTTTACACTCAGGAAAGCAAGCCCGGACTTCCGTACATTTACGGTGCAGGCAAGCTGATTGCAAGAGCAATTTGCAAGCCGATTGCAAACAGCCTTTCAATTGACCTCTGTTGGGCAGTTATCACAAACGCATACGGCGTCGGTGAGCTTTCGCCCCGTTTTGTAAATTCTACAATCCGCAAAATCATTGCAAATGAGCCGTTGCAGTTCACCGCCGCAACACAGAACTATGACTTCATCTATATTGACGATGTTGCAAGAGCGTTTGAGGCAATCGGAGAACACGGTAAACCTAACAAGGAATATACAATCGGCAGCGGAAACGCAAGACCTCTTAAAGAATTTATTCTTGAAATGCAACAGACGCTTGCCCCAAACGCAAAGCCGATTTTCGGCGATGTTCCTTTTACGGGAGTAAATATGCCGCTTGAGGCATTTGATACAGCCGATATTGAAACAGACTGTTATTTCAAGCCCTCGGTTTCTTTTGCCGAAGGTGTTTCAAAAACAATGGAATGGCTTAAATCACTTAATTAGTTTTTTAAAGTAAGGTGTATTTTAATGATACAGAAATTTGAATTTTGCAATACGGACTTTGAGGGTGCATACCTCATCAAACCGTTCTGTGCAACCGATATCAGAGGTGCATTTATAAAGGACTACTCAAAGGAAGTTTTTGAGGCTAACGGCCTTGAACACAACCTTGCCGAGGTTTTCTACACGGTTTCTCACAAGGGTGTAATTCGTGCGCTTCATTTTCAGAGAGTTCACGAACAGGCAAAGCTGGTACGGTGCATTAAGGGCAAGGTTTTTGATGTTATCGTTGACCTCCGTCCCGAATCACCTACATTCAAAAAATGGCAGGGATTCTACCTTTCCGAAGAAAATATGAACGAGCTCTATGTTCCCGAACATTTTGCACACGGCTATCTTGTGCTTGAACCGTCTGTTGTTTCATACAAATGCGGTGAAAAATTCTACGGCGAATATGATGACGGCATTATGTACAACGATCCGGATTTGGGGGTTGAATGGCCGTTTGATGAAATCGGCGGTATTGAAAATCTTATTATTGCCGACAAAGATAAAAATCTTCAGACTTTTAAGGAATACGAGGATAAGTATCTTAAGTAATTTTTATGTTACGACTATTTTTTTGCGGAGGGTAAAATGAACGTAGTATATTCGAGCTCCGACAGCTATGCCCCTATTGCCGGTGTGTCAATAATGTCACTCTTACACAATAATACCGATGCCGATGAAATCAACATTTATATGATTGACAACAATATCTCAGATGAAAACAAAAAGAGATTTGAGAATCTGGTTGACAAATTCGGCAGAAATATTGTTTTTATTCCCCGCCCTGATCTTAACAAAATGTCAGGTGTTGATATAGAAGTCGGAAGATGGAACATCAGCACATTTTTCAGACTGTTTCTCTGCACGATACTGCCTGATAATCTTGACCGCTGTATTTATCTTGACTGTGACACGGTTGTGCGTCACTCTTTGAGAGAATTTTGGGAAACAGATCTGGAAGATAAGATTGTTGCGGCAGTTGACGATTGCCGAAGTGACCGTTATAAAACCGAACTGAATCTTCCGTGTGACAGCACTTATACAAATAACGGTGTTTTGCTGATTGACCTTAAAAGCTGGAGAGAGATGAATGTAGAAAAAGACTTTCTCGACTTCATTATTGCCCATAACGGTGACATTACATATGTTGACCAGGGTGTTCTTAACGGTGTGCTTGCCAAAAAGAATCTCGTAAAGGTTATCCATACCAAATACGATGCTATGACTGTTTTCTTTGATTTTAATTTTAAAGATCTTATGAAGGTGCGTCGTCCCGAGCATCATCTGAGTGAAGAAGAATACATTGAGGCGGTAACCGATCCTTACATAATTCACTACACCTCGTGTTTTCTTTCGGGAACTCGCCCATGGAATGAAAATAACAATCATCCTTTTGTCGGGGATTATCTCAAATATAAAGCAATGTCACCGTGGAAAGATTTTCCGCAATATCCCGATGTCAGAAAGAAATCAAAAAAAATGATGACGAGTGTGTGCAATGCCATGCCGAAAAGAATGATGATTGCAGGTATCTCACTTGTTCACTCAAAGTTGTACCCAATGGTACGCTCACTTAAAGGAAAAAGGCGGGGTTGATAATGAAAATTCTGCTTGTTAATAAATACCACTATGTAAAAGGCGGAAGTGAAACCTACTATTTCGGTCTTGCCGACCTTCTCACAAAGCTTGGTCACGAAGTGATTTACTTTTCAATGGCAGACATTAACAACAGACCATGTGAACAGGAAAAATACTTTGTTTCAAATGTTGATTTTAATTCTAACATTTCCACGCTTCAGAAGGTAAAGGCAGGTTTTCGCGTTCTCTATTCTTTTGAGGCGAAAAAAAATATTTCTGCTCTCATTGAACAAGAACATCCTGATATTGTTCATATCAACCTTGTTCACCGTCACATCACCCTTTCGATTGTTCGAGCAATAAAAAAATACAACATACCAATAGTGTTCACAATTCACGACCTTAACTGTATATGTCCCAACCACGAAATGCTTGTAAACAGCCATGTATGTGAAAAATGCCTGCACGGCAGATATTCAAATTGCATAAAAAATAGATGTGTAAAAGGGTCAACTGCAAAAAGTACTCTTGCAGCTATTGAGGCAACAAACTATAAACTAATGAAAATATACGACGACATAGACTTGTACATCACGCCGTCATATTTTTACAAAAAGAAGCTTGAAGAATCCGGTATTATCCACAGCGAAATTATCCATATAAAAAACTTTCTGCCTACCGATACTGTTTATTCCGACAATAATCCCGACAACGGTTATCTGTTATACTTTGGCAGAATTTCCGAGGAAAAGGGTGTGCTGACGCTCGTTAAGGCTGTTGAGAAGCTCGAGAACAATATTCCGCTCATCATTCTCGGCACAGGTCCTATTGAAGATGAAATAAAAGAATATAAAAAAGCACATAACCTTGGAAACAGAATCAAAGCATTAGGCTTCAAGTCCGGTGACGAGCTTAAAAAGTATGTTGCAGAAGCGAAATGCGTCATTCTTCCCAGTGAGTGGTACGAAAACGGGCCCTATACAATTATGGAAGCAATGTCACAGGGAAAACCTGTTATCGTAACAAATTACGGCGGACTTCCTGAAATTGTAGAAGATGGAAAAACAGGCTTTATCTGCTCACCGTTTGACAGTGATGACCTTAAAAACGCAATTAAAAAAGTCTGCTCGCTTTCTGATGCTGAATACAAAGCAATGAGCAGTTGTGCCGTTGAGAAAGCAAAAATCGAATTTTCTCCGGTAACCTATGCGCAGAAACTCACACAAAAATATAATGAGATTATAAATAATCACAAAAAGAAAGGCTGATACCATGAAAAAACTTGGCCTTTGCGCTTGCTACAACCACAAAAACTACGGCAGCCAGCTTCAAAGCTATGCAACAACAGTTGAACTGAAAAAGCGTAACATTGATTACGAAATAATCCGATATAAAAAAAAGATTACACCGTTGCTTCTTACAAAAGCAATACCGCGTCTTTTTAACCCCGTTTTTATAAATGACAGGATTATTGAAACATTCCAAAAAAAGCTTATGCTTAAACTTCATTCACAGCTTGCGGAACAGAATGCCGTTAGAAATGACGCGTTTAATAAATTTTCAGAAAACAGATTTAAAAAGCTTTCACCTATTTACTACGGTTACGATGAACTTAAGAAGCAATCTGAAAAATACACCGCCGTTATGGTTGGAAGCGACCAACTCTGGTCTCCGAGCGGAATAACCTCTAATTTTTACAATCTTATGTTTGCAGGCGACAGCTGCACAAAAATATCATATGCAACAAGCTTCGGTGTTTCACAGATTGAGCAAAGATACCATAAAATTTACAAAAACTTTCTTGACCGACTTAATTATGTAAGCGTCAGAGAAAACAGCGGAAAGGTAATTGTTGACAAGCTCAGCATAAATGATGCCGTCGTCGTCTGTGACCCTGTAATTCTTCTTGATTCCGATGAATGGCTCGAAGAAATTCCAAACAAGAATCTTTTCAATGAACCGTATATATTTGCATATTTTCTCGGTAAAAGCCAGGAATACAGAGATGAGGTAACCAAGTTTGCAAAAGAAAAAAATTTAAAAATCGTCACAGAATTGCATATGGACAGTTATAATAAGGCTGACAGAGATTTTGGTGATTACACACCATTTGACATCGGACCGGCTGAATTTGTCAATTTGATTAGAAATGCTAAGTATATATTTACCGATTCTTTCCATGGCTCAGTGTTTTCTATGCTGTACAAAAAACAGTTTTCTATATTCAACCGCTATGCAAACGATTCTGTATCTTCCAAAAACTCCCGTATTGACAGCTTTTGTGAGACATACGGATTAAACGACAGAAGATTTAGCGGTAATATAAACGATGTTGAAAATGCAATAGATTATGATTGTGTTCTCGAAAAAGTTAAAAATCACAGAATGCTGTCCAAAGCATTTCTTGACAATGCACTCAGTTGTTTCTCAAACGGAGATTAAAATGATAAATATAAACGAAACAAATAAAAAACATTGTTGCGGATGTACAGCATGTGAGTCTGTGTGCCATAAAAAGTGCATATCAATGCAGACAGACAATGAGGGATTTAAATATCCGGTTGTCGATAAAACTAAATGTGTTAACTGTCGCCTTTGTGAAAAGGTTTGTCCTATACTCAATAAAACACATAATGTATTTCCAAATACCGCATATGTTGTTCGTAATAAAAATTCTGAAATTGTCCGCTCCAGTACATCAGGCGGCGCAGTTACCGCTTTCAGCAAAGAGATAATCAATAACGGGGGAATCGTATTTGGCGGTGCATTTGACGGTAACTTTTATGTCAAACATACATACGCTGAAACAGAAAGTGAGCTTTCAAAATTCAGAAGTTCAAAATATGTTCAAAGTGATATGGGTACAACCTTTACCGAGGTAAAGCAACAACTTGACAACGGAAAATTTGTTATGTTTACGGGGACTCCGTGTCAGGTTGAAGGGCTTCAAAATTACTTAAGAAAACCATATGATAATCTCTTCACCATTGACTTTGTATGCAGAGCTGTCCCATCTCCATTGGTATGGGAAAAATACAGGGAATTTATGGAAAAAAAATTCGGTTCTGAAATTACATATGCAAACTTTCGCGAAAAAACCTACGGATACCATAGTGCAAATCTGACTCTTAGATTTGCCAACGGCAAAAAAAGTATAGAAAACACCAATACTGACTATATGCTTAAGAGCTTTTTTAAGGGAATATGCTCACGCCCATCATGTTATGACTGTAAATTTCGTGAGCCGGGAAGAGTATCGGATCTGACTGTATTTGACTGTTGGAATATTACGCGATATGTAAACGGACTTGCCGATGATGACAAAGGATATACAGCAGTCATTATTCAGAGTACCAAAGGTGCAAAATTATTTGAAAAGGCAAAACACAATCTCATAGTATATCCTGCCAATCCAAAACTTTTACTTGAAAATGACGGCCATATGGCAATGGAAAATCCCAAATATCACAAAAACCGAAAAGAATACTTTGAAATGCTTAACAATGGCTATAATATTGAACAAGTCGTAAAAAAATATATTCCTATTAAAATAAGCAGAAAAATTTTCGGTAAATTCAGGGGCTTTTTCTACAAAACAGGAATACTCAGATTTTTGAAAAAACTTAAAATAAAATAAGGCAGGTTTATCTATGTATGATAATAAAATATCTGTAATTGTACCGGTTTATAATATCGGTCAGTATCTTGAAAGCTCTATCAAGAGCCTGATAAATCAGACATACCGTAATATTGAAATCATACTTGTTGACGACGGTTCAGTTGACAACAGCCCTGCAATCTGCGACCTTTATGCCGAAAAAGATAACCGGATTAAGGTCATTCATCAAAAAAACAAAGGTGTCTCTGCGGCAAGAAATGCAGGGATGAGAGTAGCAACAGGAGATTATATAGGCTTTTGTGACGGGGATGATATTCCCGATGTTGATATGTTCGAATTTCTAATGAACATTGCTGTCAAAGATAATGCAGATATTTCAATCTGTGAAGTAAGATTTGAATTTGAGGATGGCACTGTTCGTAACATCGCAACAGGTAAATCCAAAATCTGGAACAACAACGAAAGTTTTCTTTGCGACCTCTTTAATGGAAATGTTGGTATGAGTACCTAC
>OQWM01001337.1_pt1 | contig 16964 bp, 11 predicted proteins | sample 1691531 | NCBI WGS metagenome assembly OQWM01 (sample SAMN03418257, study PRJEB22391) | human gut metagenome | biome: human-gut; feature: organic feature; material: feces | host: Homo sapiens | place: Tanzania | collected 2013-01
AGTCAGCTTGTATTTCATATTTTTTTTCATATTTTTTTTCAACTGATTTCCGCAACTTCTTTTTGCCGTCGCCATGATTTTTTCCTCCTGGAAAAAGCGCCGTTTCCTTTCATGTTTCTTTTTTCCATAATTCCGCATGATTCTCTCTTTTTCGCGCATACTGAATACGGCGGAAAACAGTTTCTCGTTTTCCGACAGACTGCCGGTTAAGAGCCGTATGCCGTAGCGGCGGAGCGGAACACTCCCGTCGTAAAAGACAGAATTTTTGACGTTGCAAACAACCTTGACAAAAGCAAACTCGACGGTATGCGAGATGAGATAGAAAAACTGATAAAATGCAAAAAAGCGCATTTTATGCGTGTATATCAACACTTAAAGTCCGCATTGTGTCATTATATCAATCAAATTGAGATCGAAAAACAAGGCGTTGACGAGAGAAAAATAAGGCGGATCGCAAGCGAATATTGCGAGAAACTGTTTTTGACGGACAGCGGAGAATCAAGGGTGAGAACGCTGTTTTCAAGGGCAATAAGCCCGTCGGGAGAAAACGAGTTTTTCGACCATTTGAAAGACAAATGCGTGTATAAGGTCAAGGGCGGTGCGTATGCCGTGCGAGTGTTTTTCGACGAGATATACAGGCTTGCAAAAGGCACGTTTTTTCGAGTGCCGTTGTCTCCCGAAGCGTTTGAAGGCGCGGTGTGCGGAGACGTTGCAATCGTTGATTTCGAACGAGCAGGAAGCGCTGACGGAGAGATAATAGACCTTGAAAGATACGAGAGTTTCAACCGCGCCGACGTTCTCGACGAGAAAAACAACGCGGTGATTCAGACCGCACTTGCAGTCGAAAGGCTTAACAGGGCAAGAGAGTCGCATATAGGGCTTGAAGATATTTTCGTGAAAGCAATGAATTTTGACGGAAACGAGAAAACGCTCGAAGATATAAAAGAGTTCCTGTTTGAATAAAAAAGAGAGCAGAGAAAAGAATATACCTGCCGCGCGACGTTTTGACGTAATCCTTAGATTTTGCTTGGCGTATGTGCGCGTAAGGGTTGACACGCGGGCGGGTATTTGGTATAAGTAAGGTATGAGTGAAAAAAGCGTCGCAAAAGACGAAAAACAATTGAATAAAAAGAAAAACGCAGTGCCTTTTTCAAGAGCGTACAGTCGTTTCTTTTTGGGACTTTGCAGATTTATACGCCCGTTCTTGCACGGCAAATGCACGCAGTCGGCGGCATTTAAGAAGCAAAAGAAGAAAGGAGCGATGCTCGTGATATGCAATCACTTGTCGGCGTACGATTTCATTCATTTTTCGTCGGCTATGTACGGTGCGCCGCTCAATTTCGTCGTGGCGGAGAATATGATGTATTCCGTGCCGATTTTCGCAAAATTGCTGTCCGGCTATCACGCGATAACCAAAAAACAATATTTTGCGGATATACATTGCATAATGAACATCAAAAAATATCTCGACGCAGGCGTTTCGGTGCTTATTTGTCCCGAAGGCAAAGTGGCGGCGGACGGAGTTACGGGCGCAATCGTGCCGTCCATTGCAAGACTCGTGCAGTGGCTCGGCTATCCCGTCGGAGTGGTGAAGATGAAAGGCGCAAGTCTTGCTCGTCCGAAGTGGGCGTACAATCTGCGATTTATCAGAAGGGGAAAAGTATACACCGATTGCGATATGCTCCTTAGTGCAGAAGAGACGAAATCGCTGAAAAAAGAAGAGATCCTTGAAAAAATCACCGCCGCGCTTGCGCACAACGAGCACAAATGGCAGGTTGAAAACGGCATAAAATTCGTCGGAAAACGCTATGCCGAAGGGCTTGAAAGACTGCTTTATTATTGTCCCAAATGCGGTGCGGAGTTTGAAAACCGCACACATGACGACCGTATGGTGTGCTCGCATTGCGGAAACGAAATCAAGTATACTTTCGACGGAAAACTCGAACCGATAGGGGACAGCGTAAGCCTTGAAAGGATAGATTTGTGGTACGCAAAACAGCGTGAACTCGTGAAAGACGAAGTGGCAAAAGGCGGCTTTACGATGAGCGACAAGGTCAATCTTTTCGTCGAAAACGAGAAGAACAACGGCTATCGTTTCGTTGCCGAAGGCGTGCTGAAACTCGATGAAAATTCGCTTTCTTTCGACACCGACTGGACGCAAAGACCAAAAGACGTGAAGAGCAAATACGGCGTGAATTGCATGACGTACGAAGTGAACGAAAAGGCAGGTTTCGAACCTGTCGAAGACGAATTCAGGCACGTCGAATTTCCCGTTAAACGCTGTGACACCGTGGCAAATCTGCCGGGTACGGCAATAGATATGTACGACGATAAGCACGTTTACCGCTTTATGTTTGCGGAGCGTTCCGCATCAACGAAATACGTGCTTGCGATAGAACAAATGTTCAAAAACGGCAAAAATTGAAAAAATTTTCTGACTTGATTTTTTGAGAAAAACCGCATTCTAACGCGGTTTTTTCTTATATGGCGACCCGCAGTTAGGATTTGATGTTGACAATTTTGTTGCAATAATGTAGTATTATATTTGTATTCTTATATTTATGTGCGCTCATGCGCATACATAAGGTGGAAAAGATGAGAAAGAAAGTCAGTTTGATTTTGGTTTTGATTTTGGGCGTCGTCATGTTGGCGACACTCGTTGCGTGCAACGGCTCGCAGAATATAGGCAAGTTGCCCGACGTCATCAACCCCGACAAAATCGTTGACAACGACAACAACGCGAATTTCGATACCTATCTCAAATTTTATTTTCCGAACGGAGTCACAAGTATATTCAACGGAATGTACGCAGACGAGTTCGACGCGTCCGAAGTGAAATATTCGATAGTTTACACCAACGAATCGCTGACGACCGAAGTTGCGGGCGGACATCTGACGGATGCAATGATCACCAAGGTCACGGACGGCAGTGTCAATGCCGACACCGGCGAGTTGAGAAACTTGCTCACCGTTTGGGGCGGCGCGCCTATCTCGTGGAAGGCAGGTCACTTTATGGTTCACGCGACGGCAAGCCTTGACAACGGCAAAACCGCAAGCGGCTCTTTTGCTCTCCACCTTAAAGACCGCTATGTCGCAACTCCCACCGTGTCGTTGACTTTCAATCTTCAAGTCGGCGAAAACAAAGCGCAGGCTTATTTCGGAAAAACGAGCGAAGACGGCTCGAAGGTTTCCGTTTCCGTTGACAAAGGACTTACTTTTGCAGACTGGGACGCATTCACCAACGCGTTCAGGATGTCTCTCGACGGCAAAGCACTCGACCAAGTGATCGTCGGCAACAAAACTCTTTCTCGCACTCAAGGTTTCCCCTTCACGATAGACGAAACGTATAACAACAAGACTTTTGCAACCGTATGGACGGACAACGTCATCGACGTCAAGTTTACGCTCGACGTCCCGAGCGACGCAACGGTAATTCAAGGTCTCGAAGACCCGCGTCCGAATTTTGCGGAACATCAATCGGTGACTCGCAACTTCGGCAGAATCGTCGCGCCGAGCGTTGACGCAATCAACGTCTTCAACGGCTACTATTTCGCCGGTTGGTATAAGGATGTCAACGGCGACGGCAAATGGAACGAAAACGACACGCTTTGGAGTTTCTCTCAAATCGTGGGCAGTGAAGACATAAAACTCGTTGCGCGCTGGACGAAACGCTCGTATTCATACACGCTTTACACGATGGGCGGAGAGTTCGTCTCCACCGTCAAAAACTCTGTGGTTACGATTGACGGAAACCAAGTCGAAATAGACAGCGACGAAAAAGCAAAAGAAGCGGGACTTACCGTCGTCGGCGCAACGGCTCGCTACGGCACGGAAGACAAAAAACTCAACAGAATAGTTTTCTCGGGACTTGCATACGGTCACGACTTTAACGAATACGTGGCTAAAATCGAAGTCACCGCAAGAAAAGACGACAACGTGCCCGCAAAGACCGTTTATCTCAAACTCGACGAAGTTAGAGCAAATCTCGTCAAAGGAAGCACGGACTACGTCGTGGATGGCGGAACGTACAGAGATTATCAATGCACCGTGCCTGCAAATATGACGAACGTAGTTGCGGACGCACAAGGCAAAATCGACGATGTGGCGTACATCAAGTGGGTGTTCAACGAGACGCAGGACGAAGAACTCAGAGCGGACAGACTCAGCAGATATTACGTAAACGTCGTGTTTAAGGACGGACTTTCCGTGAATGCGGACGGCAGCGTGCGTATCGACAAGATTGCCGACGAGTCTCTCAACGAACTCATAATCCCCGCAACTCTCACGATAAACGGCGTGACTCGTCCCGTCAGTGAAATCGGAGCAAAGGCGTGCATGAACCTTAAAGCACTCTCGACGCTCAATCTCAAAGACGCGACGAATCTCGTGACAATCGGCGAGCGGGCGTTTGCGCATTGCCCGTATCTTTCCACGATAATTCCGCCGACGAACGAAAACATTTCTTCCGTCGGCAAAAACGTGTTTTACAGAACGAGTTTTGAAAACAACTATTTCAAAAACAACGGCGGAAAAGAATTCATCGTCGTGGGTAAAGTCGTGTACAAATACGTCGGAGATCCGAACAAAACCGAAATCGACCTTTCAAAAGACGAATATTACACCGCCGAAAACTGCACTGCAAGTGCGGAAGATATTGCAAAATTCAATTTGCAGATAAAGAACGCAAACACTATTGCTACGGGTGCTTTTGCAAACTGCACGGCACTTGAAACAATTACGCTCGGCGACAATATCAAGACAATCCACAACTATGCGTTTGAAAATCTTGCGGCACTCGACAATCTGATTGTCGGCGCAACGAGCACGATTCAGAATATCGGCGAAGACGCGTTCAGCGGTTGCGACAACTTCCTTAGCGCGGAAAGCAAGGCGTACGATGCCACGACGAAAGCAATCATCATCGGCAGCGTGTATTATCGTTTCATTGACGAAACCGCAACGAGTGCGACCATCGACGGAAGCAGAACTCCGTACATCGCGCCCGAAGCGTTCAGAAATCGCGGCAACGTCGAGAACGTGAGCATTATGCACAAGGACAAAATCCTTGTGGTCGGCAAAAACGCTTTCTACAACACGACGTGGATTCAAAGAAACGGCAGCGACTGCGTCAACGACGGATTTACGGTCGTCAACGGCATTTTCACTGAATATTATATCGACAGATACGACGCGGACAAGGTGAATCTCACCATTCCGTCGGACGTCACCAAGATCGGAGAATGGGCGTTCAACACCTACGCTCAATACGTCAAGACGGTGCAAATCAAGGCAAACGTCGGCAGAATCTACGATTATGCATTTTCAGGCGCAACGTCGCTTACGAGCATCATCTTCACGGAAGCGACGGTTGACAGTGCAAACAATCTCGTCGCGGGCTTGCCTGCAATCTCGAAACACGCGTTTGCAGATAAGAACGGCAAACTCATCGACGGAGTGAAGTTTTATTTCAAGGAAGACGTCATTCAATTCTTCCAAAGAATAACCGACGGCACGATAACCACCGAAGACGCAATCACGAAAGAGTGGTATATGTTCTACAAACTCAACGTCGAAAACTTCGTTGCGGAAGACATCTCAAACGTGTGGATAAACACGAAACTCATCTCCGACAAACTCTTGCGCACGGTCGCGGGCGGCAATCCGCTTACGCTCGCATACGGCGAAACCATTGACAACGCACTCGTGATTTTGGGCAACACCGGCGTCGTGAGATACGAAACTCTCGATTATGCCAAAAACGAAGTGCAACTCGTTCTCGTGCAAAAAGGCGACGAACAATTCGGTTATCTCTACGAAGAAGGCGTTGAAAAATACGTCGTCACGTTCACATACGACGGAAAGACCAAAGGTTGCGAAATCAACGGCGGAGACGAGCATCTGTTCGTCATCACCGTCACAGACGCAATCGACGATTCGTCAATGAATTCGTTCTATACGTCAAACGTTGACAAGTATCCGTCCAACGAAACCGTTATCGACGCAACGGGCAAGACTTCCGAAAATTCGGCGTTCTGGTTCGAAGGTTTCGAAGGTCAGGTTGCAGACGCTCCGTATCCCACGTTCTATACGTCCAACGCAGGCGTCGACGTGTACTTCTGCTATCGCGACGTTGACGGCGAAACGCACAGAATTCACGTTTCGCAAAGCCAGATTGTAGGTTTCAACACGCTTTCTCAGACGATAGAATCCGAAGCGACGTTCACGGTCAACTTCCACGACATCGGAGTTTACAAATTCAAAATCAAATACGCGGTGCAAGAATCCAAGTTTATGGCAATCGAGCAATCGAGCGCGGTTTCCATTCCGCTCAACGGCAATTCCGCGACCTATTTTGCAAACTTCACGGTCAATCTTATCGGACAGGACGGCATAAAGGTCGAAAAAGTCTTGCGCACGAGCAACTTCGATATTATCGCGGTTGACGGCATATCCACGACGGTTGTCAACACCTCAAAACTCGGTATGCACACTTTGCACATCAGATACAGCAAGGCGGACGCAGTCGAACCCATCGTTCAGACAATCGTGTACTCCGTCATTCTCGAAGCGGACGCAAGCATCTTCGATTACGAAATCATCGACGAGAGAGAAATGACCGCAAGAATCGTCAAATGCTCCGCAAAGACGGCCGATACAATCGTTCTTCCCGCCACCGCAACAATAAACGGTGAAGTGTACAAGATTACGCAAGTCGGCGATATGTCCGCAACAAGCGGCGTGTTTGAAAACTTCACGTCTCTCAAAGCGGTGTATTTGTCCGCGAATATCGAACACATCAATGCAAGAACGTTTGCAGGCTGCTCGCTTCTTGAAAACGTATACACGGTCAAGAGAAACGACACGGAATTTGCTCCGCTCACCGAAGCCAACTTTGAAATTCTCTCCACAAGAGAAGGCGACGGCGTGGTGATTCACGAAGTCAAGATCGCAAATCTCGACGGCATAGAAATCGGCAAAGTGCTTGCAATCGGTTCGCAATACGTCAACGACGGCGAAAACGGAAAAGTCATTTACGACGTCGTTCAAATCAAAGACGGTCTCGTGATTGACAGCGTCGACGTGGAATTGTTCCTGCCCGACACGATTTATAATCTCTTCACGATTTATCACAAGAGCGAAGTTGAAGGCGAAGCGCACGGCACGGCAATCGAGCCGATCATCTATGCAAGCGACCGTGGCATAATGCTCTCGACCGAACAATACGTAAGCGAAAGCGTTACGTATATCGGCGCAAGTGCGTTTGAAAACTGCATAAGCCTTAAATCAATCGATTTGACGCACGCAACGGGCTTGACCTACGTCGGCGTGAACGCATTTGCAGGAAGCGGTCTTGAAAGCATCGATTTGAGCAAAAACACCGCTCTTGCAGAACTCAACAACAGCGCGTTTGAAGGCTGCACGAAACTTGTAAGCGTCACGGTATGCTCCGCATTGAAGACGATCGGCGCAAACTGCTTCAAGAACGATAAAGCACTCACGTCCTTCGTTTTCAGTGATTCAAACGGACTTGTCACCGTCGGCAAAGACGCTTTCTACGGATGTGACTCTTTGACCGCCGTACCTAGCAAAGCGTAATTTTGCAACACGATAATTGAAACAAAAACTATAGTTCAAATGAAAAAGGCGAGAGCAAACGCTCTCGCCTTTTCAAATTCGGTTTTTATAAGTTTTTACGACTCGCTGTTCGGTAATTTATTGGTCATTTGCGTTGCCGTTGCTTGATTGCTTTTCGTATAAAGCATCCGTATTGACAGCAAATGCCACTATTTCGGACTATGCGAAATCATGGAGCAGGTCGCACAATCGTTTTGCGTTTTTTGCGGTCATCTCGGTGAGCGGCAGGCGCATGCGCGGTAAGCAGAATCCGAGCGAGTGCATTGCCGTTTTCACGGGTATGGGATTGACTTCGCAAAACAATGCGGATATGAGCGGCAATATTGCAAGTTGCATTTGTCTTGCTTTGTCAAAGTCGCCGTCAAGCGCACAGCGCGTCATATTTGAGACGTATGCAGGGCATACGTTGCTTGCAACGCTTATAACGCCCGAGCCGCCCATTGCAATCGTAGGGACGGTGAGAGCGTCGTCTCCGCTCACAACCTGCGCTTTTGCGCCTGAAAGCGCAATGCATTTTTCGATTTGTTCCATATTGCCGCTTGCTTCTTTCACTCCGACGATATTCGGGATTTTCAGAAGTTCGCCGAAAGTTTCGGGAAGCATATTTACGCCCGTTCTGGACGGCACGTTGTAGAGCAATATGGGAAGACTCGTCGACTCGGCAATTTTGCCGAAATGTCCGACGAGTCCTTCTTGTGTGCATTTGTTGTAATACGGGGTGACGATAAGCAAAGCGTCCGCACCGTTGTCTTGTGCAAAGGCGCAATTTTCGATTGCTGTTTTCGTGTCGTTCGAGCCTGCTCCGACGATTATCGGCAAAGTCCCTTTTGCCTTTTTGACAACCGTTTTGAGCACGAGTTCTTTTTCTCGCTTCGACATCGTGGCAGGCTCGCCCGTTGTGCCGAGCGCAACGAGCGCGTCCACTCCGTTTTCAATCTGATATTCGACTATTCTTTCAAGAGCGGAAACGTCCACTCCGTCGTCTTCGGTGAAGGGGGTGACGAGAGCCGTCGCCGTGCCTTTGAAGATCATGTTTTTTCTCTCCCCGAGATATTTGCGTCAATTTTGAGACGCTTTCTTTATCAGCAGTTCGACGATTTGCACGGCGTTGGTTGCCGCACCTTTTCTTATGTTGTCCGCAACGACCCAGATGTTCGCGCCACTTTCGACGCTTGCGTCCATACGGATTCTTCCGACGTACACTTCGTCGTGATTTTCGCAGTCGAGCGGAGTGGGATAGACGTTGTTTTCAGGCTCGTCCATGACGATGATTCCTTTGCTGTTTTCAAACACTTTTTTCACTTCGTCTCTAGTCGTGTTTTTGCAGAACTCGACGTTTATCGACTCGGAATGACCGTAGAACACCGGAACGCGCACGGTTGTTGCGGTTACGCGCAAAGTCCGATCGTGCAGAATTTTCTTGGTTTCTTCAATCATTTTCCACTCTTCTTTGGTGTATCCGTCGTCCATGAACACGTCGATATGCGGAAGCATATTAAACGCAATCGGGTGCGAAAATTTCTTGGGAGCGACGCCGTTTATTCCGTCTTTAAGGTCGTTGTATCCCTGAACGCCTGCGCCCGACACTGCCTGATAGGTGGAGTAAACGATGCGCTTTATGCCGAAAGCGTCGTAAAGCGGTTTGAGTGCGACGACTGCCTGAATGGTGGAGCAATTCGGGTTTGCGATTATGCCGTGATTCCACTCCACGTCTTCGGGATTGACTTCCGGGACTACGAGCGGTACGTCGTCGTACATTCTCCATTGAGATGAGTTGTCAACAACTGTTGCTCCGATTTTTACAAACTCGGGAGCAAACTCTTTGGACACCGCGCCGCCTGCGGAGAAGAGTGCGAAATCGACCTTTCCGTCCAAAGCCGCAACGTTGTCTTCGGTGAGTTCTATCACCGTGTGCTCTTTGCCCATGAATTGAATTTTTTTGCCCGCGCTCTTTGCGGACGCGAAAAGATAATAATTGTCAACGGGAAGTTGCTTCTCGGTGAGAACTTCAAGAAATTTGTTTCCGACCATGCCGGTTGCGCCGACCACGGCGACGTTAAATTTTTTCATATAGCCTCCAAGTGTGGTATGTACGAGTTTGCACGTAAAAATTTAACATCGACGGAGCAAAATGTCAATTCATTGCGTTTTATTTGTCATTTTATATATGATATGCGCAAAAACGAGCAGGCGTGCATTCTCACGCGCGCACGAAATATTTTAGCTATTTAATTGATATTTGCTTTTTTATAATGTATAATCAAATATAACTATGGCAAAATAGGAGTCATCAATGGCAAACAACAATACGAATTCGGCATACTCCTTGCCCGAAAAACCAAAAAAACTGTTGCTCGCAAAACTCTTTACGGACGCACAGGTTCGCAAAGAGCCGGAAGAAAAACAGAAAACTATAGTCGCGGGACTCGTTGAAGCGCACCCGCAGAAAGATTATCCCGACACCTTCTTCGGAAGAGCGACGGCGGTTATGCGCGGCGAAATGGGCCTTCTTTTCAGGTCTGCGCTTTTCTTCCTTTTGTTTACGATTCCGTTTATCGTGATATACGCGTGGTTCTCGGGATATTTTCAGAATCTCGTCGTCGGCGGAACGTACAACTTTATGGGCAACATCGGCGTCGGTTTCCCGGGCGGCGGAGACAGCATTGCGGTGAGTGTCGCAAGTCTTTACCGCAACGTGAAAATGCCGCTTATGGCAATGTACGGCGCATGCCTTCTTTTTGCGTCGCTCGGCTTTTCGGGCTTGTTCTATTGCGCGAAACGCAGTTATTATCAGGACTATTACAAGAACTTCGCAAAGACGTTCTGGATGGGCGTTGCAAAATACTGGTGGAAGTTCTTCATCGCAGGTCTTTGCATGGTGGTCATCGGACTGGGCATGGTTGAGTCTTTGCTTTACCTTCTCGAACAACAAACGCTCGGCACGGCAGGAGCAGGCGCATATTGCGCAGTCGTGTTCACGTGGGTTTTCGGCGCACCGCTCATGCTTGTTCCTATCACGATGATGGGGCTTTTCACTTCCTATGAACTTACGTTCCTGCAGTGCTTCAAAAACGCGCTTGTCATAATCGCAAACAATCTCGTCATCGTCCCCGCAGTTGCAATCGTCAGTGCGCTTCCGCTCGGACTTTGCGCGGTCAACAACTTCCTTGGCTTCATCATTTATGCGGCAATGGCACTTCTCGGCTGCACGTTTATGGCTCTTTGCTGGATCGCAATGGTTGATCGCGGCATGGTGAAATGCCACAACAGAAAGGCAGAACAGGACAAGAGCGAACAAATCGAAAAACGCAGAGCGGCAAAACAAAATCCGCAAACGAACGGACAAGTTAAGAACGCAGGCAATCAAAAGAAGAAAAACACCGCACAAAAACCTTATCAAAATCCTAAGAAGAAAAAGAAAAAATAATGGCGAAGATACTGGGATTTAATCTCTCAAAAGAAGATTATCTGAGCCTTGCCGATTCGGCGTTTTCAAAGGGCGAAACCGAACAAAGCATCACGTATCTCGACAAGGCGTTGTCACTCGACGCGCGCTATGTCGACGCGTCGCTTGCACTTTCCGTCGTTTATGCGTCTTTGGGAGCGTGGGAAATTTCAAATGCGACCCTTTTTAAGTCTTTGTCCGAACATCCGGACGAAGAAGACAAAGGGCGCATTTTTTATCAACTCGCGATGAATTTCGCAGACCTTAATCTGCCCGACGTTGCCGAGTATTATTTAAGAGACATCGCAGACGCCTACGATATTCAGATTCCCGAAGGATACGGCGAACCCGTCAAAGAAGAAGGCGCGTTCAGGGTGGTATATCCGCGCGGAGAAGACTATTACGAGACGCTCATAGAACAGGCGTACGAACTCGTGAGAGACAGAAAATTCGACGAAGCGATTGCTGTCGTTGACGAAATACCCAAAGAATCTAAATGCAAAGGCGCGGCAAATCATCTTGTGCTTGTTGCGCTTATGATGAAAAACGACGTTGACAGCGTGATCGCCAACGCACAGAAGATGCTCGAAGAAGACGGAGACAATCTTTCCGTCAAATGCGCGCTCGCAACGGCTTATCTCATGGAAGAGAAAATGCCCGAAGCGTACGCCGTGCTCGACAACATTCTCCAAAAAGAATACGACAAAGTCGAAGATATTCTCATAATATTGCCGTTGCTTGTCAATCTCGAAGTGCATGCGCAGGTCGTGAAATACACGAAAAAGATGATAGAGAAGACCGACTTGCAACAAAACATGATGGTTTGGCTGTCGCAGGCATTGTACAATCTCGGACAGAAAGGCGAAGCAAAAAAAGTCATGCACAAAGTGCGTACCGTTTTCGGAGAGTTTTCTCCTGCGGATTATTATCTCGAATTGTACGAAACAGAGCCAAACGGCGTGGCATATTCGATGAGTTTGCCGTACGTCGAAAAAATCGCAAGATACAAATTGCTTGACGCTTTTCTCAAAATGTCGCCTGCGGATATCGCGGTTGTTCTCGACAGTGAAGACAAGGACGCACTCGAACTGAAAAAGATAATAAGATGGGCATTCGTTGACGACAACGAGAAACTCAAATTGCTCATAGTCGATCGTTTGGCTATGGTCAGGTGCTCGTGGGCGGAAGATTTCGTCAGAGAGCAGCTCATATCCGCCGACTTGTCGTTTGAACTTGCGTCAAGACTTTTATTCTGCCTTATGCCCGAAAATCGATTCCGTTTTTCCTTCGACGTCGTGGCGCAGGACAGATTCAAGAGCATAAACGTCACTTTGCCGAGAGCGTTTTTCAAATTTCCGAACGTTTTGCATTCAGCGGTGGGGTATTGCGTTTCGGACATCGTTTATACGGACGAAGAGCCCAATATCTATCTTGCCGAACTTACGAATATCGTGAATTCGCTCGTGACGCTCGACGACAACGGAAAAGTGAAGTATTCGCGTTTGAGCGGCCTTAAAATCGCAACGATGAAGAGTATGCGGACGCTTGTCGGTGTGCTCCTTTGCAAAGTGTACGAAGAAGACGGACCGGATATGAGACAAGTAACGATAGAAAGATACGGGCTTAACGAAAAGACGTTCGATAAATACTATAAAATCATTTTCGGAGACGACGGCGGCTCGGAAATCGACGATAAGGACGGTGCTGAAGATGGCAGACAAGAATGAAACGATAAAGAACGAAAACACTGCGGTTGAACTTGCAGACGATATTCACGAAAAAACGAAGGACGAAATGCTCGAAATGCTTTCCGCAATGCTTGACGAAGACAAGCCGTATTCGGAAAGACTGGAAGCATACGAATATCTTTTGGAAGATTGCGAGCCCATCCTTGAAGATATGATTGACAAAATCTATTCTCTCGACGGCGAAACGGGCAAAATGCTCATGGAAGTGCTTGCCGAATACAAGGGCAACAAGGCAATTTTCATGGGGCTCGTGAGTTATCTCTACAAGGGCGAAGACGTTGCGCTTTTTGCAAGACTTATCGGCGCATACGGAGACGAACAGGGTGTTGAAGTGCTGAAAACATTCTGCGAGAATTACGAGCCGAATTACAATGAGTATATGGAACTTCGCAATGCGGTTGAAGAACTCGGCGGTGATTTCGACTTGAAACAAGACTTCTCGGACGATCCGTTCTATCGCTTTTTGAAAGGGCTTGACGAAGTGGACGAAGAAAGCCGCAAATCGCCTTTTGAAGACTATTTCAACTCGTCACCCGAGCATAATCACGACGACTGCGATGATGATTGTGACGACGAAGATTGCGGTTGCCACTGTGATGATGACGACTGTGATTGCGATGACGACTGTGATTGCGACGATGACTGTGATGATTGTTGCCATCATCACGAGCATTAAACTGTTTCGAAGACGGAATTGGAGCCGCAAGGCGGCGACCGCATCGAGCGTCGGACTTGACGAAAAGTACGAGAATGCGTGGCGTTCTGTTGCGTAGCTGCCACGCAGGCGAAGTGGCATAATAAGAGAAATGGCGAAAGTTATGTCTCGACCGTAAGGAACGCAGTGACGGAATAGCGATTGTTACGAAGTCAATCGCGTTGAGTTGTCCCCCGCCACGCGGTCACCGTGGGTTCCCTGCAAGGGGGAACGGTGATAGGGAAAACACCTGAGGAAAGGGGAAAACTACATTCCCGATACCAGCGGTGAAACCCAACGTACACGCAGTACGTGATTTTGAGTCGCGCGTGCGCTAACGCAGTTGTTCGCCGTTTAGCACATTTTAGAAGAGTTTCTTCAAACGGTTGATATACTCCTTGCTCTCTTGCATGTTTTCTTCACCGAAGAGTTCGCTAAGATAAAGGATAAGACCGTCGATCTCGTCGCGGATGTAGGACAAGTTGAGCGATTCGAACTTGCGGAAGATCTTGTTGCAAAGCACGTAGTCGAGACCGTCGATTTCCGTTCCGCCGCAGCCGACGTAGGACGGGACGAACTCTTTGAGTTGCTTCACGATACGGTTACCAAACGCGAGACGGAAGTGTTCGATGACGTAGTCGTCCAGCATATTGACCTTGTCGAGAACGTCTTGAGAGACCTTGTAGATCTCCTGCGACTCTTTGAACATCGCTTCAAGGTGCTTGTAGCTGATGAAGATGTTGTCCGCCCACGGAGCGTCGAAGGGCACGCCCTTGCTGTTGATGTTGATAGGCATAGCACGGTCATAAACCTTATCCGATATAGCAAACGTCGAGTCGTCGTTGTTTGCCGTGCCGATAAACCACATGTTTTGCGGGAGTCTGAAACGGCCTTTGTCGATATGCTTCGGGTCGTTTGGCCAACCGGACGGAACAAGGTCGACAATCCACTCGTCACGTGACGGCATTTCGAGAATTGACAACATTTCCGCGAAATAGTACTCGACACGCGCGATGTTCATTTCGTCGAGAACGGTGAGATAAATCTGATCGTTCCAGGTGGCTTCGTACATCTTTTTGAGCACTTCGGTTTCGTTGAAGCGCTTCGTAAATTCGTTGAAGTATCCGAAAAGCTCGGTACGGTCACGCCAAGACGGCTGAACGGACGCAATCGTCGCCGGGTTGTTAAGGAATATACCCATAGCGTGCGGAAGCGACGTTTTACCTGTACCGGAAATACCTTGCAGAATCATCAAACGCGACGTTGACATGCCTGCGATAAACAAGCGAATGATACGCGGATTGTAGTATAGGTGCATGCGCGAGCAAGCAAAGTTGCGGAAGCGATCGCAAAGCTCGGGAAGCGTGATTTCGTCGTCGTAGACGGGCGGAACGTAGTTCTCGTAAATCTTGTCGATTTCGGTGAGTTTGTAGAAACGGGACTCGCCTGTCGGAGACTGCTCTTCCTTCTTTTGCTCGCCTTCTTCCCCTTCTTCGCCTTCGTAGTTGCCAATATCGCTGACTCTCATGCCGAGAATACGGTCTTTTTCAGCGGACATTTTGATGATTTGCTTCTTGAGATTGGCGCATTCTTCCACGAGATCCTGCGGCAAAACCTTGGCTTTGGAGAGCCTTGCGAGTTTGCGCAAGCCAAGTGCGATAAGCACGATAATCGCGATTATAACTGCAAAAATAAGTATTATGAAAATGATAGCGACAGCCCATTCTCCCGCGCCGAAGTATTGCGTGTAGTTCTTGAAAGCGTCCGAATAACCTTCGTTGTAGAAGATATGCAGAAAGCCCCAAAAGATACTGCCGATACCCTTGTCGTAGAATGCGCCCAAAAACGCTTTGAGAAATTCAAATACGAGATTGATATTCATTGTTTGTAACTCATCGAAACTCGGTCTGCCGCCCCAAACGGCAACCGACGCCCTTTCGGAAAGGACGATTTTGCGAGCAAAATATCTGACTTAATGTTCGAGCAAGGCAAAGAAGTCAGCGGCGGCGAGGCGTATGCGGGTTATGCGGAGTTTTCTCAAAGCCCGGATAGGCTCGAGAAGAGAACGGAGAAAACCCGATAACACCGTAGCGCGCGCCATTTTTTATATCATAGATATAATGTCGCAAAAGTATAGTCGAACGGCGCATGAATTTTCATGCGCCTTGCAACGTTTTTTATTCTTTGTCTTGGTTGGATTCTTCGTCTGCGGATCCGATGTTTTCACCGCCGATCGAATCGTCTTTTTGCTCGCTCTCCGTGCCACTTGCCTGTTGTTGCAAGGACGCAAGATATTCTTGTGCGAGACGACGTTTTTCTTCGTCCGAAAGGCTGTCCACCGTGACAACTTGTTGAGCTTGCACCTTGCGTTGATTTTCAAGTTTTGCAATGACAATGGTGCGGATAAGCACAAATGCATAGATCACGAACAAGAGAATGAGCGGAAGCACGACCACGCAGAAGAAACGCACTTTTTGGCTTGCGCCGAAGTTCGCGGTGTCCTGAATCCAGTTGGAGAAACCGCCCACGCCTTTGAGCATTTTGCCGCTTGTGAAAGTGCCGTCTTCGCTCACACTTCCCCACGTTGCGACGATTGCGCTCGCTTGCACGTTTTCGGTTCTGCCGATGATGTTCTCATCGCGATCCTCTTTGTCTTTGAGCAGTTCCGCCGCGGCATCTTGCCATGTGGAAGATTGATTGTCACCGCGCGTTGTGTAGCTGCTCACTTCGCCGGCATCGGTTCTGTTGATAGCCACGATTCTGTGGGTGTTGAAGATTTGATAACGTCCCGAAGATGTGGGAACAGTCGTGCGGAAAGTCACAACTTGACCGACTTTGAGCGACTTTGCGTTTGCCGAATCGAGTGCGGTCGCAATTATGACGTCGTCGGGCGAGAACGTCGGATCCATTGAATCGGATGCAACGTTGAGATAATACGTGTCGCCGAAACGAGTGAGATGATCGTCGTTCGTTGCGCTTGCGATTGTGAAAATCGCGACCACCAAAGCAAACACTATGACGACGATGCAAACGCCCGTCGCAACCCAGTTGAGAATGGATCTGACTTTCTGTTGCTTTGGAGAGAGTTCTTTCTTCTCTTTCGCTTTTTGAGCGAACTTTTCTTTGAGATTCATGATAAACCTGCCTGATTGATGCTTCTCCGCTTCCGCCCGAGACTTATTGCCACACACCGCGCCAAAAGCGCAGCCGAGAGATCAGCGAATGACTATTGACGTCGCGCGAGCCATGCTTGTTGCCCTTGAACGGAAAATATCCGCTTCACTCGCCCGATTTTGCTGAAACGCATAGTTATACAACTATACATATTGTATTGTAACTTATCGCGCGCACGATGTCAACAGCAAAAATTGCAAAACCGCCCAAAATCATCCGAAAATCTTTCCCCCACCGCCAAATCTCGCCCATATTGCGCGATTTCTTT
>OQWM01001339.1_pt1 | contig 16953 bp, 10 predicted proteins | sample 1691531 | NCBI WGS metagenome assembly OQWM01 (sample SAMN03418257, study PRJEB22391) | human gut metagenome | biome: human-gut; feature: organic feature; material: feces | host: Homo sapiens | place: Tanzania | collected 2013-01
GCAACAAGGACGAGATTGCAGATGCCAAGGACGTGCTGAGCAAGAAGGGCGTGACGTATAAGAACATCTGGTTCAAGTCGGATAGCGAGGCCGGCAAGTTTACGTCAAATCTGTTCTCGTTCCCGACGACCTACGTTATCGACCAGAACGGCAACATCGTAGGGGAGCCCATCGTGGGTGCCATCAGCTCCGCCGAGCAGCGCGCAGCGCTCGATAAGCTTATCGACCAGGCGATTGCGAATAGCGGGCAGTAAAGGCTGAGTACACGTAATGTGACAAAGGGACTGTCCCTTTGTCACATTGTCGATGTTGTGTGCGGGACGGTGCGCTGTGTGGCGTGCCGTCCCGTTCGCTTTTTGGCGCGGTTCGTTACATTCCTCACTGGTGTCGGCAGAAAATGGGAATAGAGTAGGACAAACGCGTCGAATACGAACGGCGGGGGAGAGCGGGTGGATGGGCCTGCCGGCATCGGGCGCCTTCTCCACAGTGCCGCAACCGGGGATTGCCCCGGCAATTAGAAACCGTTGTCGGAAATGTTGGTTCAATTCAACCAATACCCACCAACACGAATCATATGCTCGGGCTACCGTTTGGCGAATTAAGTGACCTTCCCCCGCTCAATGCTTGACGCGGCGTCCTTTGGTTTATATACCTATCGGTAGGCATATAGGTTGCACTGCCGATAGAAACGGAGTAGCTATGGCTCAGATCGCATCAACCGAAAAGGACCGCCCCCGCGAGAGCGGCGCATTTGCTTGGATAGTCGTTATCGCGCTCGGTTTAATGTCCGCCGGAACAACCGGCACATACAGCATCATTGCCGGCTCATTCGTTGCTCCGGTATGTGAAGACCTCGGCTTCGACTACACTTCTTTCTCTTTCTATTTCACTGCAATTCTTCTTGGCCTTGCGCTCGGGCTTCCGCTTTTAAGTCGCTTCATTCCAAAAGTAATCGGTAAACCCTGGCATATCTGCGTTGAGCTCATCCTTATTGCCGCCGGCGCCGCAATGGCGTTCTACACCGAAGTCTGGATGTTCATCGCCTCCGCCGCTGTGATTGGCATCTGCTTTTCGTTTACAACGGGCGTCTGCATGTCCGATGTCATCGACCAATGGTTCAGCAAATCATCCGGTCTTGCTATCGGCCTAGCCTGGGGCATCAATTCCCTCTGCACGCTGCTATTGAGTCCTGTTATCACGCTGGTCATCGAGCAGCAAGGATGGCGTATGGGCTACATCGTGCTTGCAGTCGTTTCTGCAGTCATGATTCTGCCTGCCAGCGCATTTATCATTCGTCTTAAGCCCTCCGACCGCAACATGCTTCCGTACGGAGAGACCGTCTCCGAAACCCATGAAGGCCACAGCGCTGATAAGCAGGAAGACGCCCTCACCGGCATGACCCTCCGTGATGCCGTAAAAACCCCATCTTTTATTCTATGTGCCCTCCTGCTTTGCGTGGCACAGCTCACCTGCTGTATGAACCAGCTGTTCCCAACCTACGCAAGTGAGGTTGGCTTCAATCCCATCGTAGGAAGTCTGATGGTTTCGGCGGCTTCGCTTTCCGATATCTTCCTCAATCCTTTTGTAGGTAAGACATGCGACAAGCTCGGCGCCATCAAAGCAACGGTCGCGTGGACAGCAGTCAGCATCCTTTCGTTCTTGCTTCTCATTGTTGGTGGGGGCAATGAGACCGTTTCCATTTTCGCCGCCGGCGTAAATGATGTCATGTTCGCCATCGTTGGAACAGCGATGCCCATGCTGCTCCTCTCGCTCTTTGGATCGAAAGACTTCGGAAGGATCTACTCGGTTGTTTGCTCGGCAGGATATGTCGTTGGCGCTTTTGGAATGCCGGTCATGATGAAGGTTTACGGCATGGCAGGGTCTTTCCGGGGAGTGTTCATCTTCTGCATCGTCTGCAACCTTATGATTGCGGCGTTCGCCATCATTTCCGGTTCCCTCAATAAGGATGCTGAGAAGTAACAAGCGTCGACTCATATCGGCACAGTTGCCATGCAACAGGGGCCGGCTCCAAGCATAGACTGGAGCCGGCCCCTGTTTTCGTTTTGAAGGTTGTTCGCGGGCTTCATGGATGCCGGCGAACGATTCGGCCTGAGCGAGCTATTTGAACATAAGCTCGACTATTCCCGCCCAAACCGCCTTTTCGTCAATGTCCTCATCTTGAGCGACCGTATTGCTCGCTCCCTCAAGAACGGTATAAAGAATTTGCGCGTACAGCATCGCGTCGGTACTATCGGAAAACGCGCCAATCTCCACGCCATGGAGAAGGATGTCTTTTAGCGCGCCCATAGTTCGATTGGTTGCTGTCGCCTGACGTTCTTGAACTGCGGGAATACGATTTGCCTGAATACTAACCTCAGCCAGCACACGGCGGCGCTTTTCATCGCTTCGATAGCCACCTATAACTGAATTCCCAAGCTCAATAAGCGCGGCTTTAAATCCATCTCGATCGACAATGAGCGAATAGTCGCGCTGATAATCGATAGACGGAAACATGCTGTCTAGGAGTGTGGTGAAAATCTCTTCCTTAGAAGGGAAGTAGTAGTACACCGATGGCTTGGATATTCCAACGCAATCGCAAATCTTTCCGATAGACGCCTTGTCATAACCGACCTCTGCCACAAGATCATACATGGCGTCCAAAATCTTATCTTTTGTGCTCACGATGCACTTCCCCATTGCAAGTCGTTTCGTCATTGCCAGCGCGATTAAGGATGGCAATGCGATATCTATCTGTGTCCAAACAAGTTCACTATAAACGGTGAACGGTACGTATCGGTAGGCGAATGGCAATTATTCAAAACTATCTACCGAACGGTAGGTATAGTAGTACTATAGCAGGTGAAACCCCGCTATTGTCGCGGCCGGACAGCATCGCGGGAAACCCGACGGAAGGACCAACCATGTACGAGAACTATCGTATGCCGGGCGAGTTCGAGAAGCGCTCCAACGTCTATGTGACATGGCTTCCCGATTACATCCGTGCAGAGGGCTACGATAACCGCCAGCCCTGCGTTGACGTGATCAAGGCTCTGCTCGAGTATGGCGACGTTACGGTCAACCTCAATTGCGGCACCCCCGGCTCCTATGAGGAGGCTTGCTCACGCCTGAAGGAGGAGGGGGTTGATCTCGATCGCATCGAGATCACGCAGTTCGAAGACTCCAACTTCTATGTCCGCGACAACGGCCCCAGCATCATGGTCGACGACAAAGGCCATTCTTATATGGTCAACCCCGCTTGGACCTATTACGGCGTGTGGGACAAGAACTCCCCGGAGTGTCAGTCCGCACGTAAGGCAGCCGTTCACATGGCGGTTGCGCTCGGTTGCTTCGATATCGTCAATTCCGAAATGGTTTCGGAGGGCGGCGACCGCGAGTTTGACGGTCACGGCACTCTGATCGCCATCGAGGACACGGAATGCCGCAAGCGTAATCCCGAGTTCACGAAAGAGGAAGTAGAGGCCGAGTATAAGCGCATCTACAACCTCAACAAGGTTATCTGGCTTCCGCAGCCTATGCTCGAGGACGACGACTATCGACTGGGCATCCTCGACGAGAAGGAAGACGGAACTCCCGTCTTTGGCATGAGCTTTGCAGCTCACATTGATGAGATGTGTCGCTTTATCACTCCGAACAAGATTCTTCTTGCCGAGGTGTCCGATGAAGAGGCAGCCTCGAGCAAGGCTGGCGCAGAGTCTCGTCGCCGCATTGAGGCGGCCTACGAGATCCTGAGCAACGAAACGGACTGGGAGGGCAAGCCCTTCGAGATCGTTCGTATGCCCACTGCCGAGCCGATTGAAGTCGTTATCGCCCCTGGCGATGAGGATTACGAGCTCTATAAGGGCTTCATCGACGAAATGGGCGGCAAGTTTATGGATGGCACCCCCTGGCCCGAGGGCCCCGTCCACTTCTACGCCGCAGCGAGCTACTGCAACTTCCTGATCTGCAACGGCGTCGTTCTTGGCCAGCGTTATTACCACGAGGGCATGAGCGAGGTCGTGAAAGAGAAGGACGAGCAGGCCAAGGCGGTTCTTGAGGGCTGCTTCCCCGATCGCAAGGTCATCATGATTGATTCCCTCGCGCTTAACCTGTCCGGCGGCGGCGTGCACTGCTGGACTAAGGACGTGGCGGCCAGTCGTTAGTGAGCCTTAGGCCTGCGCTCTTTGGCTTAGGCGCCGCATGTACCGCTCCCCGAGGGATATCCGTGTTTCCCCCGGGGACACATTCAGCAATAATTTTTTGATAATAATTCGAAAGGAAATAGGCATGAACAACAGCCTCCGCGGTCGCGACTACATCAACATCCATGATCTCTCCTCCGAGGATTTCCGCTATCTCATCGATCTTGCCTGGAACCTTAAGGCTCAGAAGAAGTCTGGTGTCGACCAGCGCTACTTCCCCGGCAAAAACGTCCTCGCCAACTTTGAGTGGGGCTCGACCCGTACTCGTTGCGCATTCGAGACCTCCTGCAACGATTTGGGCATGGGCTTCACTTATCTGACCAACTCCCACATGGGTGACTGCGAGACCGTCAAGGATGCCATGCGCGTCTTTAACGGCATGTATGATCTCATCGTCTACCGCGCACAGAAGGACGAGCAGTTCCTCTATGACGTCGCCGACCTGGTTGACATCCCGGTCATCAATGCCCTTACTCTCGGCGATCACCCGACTCAGATGCTCGCTGACGCTCTTACGATGGAAGAGCAATGGGGCGGTCTGCGTACGAGCCGCGGCAAGAAGATGGCTTTCGTTGGCAACTGCGCCGGCGCCCCGGTGTGGTATGGCCGTCTGTGCGCTATGCTCGACATGGACTTCCTCGCCATCGGCCCCGACGACCTCCGTCATCAGATGTGCAAGGAAATGATCGAAGAGGTGGAGGCCTGCTACGCCAAGTACGCTCCCAATAGGACCTTTACCATCACCTCTGACCTCGATGCCCTGGATGGCGTTGACGTTATCGTTACCGAGGAGTGGCGCTACATCAACCCCGAGTGCGGCGAAGAGGTTCTGGATCCCGACGACTACAACTCCTGGCTGGGCGATGCCGAGTCTCTGTACCCCTATCGCGTCACCAGCGAGCTGTGCAAGCGCACCAACAATCCCGACATCTTCTGCATGCATGAGCTTCCTTCTGTCCACAACGCAGATCACCGTGTTGGCAAGATGCTCCTCGACCAGTGCAAGAACGACCTTCATCGCGAGATCATCACCGAGGGTTTCGAGATTGCCGACGAGTGCTTTGAGGCCAACGCTTCGGTCATCTTCCGTGAGGCAGAGAACCGTCAGCACACCATCAAGGCCGTTATGTGTGCCCTTCTGGGTCTCTAGGAGTTGTATCAATGGAAAATGCAAAGCTAAAGAGCAGCAAGGTCTACGCATGGGTTCTCGTAATCGCGCTTGGCCTCATGTCTGCTGGTACGACCGGATCCTATAGCGTAATCGCCGGTTCTTTCGTCGCGCCCGTGTGCGAGGAGTTCGGGTTTGACTACTCCATTTTCTCGTATTACTTCACCGCGACGCTCATCGGTCTTGCGGCGGCGCTTCCGTTTGTCGGAAAACTCATCCCCAAGGTTGTTGGCAAGGTTTGGCTCCCCGTCGTCGAGCTTATTCTGCTCGCCGCCGGCGCAGGCATGGCTTTCTACACCGAAGTTTGGATGTTCATCGCCGCTGGCGCCCTGATTGGCATTTGCTTCGCCTTCACCACCGGCGTCGCCATGTCCGACGTTATTGACCAGTGGTTCAAAAAATCTGGTGGCCTGGCAATTGGTCTCGCTTGGGCAGTGAACTCGATTTACATGCTCATCATGAGCCCCGTCATCACCTCTGTCATCGAGGCCGCTGGCTGGAGGACTGGTTATCTGGTGCTCGCTGGCGTCTCCGCCGTGCTCATTCTCCCCGCTTCCGTCCTGATTATCCGCTATAAGCCTCAGGACAAGGGCATGCTGCCCTATGGCTACGTCGAGGGCGAGACGGTCGCCGAGACCGAGGAGACGACCGAGGATAGCGCGCGTGGCGTTAGCTATGCGCGCGCCATTAAGTCGCCTGCCTTCTTCTTCTGCATCGGCTTCCTCTGCCTCGTTCAGCTCACTTGCTGCATGAACCAGCTCTTCCCGACGTATGCTTCCGAGGTTGGTTTTAACCCCATGGTGGGCGGCTTTATGGTTTCTGCCGCATCGCTCTTCGACCTGTTCCTTAACCCAATCGTTGGCACCACCTGCGATAAGTTCGGCAGCACGAAGGCGATTCTGGGCTGGCTTGCCGTTTCCATCCTCTCGTTTGTCATGCTTATGATGAGTAGCGGTAACTCCACGCTCAGCATCCTCGCAGCAGGCGTGAACGACGTCATGTACGTCATCGCCGGCACCGCCCTGACCGTTTTGGTCATGGACGTCTTTGGCTCCCGCGATTTCGGTCGCATCTTCGCGCTGATTTGCTCTGTAGGCTACATTGTCGGCGCCTTCGGCATGCCCGTTATGATGAAGGTCTATGAGCTTGCCGGCTCTTTCCAGGGCGTCTTCATCTTCTGCATCGCATGCAACGTCATCATCGGTCTGTTCTTGCTGCTTGCCAAAAAGACCGGAAAGAACCTTTCTTGGGACGAATAGGCTCAATTCGTTTTAGGTATGGTCGCTAGGACATACCATACGTTCTGTTTGGGGTATCGACTTATGTCGATGCCCCTTTGTGTTCGGAAACCAAAACAAAGGGACGGTTCCTTTGTCATATTCCGTACGTTAATTGGCACGATTGTGACGTTTCTCACTGGCGTGGACTAAAAAACGAAATAGAGTAGGACAAACGCGTCGAATACGAACGGCGGGGGAGAGCGGGCGAGTGCGCTCGCGCGGGAGAGGTTGCCGTCCATGCTGGAGCTCAAAGATATTTGCAAAAGGTATGTCACGCAGTCGTTTACGCAGGTGGCGCTCGATAACGTGAGCCTGGCGTTTCGCGATAACGAGTTTGTGGCCATTTTGGGCCCCTCGGGCTCGGGCAAAACCACGATGCTCAACGTTATCGGCGGGCTGGACCATTTTGATTCCGGCGACCTGCTCATCGATGGCATTTCGACCAAGGACTTCCGCGATCGCGATTGGGATGCCTACCGCAACAACCGCATTGGCTTTGTGTTCCAGAGCTATAACCTCATTCCGCATCAGACTATCTTGGAAAACGTTGAGCTGGCGCTCACGCTCACGGGCGTGGGGCATGCCGAGCGCCGACAGCGTGCGCGCGAGGCGCTTGAGGCAGTCGGTCTGGGCGAGCATGTGAACAAGCGCCCGAGCCAGCTTTCGGGCGGACAGATGCAGCGCGTGGCCATTGCTCGCGCCCTCATCAACGACCCCGAGATCGTGCTGGCCGATGAGCCGACCGGCGCCTTGGACTCTACGACATCCGTGCAGGTCATGGACTTGCTCAAGGATGTCGCGCGCGACCGCTTGGTCATCATGGTTACGCACAATCCTGAGCTGGCGTACCGTTACGCCACGCGCATCGTCAGCCTGGCGGACGGCAAGATCACCGACGATTCCGATCCCTTCGATGTCGCTGAGGCTACGCGCCGTGTGGCCAAGCCCACGCGCAAAACCTCGATGAGCTTTGTGACGGCTTTGGGGCTTTCGGCACGCAATCTCATGATCAAGAAAGGCCGCACGGCCATGACGGCCTTTGCTGGCTCGATCGGCATTATCGGCATCGCGGCGATTCTGGCGCTCTCAAACGGTGTGAACAACTACATCAAAAAGGTCGAGGAGGATACGCTGTCGAGCTATCCGCTTACCATCTCCAAGCAGGATTACGACCTGTCGTCCATGATGGGCGGGCAGGGGGCCGCGGAGGATAGTGAGGACGCGGGCGGCGCTTCCGACAGTGAGGACGATTCGGTCAAGAAGTCCGATAAGATTCCCGTGGTCACAGCTGTAAAGGACATGTTCGCGAGCGTTAAATCCAACGATATGACAAGCTTTAAGGCGTGGCTCGATGACGGCGGCGATGGTATCGATAAAGAGGTCAATGCCATCCAGTACAACTATGGCGTGACGCCGATTGTCTACCGCGCGGGCAAGGGAGACGAGAAGCCCGTGCGCCTGGTGCCCAATGCGATGACCGAGGCTATGAGCGGCGGCGCGAGTTCGGCGGCGATGGCGAGCATGGATTCCATGGGAAGCTCGGTCTTTAACGAGATGATCGACGACCAGAGCCTGCTCGACAGTCAGTACGATGTCATCGCCGGTCATTGGCCTACGTCTGCCAACGAGGCCGTGATGGTGCTTTCGAGCCGTGGCACGGTGGGCGACTACACGCTCTACAGCATCGGCGCGCTGGATATCAATGAGCTTAACGACCTGGTCAACAGCGCCATGACGGCCGATGGCGAGGTCAAAACGCCGCAGACCGGTGCCGACTTTACCTACGAGGATGCGCTGTCTACGACGTTTAAGGTGTTGTCGCCGGCCGATGTGTATCGCAAAAACGAAGAGACCGGTATGTGGACCGATATGTCTGGTGACTCCGACTTTATGGCGGCCAGGGTTGCCGACGGCATCGATGTGCGTATCGTTGGCGTGGTGCAACCCAACGAGACTGCCAATGCGAGTGCGTTGACTCCGGGTATTGCCTACACGCATGCACTGACTCGCCAGCTTATGGACCGTGCGGCCGATTCACAGATCGTGCAGGAGCAGCTTGCTCACCCCGAGACGGATGTCTTTACCGGCAAAACGTTTGACGAGCTGCAGGGCGAGGCCAAACAGGGCATGGACCTGAGCAGCATGTTCAGCGTTGACGAGGCAGCGCTCAAGAGCACGTTCTCGTTCGATGCGTCTGCGCTCTCGGGCGTGGCCGGTGGCATGGATCTTTCGGGCATCGATTTGTCGGGTCTGGACATCGATCTTTCGGGCGTCGGCAAGGACATCGACTTCAGCGACATCATGGCCAAGGCACCGACCCCCGATTTCTCGGGCGTTTTCGATGGCTTGGAGCTCACGCCCGAGCAGATGCAGCAGGTGGGCGCGCTTGCCAACCAGCTGTTTGAGGGCTTTATGCAGTCCGATCAGCTTAAGGCACTGACGCCCGAGGACCTTAAGGACGCATCGAAGCTCGCTGCTGCGTTCTCGGCGTATCTTGAGAACGATGCCACGGCGCAGCAATGCCTGGCGCAGCTCAAGGCGCTGGGCGGAGATGCGCTGGCTGAGCGGCTGCAGCAGGCGATGACCGACTACGTGCAAAAGCAGCTCGCACCCTATTTGCAGCAGGCAATGGACCAGGTGATGAAGGCGATCAGCGAGCAGATTGCGACGACTGTGTCGTCCCAGCTCAAAGCAGGCGCGGCGGGGCTCATGGGGCAAATGGCGACGCAAATGTCATCGGCTTTTGCCAATCTGGCGAGCGCCATGCACGTGGATGCGAGCGCCTTTGCCCGTGCCATCCACTTCAACATGGACGCCGAGGACCTCAGCTCGCTCATGATGAGCTACGCGAAGGCGTCGAAGCTCACCTACGACAACAACCTGACCACGTTGGGCTATGCGGACGAGGCCGACCCCATCTCCGTAAAGATTTTCCCGCGTGACTTCGAGGCCAAGGAGCGCGTGCTCGACCATATCGATGCGTACAACGAGCAGGTTAAGGCAGCCGGCCATGATGAGCAGGCCATCTCGTACACCGACTACATGGGCATCATCATGGGCTCGGTGACCGATATCGTGAACACCATCAGCTTGGTGCTCATCGCGTTTGTAAGCATCAGCCTGGTGGTGAGCTCCATCATGATTGGCATCATCACCTACATCAGCGTGTTGGAGCGTAAAAAGGAGATCGGCATCCTGCGTGCAATTGGCGCGTCAAAACGCAACGTGGCCAACGTGTTCAATGCCGAGACCTTTATCGAAGGCCTTATCGCCGGCGTCTTTGCCATCGTCGTGGTGGTGCTTGTGAGCTTCCCAGTGAATGCCTGGGCACTTGCGAACAAGCAGGTTCCCAATCTAATGAGCCTGCCCGTGCAGGGTGCGTTGGCGCTTATCGCGATTTCGGTGCTGCTGACGGTCGTTGCCGGCCTGCTGCCGGCCCGCAGCGCGTCCAAGAAGGACCCCGTGGAGGCCCTGCGCTCCGAATAGTGTGGCAAAGGGACTGCTCCTTTTGTCACGGCTAAAAGCAAGGAAGTCGCAAGGGTTGGGGCGGGGACGCTGGCATATGTCCTCGGATACAATCGAAGCCATGCTAGAAAGAGGCTTCGATGATTAGAAAATCATTCTTTAACCCGTTCTCGTCGCTGCTGATTGCGTTGGCAGGCCTGGCTTTTTTGGTCGATGTTGTGCCGCAAGCGCAAGGTCAGACAGGCGTCTTTGCGCCGGCAGTGCTGTTTTTGATGTGGCTGGTCGGCGGTCTGGTGCGCTTGTTCTACGAAAACGAGGCCAAACGCAGCTTCGACCGCCACATGTTTAAGGCGAACCATGCAGCCGTTTGGAAGCGCGTCGACGCGTGCTGGGTTCAGGTCGATGCCGGCCAGCTCGTACCCGGCGATACGATTCGCCTGTATGCCGGAATGCTCTGCCCAGTCGATGTGGTCCTGGCAAAGGGCGACCACATCCTTGTCTCCGAATCGTCGCTTACGGGCGAGAGCGGCCAGACCGTCAAGCGGGAAGGGCAGGCTGTTCGCGCGGGAACGACCATCGTGGATGGAGCAGCGTCGGCAACCGTTCTCATGCGCATTGCCGAGGAGCCGCCCACATCGCCGCGGCGCGCTCGGTCGGGTTCGCAGTTTGGCGCCGGCGCCAGGAGTATCTGCGCAGCTCTGGTAAGGTGCATGCTTATCGTGCTGCCGTTTGTCATTATGATTCGCGGCTTTGTGCTGGGCGACTGGGCGCAGGCTCTGCTCTTTGCCCTGGGTACGGCTGTGGGCTTGGTTCCCGAGATGCTGCCGGTCGTCACGAGCGTCTGCCTTTCGGGTAGCGCTCACCGTCTCAAGAACAAGCAGGTCATCGTTAAAAACGTCGACGCCATGGAATCGCTGGGCTCCATGGACGTGGTGTGCGTGGACAAGACGGGCACGCTTACCGAGGATGCCGCGATGCTCGAGTACTACACCGATATCCTGGGCAACGAAAGCAAGCAGACGCTCGGCCTGGCGTATCTGGAGAGCACGAGCCAGGGTGCCGCTACCAACCAACTTAACCGGGCCATTGCCGATGCATGCGCTGCGCCTGAATTGCACCTCGCTGTCAAAAACCTCGCCAACGCATTTGCCCTGCACGCTTCCGACCCCTTTGATCACGTTAACAAGGCTTCGGGTGTCAAGCTCGATGCCACGCCCGGTGCGCTTGGTTGCTTGGGGCTGCAGGCTCGCCCCGGAAATCACCTGACCATCGTAAAGGGCGAGGTCGAAAGTGTGTGTGCACGCTGTGCCTGGGCAAACTTTAAAGGCGAGCTCGTTCCCATGGATGCCGAAGGCCGACAGAGTGCCTACGAGGTCGCCGAGGACATGCGCGCCGATGGCATCAAGGTGCTCGCCGTTGCCTATAGCACAACGTCTTTAGGCTGGGGCGACCTGGTGCTCTGCGGTTTCCTTGGTTTCTTCGATCGGCCCAAGGCAAGCGCCCGCGCTGCCGTGCGCGCATTGTCCGACCTTTCCGTCGAGGTCCGCGTGCTCACCGGCGACTCGGCTTCGGTTGCCCGGTCGACCTGCTCGCGCCTGGGCATTCCTGCCGACAACATTATCACTGGCAGCATGCTCGATGCCATGGAGGAGGCCGAGGCGCTTGTCCGGGTGGGGAGTACGCGCGTGTTTGCCGAGCTCACGCCCGCGCAAAAGGCCCATATCGTCAGCTTGATTCGCCTTTCCGGGCACACGGTCGGCTATATCGGGGATGGCGTGAACGACGTGCCGGCGCTCACGTCAGCAGACGTCGGCATCGTTGTGGATTCGGCGGCAGCGGAATCCAAAAAGGTTGCCGACCTGGTATTGCTCGAGCGCGACCTGGGCGTGGTCGCCGAGGGCGTCAGTGAGGGTAGGACCTCATTCGCCAATGCCTCCAAATACATCCGCATCGCGGCGAGTTCCAACTTTGGCAATATCTGCTCGGTTGCCGCCTCGAGCATTTTCCTGCCGTTTTTGCCGGCAACTGCAGCCCAGTTGCTCCTGCTTAACCTGTGCTATGACGCCACGTGTCTGGCGCTTTCGTGGGACAACGTCGATGACGCGGAAATCGCTCGCCCTAAGGCGTGGTCGGGCAAGGGCCTCGGCAGCTTTATGCTTCACTTTGGCTTTGTGAGCTCGGCGTTCGACATCATCACGTTTGCTATTTTGTTCCTGGGCGTTTGCCCCGCCGTGTGCGGCGGGCCTTTTGCGGCGTTGGACGCTACGGGTCAGGCGGCTTTTATCGCGACCTTCCAGGCCGGGTGGCTCTTGGAATGCGCCTGGACCGAATCGCTCGTGCTCCTAATCCTGCGAGCGCGGAGTGTCCGCGACGGGGATCGCCCGTGCCGACCACTCGTGATGATGGTTGCCGCGATGCTTGTCGCCTCGGCGCTTCTGGCGCTGAGTCCGGCGGCGCAACTGCTTGGCCTTGCCACGCTGCCTGTATGGTACCTGGGCATCGTTGCGCTGCTGAGCGTGTTGTATCTTGTTGTTGTTTCGACGATCAAGCGGGTCTACCTGTCCCGCTCGAGCAGTCTGTTCTAGGGCGGTTCTATGCGTACCAACAGAACCAACATAGCGATTACGCCGGCCGAGGCCGCCGAGCTCAGCAGTGCGCTGTTCTCGTCCGGTAGCGCCGCCGCCCTCGAACTTGCGCCCGTGTTTGCCGATATCGCATCGGGCAGGCTGACTGCCATTGAACTGGCGGTCGCCGGCTCGCAAACAAACGCCGCTGTGGAGTCCATCACTATCGGTGAACTCTCCATCGATCTTGCTTCGCGCACCGTTAAAGTGTCGGGCAGACTCGTGTCGCTTACGCCCAAGGAGTTCGATATCCTGGCATTTTTGGCGAGCAACCGGGGCACGGTCTTTAGTAAAGAGGAAATCTATCGCGCCGTGTGGAAAGACGAGTATCTGCTCGACGACAGCAACATCATGGCCTTCGTCCGCAAGATTCGAAAGAAGATTGAGCCCGAGCCCGATAATCCCCGTTACCTGCTGACAGTTTGGGGCGTGGGCTACAAGATGGCCGAGTAGTGCGTTGGACCATCCGCTTCTGTCGATCCCAAAGGCCGCCCTAACAATCCTTGCCGAATCGCAAGAAAGCCGCAAGAAACCAGCCATGTGCTCGGTCTTGCGGCTTTTCTATTCTAAAGACGGTCGCAGACACGAAAGAGAGGTGAGGACCGTGAGCGGCAGTGACAGTACCAGTAGAGCAGGGCGGTGTCGGCCGATGCGGGCCCATCTTGGTGGGAAGTGCCGCGGCTAGGCAGTCCTGCATCCGATCGAGAGAACGGAGCAAGGCAAGTGAAGAAGCTGAATATGCGCCATGCGCCATCTGCGGTCCAGGCGCAAAACGAACTGATCAGGCATCGTGCGGAGGGCCGCATCGTGCATGCGGCAACCATCCCGCTGACCGAGGCCATGTCCTGGGTGGGCTCGAACCTGGGCGGGCTGACCCGCGACGAAGTTGCGCACAGCGAGGCCGATAACGGACGCAACGTGGTCACGCGCGGCAAGAAAAAGTCGCTGGCGCGCAAGCTTTCGGACGCATTCGTCAATCCCTTTACGGCAATCCTGTTTTTCCTGGCCATCATTTCGGCGGCGACCGACATGGTGTTCCCGGCGCTATCGATGATGGGCAGCACGCCGGAGGATTTTGACCCGCTGACCGTGATCATCATCACCACGATGGTGGTGCTTTCGGGCACGCTGCGCTATATCCAGGAGGCACGCAGCGGCAATGCGGCCGAAAAGCTGCTCGACATGATTACGACCACTGTGACGGTCACCCGCAAGGACGCCCCCAGGACCGAGATTTCCATCGATGACGTGGTGGTCGGCGATATCGTGCATCTGTCCGCCGGCGACATGATTCCCGCCGATGTGAGGATCATCGAGGCCAAGGACCTCTTTGTGAGCCAGGCTAGCCTGACGGGTGAGAGCGAGCCGGTCGAGAAGGTCTCGGCAACCTGCACCGAGTCCGATTCGGCAACGTCGTTCGAGAACATTGCCCTCATGGGCAGCAGCGTGATCTCGGGCGGCGCGACGGCGCTCGTCTTTAGCGTGGGCGAGCAGACCCTGTTTGGCTCCATGGCGTCGAGCCTGTCCGACGACGCCGTAGAGACGAGCTTTTCCAGGGGCGTCAACAGCGTCTCGTGGGTGCTCATCCGCTTTATGATGGTGATGGTTCCGTTTGTCTTTTTGATCAACGGCGCCACGAAGGGCAATTGGCTCGACGCTGGCCTCTTCGCCATCAGCATTGCCGTTGGCCTGACGCCCGAGATGCTGCCCATGATCGTTACCACGTGCCTTGCCAAGGGCGCGCTCGCCATGAGTAAAAAGCAGACCATCGTTAAGAACCTCAACTCGATTCAGAACTTTGGCGCGATGGATGTGCTGTGCACCGACAAGACCGGCACGCTTACGCAGGACCAGGTGGTGCTGGAGTACCACTGGAACATCGATGGCCAAGAGGACTCGCGCGTTTTGCGCCACGCCTACCTCAACAGCTATTTCCAGACGGGCTACAAGAACCTGATGGACCTGGCGATCATCAAGTGCACGGAGGAAGAGGAGCAAAGCGACCCGAGTCTCACCGATCTTTCCGAGGCCTACGTAAAGGTCGACGAGGTGCCGTTTGACTTTGCGCGCCGTCGCCTTACCACGGTGGTGCGCGATCGCGGCGGCAAGACGCAGATGGTCACCAAAGGCGCGGTCGAGGAGATGCTGTCGGTGTGTTCACATGCCGAGATCGACGGCGGCGTTCGCGAGCTGGACGACGAGGTGCGCGAGCGCATCCTGACGACGGTAGCCGATCTTAACGACGACGGTTTCCGCGTGCTGGCAATCGCTCAAAAGTCCGATCCGTCGCCCGTCGGTGCCTTTAGCGCCGCCGACGAGCGCGACATGGTGCTGATCGGCTACCTGGCTTTTTTGGATCCGCCCAAAGAGTCCACGGCCGATGCGATCGAGGCACTGCGCAATCACGGCGTCGCCACCAAGATCCTGACCGGAGACAATGAGAAGGTCACGCGTACCATCTGCAAGCAGGTGGGGCTCGAGGTCAACAACATGCTGCTCGGCAGCGATATCGCCGCTATGGATGACGACGAGCTCGCGCGCCGGGCCGAGGACGTTCAGGTGTTTGCCAAGCTCACGCCCGACCAAAAGGCGCGCGTCGTTTCCGTGCTGCGTGCGAACGGGCATGTGGTGGGCTACATGGGTGACGGCATCAACGACGCCTCGGCCATGAAGTCGTCCGACATCGGCATTTCGGTCGATACGGCCGTCGACGTCGCCAAGGAGTCTGCCGACATCATCTTGCTCGAGAAGGATCTGATGGTGCTCGAGGAGGGCATTATCGAGGGACGTAAAACCTACGCCAACATGATCAAGTACATCAAGATGACCGCGAGCTCCAACTTTGGCAACATGTTCAGTGTGCTTGCCGCATCTGCCATGCTGCCGTTCTTGCCCATGATGAGCATCCAGCTGATCTTGCTCAACCTGATCTACGACTGCAGCTGCCTGGCGATTCCCTGGGACAACGTGGACGAGGAGTTCCTGCGCGTGCCGCGCACCTGGGATGCCTCGAGCGTCGGCAGGTTCATGATCTGGATTGGACCCACCAGCTCCATCTTTGACTTTTTGACCTACATCTTTATGTACTTTGTCTTCTGCCCCCTGTTCGTGAGTCACGGCGTGCTGTTCAACGAGCTGGCGAGCGCCTACTCGGGCGCTGCGTTGGAGCAGATGCAGCTGGCCTACATCGCACTGTTTCAGGCTGGTTGGTTCGTTGAGTCCATGTGGAGCCAGACCTTGGTTATCCATATGATCCGTACGCCCAAGCTGCCGTTTATCCAGAGCCGTGCTTCGGCGCCGGTGATGCTGCTCACGATGACGGGCATTGCGCTGCTCACGTTGATCCCGTTTAGCCCGCTCGGTCCTACGCTGGGCTTGGGTGCGCTGCCTGTCGAGTACTTCTTGTTCCTGATTCCGTGCATCTTGCTGTACATGGCGCTGGCGACGAGCCTTAAGAAGGCCTACGTCAAGCGTTACGGCGAGCTGTTGTAGCGGACTTCGATGCAGAGAGGAGCGTTCGTATGAACTGGACGCAGATTTGGATTGATTTGTTTGGGACTACGGAGTGGCTGGGCCTCAATATGGGCTTTTGGGTTGCCAACGGCGTTGTTCTGGTGATTGTTGTGATTATGAACGTCGTCTTTTGGAGCATGAAGCCGCTGCCGAGGGATGAATGATGGGCGAGGGAGCCGTCATGGGGCGGCTCCCTCGTTTTTTGTGCGCGCCGGCAAATCGAAGGTGAATACTTTTCCGCGAAGTGAACGACCTATTTTGGACCCCCGAAGCATCCGCATTTTTTGACGCTAAAACCGCAGGATTTGAGCGACAAAACCGCAGGAAATGGCCTTCCAAAAGTGTCGATGCTTCGGGGGTCTGTTTTCACTCGTTCACTTCGCGGAAAAGTATTCACCTTCGTTGTGCAGGGGCGGCTCGGGAACGTTGGTGCCGCCGGGCGATCGTCTTTGTGCTAGGCGAGGTGCCGGTTTAAAGCTTCAATGCGCTGTATCGATTGTCGTCCACGGGTTCGAGCCATTCATTGCTGGTGTCCTCGCCCGGGAACTCGAAGGTCAGGTGGCTAAACCAACAGTCGGCTGCGGCTCCGTGCCAGTGCTTGGCATTTGCCGGGATCTCGACGATATCGCCGGGATGCAGGCACTGCGCGGGCTTGCCCTCTTCCTGATACCAGCCCTCGCCCTCAACGCAGATCAGCACCTGGC
>OQWM01001340.1_pt1 | contig 16945 bp, 19 predicted proteins | sample 1691531 | NCBI WGS metagenome assembly OQWM01 (sample SAMN03418257, study PRJEB22391) | human gut metagenome | biome: human-gut; feature: organic feature; material: feces | host: Homo sapiens | place: Tanzania | collected 2013-01
ATGCGAAGCATTCCACGTTGCTCCAAGGCTGTTTTTTATGTTTTTGTTTTTGATTACATTAACGATTCGGCAACAAAGTATAATCATTGCCCCACTAATTTTCCTGCGAGGGGGATTTTGTGGGGAGCATTTCTTGTTGAGGTTTTTCACAGTTGGAGTGATATTTTTTTGTAACTTTGTGTTTTGGTAATTTAAAATTCACGATATATGCAAGCCATTATTCTTGCCGCCGGCATGGGCAAACGCCTCGGCGAATACACTAAAAGCAACACGAAGTGCATGGTGGAGGTGAACGGTACGCCGCTTATCGACCGCGCGCTCGACCAACTCTCGCAACTGAACCTCTCTCGCGTGGTGATTGTGGTGGGCTACGAGGGGCAAAAACTGATGGACTATCTGGGCTCGGAGCACAAGGGGCTGAAGATAGAATACGTCAACAATCCCGTGTACGAAAAAACCAACAATATCTACTCGCTGGCACTGGCGAAGGAGCAACTGCAAGCCGACGACACGCTGCTGATTGAGAGCGACTTGATTTTCGACGATTCGTTGCTCACCAAGCTGGTGGACAACCCTTTCCCCAACTTGGCGCTGGTGGCGAAGTATGAAACGTGGATGGACGGCACAATGGTGTGTATCGACAGCGAGAATAATATCGTGAACTTCGTGACGAAGGCGGCGTTCAACTACCAGAATGTGGACCAGTACTACAAGACGGTGAACATCTACAAATTCTCCAAAGAGTTTGCACAAACGAAATATGTGCCCTTCCTTGAGGCTTACACCAAGGCGGTGGGCAACAATGAGTATTACGAGAATGTGCTGCGCATCATCACGTTTCTCAACAGCCAAGACCTGAAGGCTTTGCCCATCGGCAACGAGAAATGGTATGAAATCGACGATAAGCAGGACCTTGACATTGCCGAAGCACTTTTTGCCGACGAGAAAGACATTCTCCGAAAATACTACGGGCGTTTTGGCGGATTCTGGCGTTTCCCGAAGATGCTCGACTACTGCTATCTGGTGAACCCATACTTCAACGAATCGCGCATCGTCGACGAACTGGAGGCGAACTTCCGCACCCTCATCGCCGAATATCCTTCAGGCATGAAGGTGAACACGCTGCTGGCGAGCAAGTGCTGGGGCGTGAAGGAAGATTACATCATTCCGGGCAACGGCGCGGCTGAACTAATCAAGGCGTTGATGGAAATGCTGCCTGGCACACTTGGCGTGACACGACCCACATTTGAGGAATACCCCAACCGTCGCGACAAGGATAATTTGGTGACCTTCGTTCCTCAAAATCAAGATTATCGCTACTCAGCCGACGATTTAATCAATTTCTTCAGCAAGCATCACGCCGACAATCTTATCCTCATCAACCCCGACAACCCTTCGGGCAACTTCATTCCCAAAGCCGACATTCTGAAATTGGCGGCTTGGTGCGAGGCGAATGAGATTAGGCTGATTGTGGATGAGAGTTTTGTGGACTTCAGCGAGGGCTATCTCAACAACACGCTGCTGCACGACCACATTTTGGAAGCATATCCCCACATGCTGGTGATGAAGAGCATTTCGAAAAGTTATGGCGTGCCAGGCATTCGCTTGGGCATTCTCTGCTCCGCCGACACCGACATCATCAGCCGTATGAAGAAGATGGTGAGCATTTGGAACATCAATTCGTTTGCCGAGTTCTTTATGCAGATTTTCACGAAATACGAGGACGAATATCTCAAGGCATGCGACAAATTCATTGCCGAGCGCAACGATTTCGAGCAGAAACTTCGCGAAATCAGTTTCCTGCGTGTGATGCCTTCGCAAGCCAACTATTTCCTGTGCGAGATTCTGCCGCCATACAATGCCAATGCGCTGGTGCTGAAAATGCTGAAGCAATACAACATTCTCACCCGCGACTGCTCCACCAAGGGTGGTTTCGACGGCAAGCAATACATGCGCATAGCCGTGCGTAGCCACGCCGACAATGCGCGCCTCATCGCCGCCTACAAGGAAATTGAAAACGAAAACAAATAATGACTATGAAAATCATCTCACAACAACGAATAAAGTCATTGGGCATCTCGCCCAAGAGATGCGTGGAGTGGATTCGGGAAAGTTTCGCAATGAAGGCGCAGGCGCAGCTTCCGGCAAAAATCAGCGTGCACCCTGCCGACACCGACTTTTTCACCTCTATGCCATGCTTGCTGCCCAACCCTGCAGACACGGGCGTGAACTTTCACCGTCAGTACTTTGGCGTGAAAGAGGTGCACCGCATCGAGGGTGCCGTGCCAAGTTTGGGCAGCGACCTGATGCTCTACGATGCCAAGTCGGGCGAATTGCTGGCGCTGATGGATTCCGACTGGATTACCACCATGCGCACTGGAGCGGTGGCAGCTGTTTCGGCTAAGGCTTTGCGTAAAACCGGTGCCGAGACCTACGCTTTTGTTGGGCTTGGCAACACCGCGCGCGCATCCTTGCTCTGCATTCTTGAAGCCGAACCCGAAAAGCATTTCAAGGTGAAACTGCTCAGGTACAAAAAGCAGGCAGAATTGTTTATCCAGCGATTCGAAGCCTACTCGAATGTGGAATTTGAGATAATGGACAACATCGACGACATGGCGAAATCGGCTGATGTGCTCATCAGTTGCATCACCAGCGCCACTGGTCAACTCGTAAGCGACGAAGCGTTGCTGCCGGGCATCACTGTGATTCCGGTACACATGCGCGGCTTCCAAAACTGCGACACCACTTTCGACCGCGTGCTTGGCGACGACACCGACCATGTGAAGGGTTTCAAATATTTCAGCCAATTCAAGGCATACAACGAAATTGGCGAGGTGCTTGCCGGCAACGACCCCGGACGCACTTCCGACCAGCAACGCATCATCGACTACAACTACGGCCTGGCATTGCACGACGTGACCTTTGCCGCCAAAATATTTGAGATGCTGGAAAGCGATGCGTCGATTCAAAGTGTTGAGATGATAAAAGAAACCGAAAAATTTTGGGTATAATGCCCAATTTTTCGCAAATCTCAGCATTTTTTTGATAACAGTAGTTTTTTTATAGTTTTCTCCTGGCTACAAACTTTTCATGATGAAAGTGTCGATTTTAGTGCCTGTCTATGGCGTGGAAAAATATATTGAGAAGTGCGCAGTGTCGCTCTTCGAGCAGTCATACGAGGATATTGAATACATCTTCGTGAACGACTGCACGCCCGACCGAAGCATCGAGGTGCTTCGTGGCACCATCGCGCGCTATCCACAGCGGCAAAAGCAAGTGGTGATTATCGACCACGATGTGAACCGCGGGCTTGGCGCTGCCCGACACACTGCCACCGAGGCTGCCACAGGCGAGCTGGTGATGCACGTGGATAGCGACGACTATCTGATGCCGCACGCCGTGGAGCATTTGTGCGCGAAGATGGAGGAAACTGGTGCCGACATTGTGGACGGCGGATATGTGACGGTGACCGCCGACCGCGAAAGCGCACTCATTCCACCATTTCACGGCACAAAGGAGAAGTATCTGAAACTGATGCTTTGCCAAAACATCGTGTTCAACCGCATCTGGGGGCGCATATATCGCCGCACGCTATTCACTGAAGGCGGCATCAACTCGGTGGAGGGCATCAACTATGGCGAAGACTATGTGGTGGTGCCACGCCTCATTCTCGGAGCCAAAAGAGCGTGCCTCGACGAAGCCGTGTATGCCTACCGCGACGACAACGCCACCTCCTACACCCACAGCATCAACGAGAAGCACAACCGCTCGCTCTACAAGGCGCACGCCATAGTCAACGAATACTTCACCCAGCACGACACCCACGGCACCTATCGCACCGCCATGCAAATGGCTATGCTCGCCATGGTGCGCCACGCACGCCGCTACGAAGGCCACTTCCGCAACCTCGACGACCTTTGCCCAATCGAGGTGAAAGGCTGCGCCCCAAAACTGTGCAACGCCATACTCCGCTCCCCCCGCATCCCCTTCTCCCTCGCCAACTTCCTCTACCTCACCCTCCGCCGCCTCTACTCCACCACCCTCTAACCCACCCCCCAGTGGAGCCCCCACAAATTCAACCCCATCACAAAAAAAATGAGGGCATGCCTCTGCATGCCCTCTTCTACTAACTAAAATCTTCAAAATTAAAACTCTACACCAAATTTAATGGCTCCACCATGAGTTGATATACCATCGTAGAAAGAGCCTGCATATCCAGCAGAAAGAGTGAATTTTCCACCGAACATAAAGCCTGGGCCAACGTAGATATCTGCAGCGCCCATTTCACTGGTGAAATTTCGCTTATACCCCGCTTTTAAGTCGATAATTGCGCCATTGCCTTCTGAAGACAAGTAAAAGCGTCCATGAGCAAACACCTTTCCTTCATGGTCTGTACCACCTTCCACATCGCTGACACCTATCAGTGCATCATATCCAAGGCCTACACCCAAAAAGATTTGAGGTGACAAATTTGCACCAAAACTGAATTCTGTACCAGGGGTAATCGCTCCAAACAGACTTTCACCTTCAGCAGTGAAAGTACTAATACCTGTACCAACTTCGCCAATTACTTTGAAACCAGAATCCTTGAATTGTGCGTTTGCGCTTACAATGCCAAAAATGGCAACAATGATTAAAAAAACTTTTTTCATAATGTTTAAGTTTAATGAATAAATTAATAGATTAATAATAGGGATTTTTATCTTCATGTGTAAAAGGAGTCGCTATTTTTTATACACTTCTCTTACCATCATCATGTCAGATATTTCACCGCCACCTTGCTTGATGAAAGTTGTGGCTGTAAGTTTCGTGTTTTTATCTGTACCATCTACATTTGCTGCTTCAAATTTGTTGTTCCAAATCTCGTTGCTTTTTGGTTTGAGGTTACAGATGTGCTTATATGTTACCGTGCCGTCTTCTTTTACTTCTGGTTCAACCACTTCGTATTTTGAATCGCTGTTGACACCTTCACGCGTGCCGATTGGAACATATACCATATTATCTTGCACCTTTTCGATAGGGCTCACCACACGGAATTGAGGAAATTCGCGCTGCAAATCCACAATGTTGTCTTCAATTGCGCGGAATGTTGCAGCTTTAATCAGTGTAACTGCGCTTACCTCTTGGTCGCCAAACGAAGTTTTTCCACCCTTAGACTCAGCCATACCAAGATAATTTAAGCGGAACTTGTTTCTGTTTTCTTCAAAGAACCTGGCTTTTGCATAGTCAGTTGAATCGCTGTAGCAATTATAGAAAAATTCAATTTCCGGATCATCCCATACGAGTTGGTAAAGCTGGGTGCGCACTTTTAATGCACACTTCTTCCACGATGAAATCAAATTTGCTGTTGCGGCAATATCATCTTGAGTAGATTGTGAAATTTTCCCATTAGAGGAAGTCGCTACTGCTAATGCTGTCATTGCCAAACCTGTAATAAGTCCCCAAGTTTTACCTCTATTGGAGTGGTCAATCACATGGATTTCGTTCACCAACACAAATGTGCGTCCGAGCAAGTCTTTCTGCACTTGGTCTTGAACACGTCCTATGCCACCAGAAAGTCGATTACTCATATCAATATCAGCCGCTTGTGTTGACAAGCCAACCGCAGCGTTCACCCTGTCCATATTGCAAACGCCCGTATAAGGATTGCGGTTAAACCATTGATCAACCAATCTACTTGCAATATGGTTGTTTGACAAGAACATATCAGTGTTCACGCGCAAAACCGACATTTTTTCTATCGGCAATTTTGGGTCGGGAACTATCTCCATTGTTTGTGCCAAAGAATCGAGATTCAGTCCCTTTGGTTTGCCAAATTTCTGTAACACGAGGTCGTATTTTTCGCCATCCCAATCGATTACACGAACACTTAAATTATGGTCGTCGTATGTTTCTGGAATGCGTGCATCTTTTAAGATTGGAGTAATAGAGTCCAGATATTTTTCTTCTGGGTGAACTACTATGAAATTGCACATAGATGGACGACGAAACGACTTTTTAACTTGTGCGTTAGTGGAGAATGCTGAGCAGATAATACCTCCACAGAGGAGAAGAAATAGATATTTTAGTTTCATTTTTTTATACTGTTAATGTTCCACACAAATGTAGGAAGTGATTGTTTAAGATTTCCTGTCACGCCATGCTTTTCCACCAAGCCAACCATTGTTTGAAAAACGGCTTCTGCTTTTTCATCCTTAATGAACTCCTCATAGTTGAAGTTTGGAGAACTCAAGAATTGCCATAATTCATAAACGTGAAAAATTGTTGCTACATCTTCTGATGAGGCTTGTAATGGTAGAGGATTTTTAAACTCTCCATTTAATAGCGACCATTCAATTTCCTTGTTGCAAACCACACAGACCGCATAAACTTCCTTCCCTGCGTCTTGGCATAAGGGCACAACACCTGCATATAACGGTGAACACTTTTTTGTGTTCAGGTCATACACTTGCATTTGATCTCCTGTGGTAACCAAAAATTGGTTTTGGTTACCTTGAGCAGGCTTCACCTCAGTGATTTTTGATAGTTTTACGATCTTCTTGCCTTTTCCATCTATAACTTCGAGGTTACCTTTTCCATCCATCAGCCAAAATTTATCGGCAGACAAAGTTGCATACGAATATTTGGGTTGAATGATTACTTTCCCCTTTTCATTAACATAACCGTGTTTGTCTCCTTTGAGGATTTTACCAAAACCATTTTCAAACTTCTCGGTCAAGTCGTACTGACATTTGACCACTTCTTTTCCATTCTCATCGACATAGCCGTATTTGCCTTTGTCGTTACAGTGCACAGTAAGTGTTTGAGCATAAGCACCTATTGCACTTGCACATAAAAACAATAAAAGAGATTTTTTCATTTCTATTTAAAATATTAGTTATCTAATCCAGTTGATATAGGTTGTTGTTGGTTTTTGATTGTTACCGTAGGCCACGCCCACTGCACGAGCTGCTGCAATACGGTCTTTTTCAAGACCGATTGCGTCTTTATACTTTTCTCGATGCTCAAAGTTCCAGTTCTCTTTTACTGTGTTTTTGATTTCATTTTGAAGTGCAACTGCATCACCGTAACATGAGGCATCCATATCAATTTGGTTCAACAATTCCAATGCGGCTCTTGCGCCTTCTTTGTCGGGACTTGTGGCCCATTCGCTTCTCGCTTTCATAAGCAATGTTTTTGCTGTGTTGTCGATGTAAGCTTTATAGGCATTTAATGTGAACTTTAGAGCTTCGTTATATCCAACACAGCACGTAGGGATTGATGTTGAGATATAAAGTGCTTGCTCATAGTCTTTCATTAGAAGGGCTTTCTCCGCTTGTGCCAACAGTTGTTCGTAGTTGTTGTCAAAATAATTGACAATCTTCACTCGCCCGTTGTCGATGAACTTTTGCAATTCGTTGTTACGTCCGTTTAACGTTCGGAGAGCATTTATATAAGCTCTGATTTGTGAGGTGCCAACACCCTGCAATTGGAAAGTTTTTGTTGCAAAAATCTTTTCATTATGTGCATCACCAATGTAAAGTGTGAGTGTGGCATTTACCACATTTTGCATTGGAGGGCCAGGCACCACGTCGGCATACTCTTCTGCAAAGCGTCCGGATATGAAAAACTGGTCGTAGTTGGAGTCTGCAACTATTCCTGTGTTGGAGTGCGAAACAGCAGCAGTAAGCCTTTGCAGGAGTTGAGCGTTAATGTCGTCGGGCACTTCTGCTATTTGCGACATAGGAGCCACCATCAGATGCACCTCGCAGTCTTGAGCGGACACTGATAGTGTCATGATTGAAGCCAAAATGGCTAATAATTTATTTTTAAACATAGCTTTACATAGTTAATTAGTGAGATAACTGAGAATTACTTTTCTCCTATGACGAGGTCTGCATGTCCCAAGCCTTTAAGGGCCACTTTCGATGTCAGGTTGTAGGGAGCATTTGCTAAATACTTCTTTAGTTGATTGACAAAACTCCTTGTGTCCATAGGTCTGCCATTGGGGCGATAGAGTGGTATTCTCACTTGTTCGAATTTTAAAACGTAATCACTTGCATCGGATAAATTATAGCGATGATTCACTGTGTTTTCTGCCATCCAATCGTCGATTACGTCGGTAAGTTCGCTGTCACCATACTCGTCATTAAATGATATTCCTGATCCGTTGTCAAACATTCTAACGTTGATAGATACCTCTCTGCCATTTTCAAGCAAATCTTCAAAATGGGCTTGGAGTTGTGCGACAAAGGCATCCATCTTCTCAATGCAGGCCTCTTCAAGCAGCTGGGCGGGTTCGCTGTAGTTTGATGGTTGACCGGTGCCGGTGGCGGCGGCAATTTGCTTTTTCGTATAGGAATCAATGCCCTTCAGCGTATAGGTTACCGACGCACGTGGACCAGATGTGTTGATTCTCCATTGCAGTTTAATCACAATATCCGCTTTCGCTCTATTTAATAATTTTTCATAAGGAGTTTCAGCAAGTGTGGCCCCACTTGTAAGACTTTTAGTCATTTCGTCTTCTGCATTACTTTGGTTCATGTCCTGGATAATGGATTGCAAGTCTTTCAGATTCATTCCTCGCTCTGTCATCAGTTCACCCACCTTAGTAATTGCATTGACAAGATCCATATCGGTTCTCACAGCGCGCTCGTAATCTGTCACCATACTTGTTTTCCCTTGGTTGGTAAACTCCTGAACATATCCGTGTTCAGCACACCAAGGGTCGTCTGGAATCACCATAATTGTCGGTTTTTTTGCTTGCGCAAATGCTAAAAATGCCATTGAGGCAAAAAGCAACAAAAATACGTTTCTTTTCATTATTTTATGGTTTTAGTATGCCGTCATTAATTAGTTTGTCTTGAAGTGCAATGCGATTCACTGTCACGATGCAGCCCCACTGCTCTTGAGTGTTGCTTGTTGATTTCATGCCCGATTTGCGATTTTGATCGCGAGCAGATACATAATTCATATATTCTCCACCATCGGCAAAGAATTTAGAGAAGTAGTATTGATATTTTTCCTCGGCATTCACTTCTGTCAGTAGTGGGCGCAGGTTTCCATCGCCAGTGCCAGTCAGCCCTTTGAATAAAATTTGTCGTACAGCCTCTTTGCGCGCATTCTCTATTGCATGAGCCTTGTTGTAGCCATGTCCCCATGTGCGAAGTGTGACAGTGCCATCAAGATTTGCCCCTAAATTCTGTGCACCAAATTGTGCGGTGGAGGCGGTGCTTACAATTTTAGTGTCTGTTCTACAAGAATAAAATGTGAGCGACAGTATCGTTAACAACGATAAGATAATAGCTTTATTCATAGTCGTTTTTAAAATTCCCAACCGGCTTTCAGTCCGATAAAGGATGTTGTTGAATATTGTTCAGGAGTAAGTTTTAATTTTTGTGCCATATATGTGATGGCAAGGGTGAATGAGCTCCTCGGTTCTCCAAATCTCACACCAATAGCAGGTCGGACAAAGAATCCATCGTTTATGGCAGCTCCAAAATCAGCAGAATAATATGGCACAATGCTTCTGTTCAGTTCAGGAATGATATTTCCCCTCACATTCAAAAATAAAGGGAAAGACCACTTGTAACTTTTGCATCGCATCACCTTATTATTGATATAATAGCGAGCGCCAAAGCCTATGCCCGCTTTTAAATACTCGTTTAGGCGATAGCCACCTATGAAATGCTGTTCGCAATATCCGGCATCATTGTTTTTTGACAGAAGGTATCCTCCCTCCACTTCAACAGATGCCCAAAAACCTCGGTCATAAAAATTGTAATCGCGGTAACCGTTTGCCGCTTTCACAATGGGGGCATTTGCGATATCACCTTTGTCGTACGACTTCACCTCTATAAGCGGATAGGTGTATTCTCTGCCGTTTTCCATCATAATGGTTATCGAAACCCCTTCCTCAATCTGTGTGATAGTGCCTGTTACAACACGCCCATTGTTGAGGTGTATTGTGTCGAGGGCAAAACATGTAAACATGCACACAGCAGATACAATTGACAATAATAATCTTTTCATCAGAATCCTGTAATTAATGATTTTAACACTTTTGCATTTTCGAGATCTTTGCGTAGCAAGTCCTTCATCACCTGAACAGTGGCGGTAGTTTTATAATTCTTTCCACTTTTCATTTGCGACTTACTGCTTGGAACAATACTTGTGTAATTCACATACATACCATTGCCAAAGAAGTCGTTGTAGAAGTCGGCGTGCTGTTGCTCTGCCATTGGCGATCCCGCAAGGGGACGCATATATGCTCCACATCCTCGGAATAACACTCCGTGAACTGCAGCATACGACAGGAGTTGTTCGTTAAATGTCTTTTTCTTAGTTGTGATAGTCACATTTACCAAATATGTGCCCTGTGTAGCCACACCTGCACTTGAAATTTGATAATCAATCAGTTCTTTGTCTTGAGCCAAGCAAGGCAGAGAACAAAGCAAAATTGACAAAAGTAAAAATGATATCCGTTTCATAATATTATGTATTATTATTTTTATTAGTGATACCCAAATAGACTTCAGATTTTTGTGGTTTTTCAAAAGCCACAAGTGTTGTGGTCGCAGTCCTCCCAATATCTAATCATTTGAAGATAATAGTTATAGGCACTGACGATTTTTTAAGAATATAATCTGTTTCCCTTGCTCCTGTATCAGTTTTGTGTAATGGTGCCCTCAAATACACTCTATTATGTTTTACTGTTCCTCATTTCACCACACAACAAAAAAACGTGGGCATCCACTCCTGCTCGTCCGCTTCTTGAGGTCTTCCACAACCATGATGGTAAACGAGCTAAAGTTTATACCCACGCCTGTATGGTAATATTTTCCTTAAGGAAGTGTGGATGAGGATTAAATCCTCACTACACACCCCCATGGGAATACTATTATGCATACCCGTAAGCATTCACTTCTGGCATTGCCCTTGACCATCAATCTTGAATGTGGAAGTTTCAAGAAGCCAAAAACAAAGCATCAATGACGCTTTTTATTTATGTAGTGTCTCACTTTCTGTATATGGTTTCCCATTATCAAGTAAGACATGGCAAATTTATACGTTTTTTTTATTTTTTCCAAAAAAAATGTGAAAAAATAGCGGAATTCGGATTTTTCGCAGACCAAAGTTTTTCTATACATCTCATTATCTTCCTTCTCTTTACATATTTTTCCTAATCGGAGTAAACAAATAAGAAGTGGTACAGAAATGTTACTGTGAAAGAATTTATTCTTATCCGCCTCTACTCCTCCACCCTCTAACCCACCCCCCAGTGGTCCCCCAAAAAAAGAGTTATATTTAAGGACGTATTTTTACACTTCAATCACAATTGCTTATAGATGACGAATGGCAAGTTTCTGTTGATGAAAGCAAGAATATGCCATCGTTTTGTGACATAGGCTTTTGAATTCTTTTTGCGAATGGCATCAATGATTTGATTAGCCACTTTCTCAACCGGCATCACCCAAAATAGCCCTTCCCCCTTTGCCATTGCCGTGTCAACAAGGCCAGGTCTAATGTCTGTAACTGTTATGTGTCCTGCACTTTTGAAAGCCTTTTTGCGTAGTGCTTCCATATAGTTGATTTGATAGGCTTTAGTTGCACTGTAGGCTGGTGCCATCGGTTCACCTCGCAATCCTCCAGCAGAGGTGATAGCTACAAGATGACCGAAGCCCTGTTGTTCAAGAAGGCAATACAGCATATCGATAACATAGGTCCAGCCTACAACATTTGTGTCAATCGTTGGACGCTCAACGGCATAGTCAAGTGTAGCGTTTATATCGCCAATGCCTGCACACATGATGACAAGGTCGAAGTTCCCTAACTCTTTGTGAAGTTTATTGATGGCTTGTTCAATTCCCTCTAAATTAGTAACATCAGCTTGAGCGGCAAAAGTTTTTGAAGGATGTTGCCGACTTAATTCATCAAGAATCCTCGTTCGACGACCTACGATACCGATACGATTATCCTCGTGTGCATACTTCAAGAAAAGAGCTTTGCCAATACCAGAGGTTGCTCCAATTATAACAATATTCATTCTGCGTTTTTGGAGCAAAGATAGTGTTTGATTATTAATGCAAGAACGAAAGCAAAGACAAAACACCTTTGCGTGAGTAAACTCTCAAAATGTTTTGAGAAATTGTTACCCGAAAGTTATTTCTCGGCGTATATTGCTGATAGTTGTTGGGGTAACTTTCAAAAAAGAGGCAAGGTCTTTCAAGTTGATACTTTGAACCAACTCAGGACAACGAAATAGCAAACGCTTATACCGTTCCCTTGTCGTCATACGGTAGGAGTCAAGATATTGTGCGTAAATTTGAGAAAAAAGACTATCGGATATCGTTTGTCTGAGACCTGTTGACTTTTCGGCATCTAATAGTCTTTCCAGTTCTTTCCCTAAGATTTGAAACACTTTACATGAAGTTCCAGCAACAATGGTCACCTCCGACTTCTTGCCAGAAAGGCAATTCGGATAGTCAGCCACAAACTCACCCTCAAAAGCAAAGCCTGTACAATAATCCTTTCTTTCCTCGTCGTTATGAACCATATACTTAAAGCACCCACGCTCAACAAAAGCCACAAGTTGCGACGGTTCACCTGCCTTCTCAAATACTTCGCCTCGCTTCATAAGGCGTGTTTCTCCATGCTCGATGCAATAATCGCGCAAAAACTCCAAGTCGAGTCCTTCCTTATAAGAATTAAAATGCTTATGTGATAGATGTGCCATTGTTTTCATCAAATTCTTCGCATCAGTGCCAACAGTTTATTGATTATAAGTTCTCGCATCTCAATATCAAACACAGATGCTGTTTAAACGCAAAGATATATAAAACAATTGATGATAAAGGCTCTTTAATTGGGGATTGTTGTCAAAAAGCTATTTAGATTCTACAACGAAAGAGAAAGTCTATAAGATGGCTGAAAGATGGCGGTAGTTGAGAATTTTAATTTCACCTACCTCGTTTTCAAAATCACCGTCATATACAACCACTTTCTCTGCTATCTTATCAGCAACGAGCGACTCCATTTTTCGGAGTGCTTTCTCAAAAGAAGTGTGATAGGTCATCGCCGACTTGATTTCTATACCTTTAAGCATGTCTTTTTCCTGCATTATAAGGTCTATTTCATTTTGGTTGGAATCGCGATAAAAACACAAATTATTTTCCTTCGCACGGTTAAATCGGTGTTTGAGGGCCTCCAACACTATCAGGTTTTCAAAAAGGGCACCGCGCATTGAGTGATTTTCCAATTCCTTGTCCGACTCTATTCCAAGTAAATGACACGCCAATCCCGTGTCGCAGAAATAAAGTTTTGGCGATTTTATCAACCTTTTGTTAATATTTTTAAAATAAGGATGCAAGCGAAAAACAACGTAAGAGGTCTCTAAAATAGAAAGCCATTCCGATATGGTGTTCGAACTCACACCCACTTCTGTTGCCACTTGCGACACATTAAATATTTGCCCTATTCTGCCAGCACAAATCTTGAGAAATGTGTTAAACATCATTATGTTTTTCACATTAATCAATTTTTGCACATCTCTTTCAAGATAGGTGCGCACATAAGCAGGATACATGAATTTTGCTGGTCGCTCACCTGTTTGCACCGAAGGATACAGGCCATTATACAGCAGTTGATTCGTGGTGATGCTGGCAATGCTATCGGCCACCTCTTCAATAGAGAGCGGCAACAAATCCACTATAAAGCATCTGCCAGCCAACGATTGCTTCACAGAGCGAAGCATATTGAAATTCGCACTTCCAGAAAGCACATAACGGCGGTCGGGCTGATTATCAACAATCCCCTGTATATACGAAAGTAGTTGAGGCACATTTTGTACCTCATCAATCACCATACCCTTTGCTGTGGGTTGCAAAAATCGCTTCGGATCGTCAATCGCAACACCTCTCACATCATAATCCTCCAAAGAGCAATGTTCAAAGTTGGGAAACAAATGCTTAATCAATGTGCTTTTACCTGCTTGACGCGGTCCTGTGACGATAATAACAGGGAAATACTTTGCTACTTCCAAAAGGGTTTCTTCCACCTTTCGCTTAATATAAGTTCTTTCCATTTTATGTAATTTTGAGGTGGCACTGCAAATTTACATAACTTTTCGTGATACAAAAACTTTTTTCGCAAAAAACTTATGCAAATCTGAAGTCGCACTTCAAATTTACATAAAAACAAGGTGGTAATAGAAATGGGTTCATCACACAAATCCCCCTCAAAAAAAGGCAATGATATACAAGTTGTCCCTGTAAATTGTCGGGAGGGAGCGAGGTGAAACTTGCTTTCTCCTTTTTTTGCGGTATTGTTAATAAAAATACTGTTAAAAAATGGATAGGGTATTGCGTAATTCAAAGAAGTCTAGTATCTTAGCATGTGTAAACACACACGAATCTGTATCTATGAAAGCACTCTTTGAATTTGACAATCTTTTCTCGCTCACATCGTATTTCACCACAGAGGAAATCTGCAAGGAATTTCTTGCACAGCAACGCTGGGGTGGTGATGTGGTCTGTCCGATTTGCGGTAAGCACCATTGCAAACAGCGTTTTGACGGTCGTTATCGCTGTGACAGGTGCAAGCACAATTTCTCGGTCATATCAGGTACGATTTTTGAGAACACTAAAGTGTCACTACGTAAGTGGTTCATCGCCATGTACCTCATTTCCTCGCACAAGAAGGGCGTGTCGTCGCACCAATTGAGCAGAGACATTGACGTTTCCCAAAAGACAGCATGGTATATGCTACAGAAGATACGCACGCTGTACAAGCAGGACGACGCAACAGCGTTAAGCGGCATTGTGGAGTGCGACGAGGTGTATATCGGAGGAAAGGAGAAATGGAAGCACAAGAGTATGCGCACACCACGCACGCAAGGTCGCAGCACTAAGACCAAAACGCCTGTGTTCGGAATGATGGAGCGCAGTTACATCATTGACCGAAACGGAAATGAGGTTCCGATGTCGTATGTTCGTGCGATTATTGTCAACAAGACAGATAGGGCAACCTTGCAACCTATCATCGGGCAGTTTGTGGAGGAGGGTTCCCATGTGATTACTGACGAGTTGAGTGCGTACAAGGGACTGGAGCAACTGGGTTACGGGCATTCAGTTGTCGCCCACGGTGCAGAGGAGTACGCCAATGGCGATGTGTTCACCAACGGCATTGAGGGGTTCTGGTGCCATTTCAGAAGAATGATTGACGGTTGTTACCACAACGTGAGCGATGAGCATCTGCAAGCGTACATCGACGAGGCGTGCTACCGATGGAACACAAGAAAAGCGTCCCAGTCGGAACGCTTCTGTGATATGTTCAACAAGTCTATCGGACTTGTGGTTAAGCACTATGACTTGAAAATGTGTGGAATGGTAGGGTAATTATTTCTTTAATTGCCAACCTCGTATTTTTTTTTGTATCAAGGTTCTGGGTCCACGTCTTATTCTTCTTCATCATAATAACTAGGTTCCCATAAATCTCTGGTTTTATGTGGTTTATCGTAAGGTTTCTTATAATCATAGAAATCATTAAAAGGTCTCCTGTTTTGCTCCCAACTGTTTGATAGTTGGTTGATTATTGCATCTCCTATTGGACCGTTGTCATCAAGTGCTTTTTCGATTTCTTCGCAGTTAGTCATTAACTTCTGAAGATACTGTTTGCTTATACGTGGGTTAGATTTTAATTCCTTTAAAAAATAATATAGATTATTTGCGTAGTCTCTTTCTTTTCTCAACCAACGTATATGGAAATCCAGTCTGTCGGACAATACATCGAATTGGTGTTCACTATATTTTTTCGCTTTTTTACCAGCACTAATAAATGATTTCCACGCATTATCACTCACCTCATTAATCGTCTTTTTCACTGACTCGCTAATCATATTATGCAACTGCGACTCATTAAGTCGTATTGTGTTTTTCTTTCTCATATCCAATTTGAAATTTCTTTATTTATAAATATCATATAGTTAGAAAAAAGATGTATATTTGTGGAAAATAAGTATTTATAGTAACAAGAAATTTGAATTATGGGAAAGAACATTCAAGACATAATTAATGAAATAGAAAGTGGAGTAATAAAGGAATGTACACAGACAAATATAGAAGGTGTTATTGTCGTGGACTCTATTGAAGATTTCATGAGAAAAAATAAGGCAATCCGATTAGAGGATTTAGATAAGTATATACGCACCAATGAATCCTGAGCAATTTAGAAATTCATACAAAGAGGTATATATATCAGCACAAGCGCAGGAAAAATTGCAAGAATTATTGGATAATCCAACACAAGGAAACTTGGCGTTTTATAGTGATATAAGGGTTAGTTTAAATACTATTGCAGGAGGTTATTACGAAGGTATTCAATATATTGGAAATAACACATGGAATAAATCATTTGATTTCGGTGGTGGTAACTGTTATATGTCACTAATATGTAGTCGTGACTACCGTAAAGTTGCCTTTTATATTGCGGACTTTAAATTCGATGCAAGAACAACGAATAGGCCAATAACAATAACAGAATCCCAACTACGTTCTATCATATATGAAACAATGAGAAATATTCTATTAATATAAAAAACAAAGGATGTTACTTTACTTCGCACCCTTTGTCCGAAATTAGGTTTAAAGTCTATCAATTCTATGCATTAAGTCTATGACTCTCTGCCTCCATTCAGAAGTGAACAAACTTGTTTTGTTCATTTTAGACCTACCTCCTTTCTACCATTTTATTGGTGATACAAAGGTAATAAAAAATCTCAGACTACTATAAGTAGTCTGAGATTTTTTTATTACAATGAGGTTAAATAACACATAATTATCAAAAATTTACAGGGACAACATGTATATCATTCCCCAAAAAAAAGCATCTCCACATAAACTTCCCCTTTCCTGACTTCGTCAATGCGTCCCCCACGAGAAATAGCCTGACTCACAAACCTCAACGAGAA
>OQWM01001345.1_pt1 | contig 16897 bp, 16 predicted proteins | sample 1691531 | NCBI WGS metagenome assembly OQWM01 (sample SAMN03418257, study PRJEB22391) | human gut metagenome | biome: human-gut; feature: organic feature; material: feces | host: Homo sapiens | place: Tanzania | collected 2013-01
CTTTACTTTATCACAGATTCTCGGTATACTAATGAAGTATCTGTGTATAAACTGTATCTTTTTGTAGCCCTCTCAGCCATCGCTGCGCGATGCCAGCTCTCCCGCAGGGAGAACCCCTGGCGGCCGGCTTTTGTGTTTGCCAGAATGCAAAGCGCGATGGACCTATGAGAAATAAGGGCGATACTTCTTATTTTTGAGAGGATATTGAGAATGATCACGACTGAAGAACTGAAAGTGAAGCTGGCCGAATACGGCACAGCGGTGAAGGACCTGGAAGAGGCCCTCGCCATCGAGGCCTCCCGCAAGCGTGTGCAGGAGCTGGAGCACACCATGTCTCGCCCCGGCTTTTACGATGATGCAGAGCTGAGCAAGAAGGTCTTTGACGAGGTCGGCGACCTGAAAGGCAAGCTGAACCGCTTTGAAAAACTGCAGGGCCTGTATGAGGATGCTGAGACCATGCTGGAAATGCTGGACGAGGAGTACGATCCGGCCATGGTGCCCGAGGCAGAAGAGGCCGTCAATGCCGTCGGCAAGGCCGTCGATGAGCTGCAGCTGATGACCATGCTGAACGGCGAGTACGATCACAGCAACGCCATCCTGACCTTCCACGCCGGTACCGGCGGCACCGAGGCGCAGGATTGGGCCGAGATGCTCTATCGTATGTACACGCACTGGGCGGAACGCAGGGGTTACAGCGTGGAAACACTTGACTTTCTCGACGGCGAAGAGGCAGGACTCAAAAGCATTACTTTTTTGGTTGAGGGCCTTAACGCATACGGTTATGCCAAGTGCGAAAAGGGTGTTCATCGGCTCGTCAGAATTTCACCGTTTGATTCTGCGGCGCGGCGGCACACCTCCTTTGCATCATGTGAGGTTATGCCCGAAATAGATGATGATATTGAGGTTGACATCAACCCTGAGGATTTGCGTGTTGACACATATCGGTCAAGCGGCGCCGGCGGACAGCATATCAATAAGACCTCGTCAGCCATTCGCATCACGCATTTGCCGACCGGCATGGTTGTCGAGTGTCAGGACGAGCGAAGCCAGTTCAAAAACCGAGACAAAGCGATGAAGGTACTGCGTTCCCGTCTGTTTGAAATCAAACAGCGCGAACAGGATGACGCGATTGCTGCGGAACGCCGCAGTCAGGTCGGCTCCGGTGACCGCTCGGAGCGCATTCGCACGTATAACTTTCCGGAAAACCGTGTGTCCGAGCACCGCATCAAGCTGACGCTGTACAAGCTGGACAATTTCCTCAACGGAAATCTGGATGAAGTGCTTGACGCGCTGATTACAACCGATCAGGCGGAAAAGCTGGCAAAGATGGAAAATTAAACAAATAGATAAGAATAATTAAAATTATACGAATAGAAATAAAAGAAGGTCAAATCATGCAAACCAAACTGCTGCGTCCGTCGGAAGATCCGGCGGCAATTGAAGAAGCCGGTGCGCTGCTTCGCGCCGGAGAAGTTGTGGGCATTCCCACAGAAACGGTATATGGCCTTGCGGCGGATGCGCTCAATCCGCAGGCAGTCAAGCGTATTTTCGAGGCGAAAGGACGCCCGCAGGACAATCCGCTCATCGTGCACATTGCGGATCTCTCCATGGTGCGGGAGATTGCAACGGAGTTTCCGCCGGAAGCACAGAAGCTGGCAGATGCGTTTTGGCCCGGTCCGCTGACCATCATTCTGCCCAAACAGGATAAAATACCTATGGTAACATCTGGCGGATTGAATACGGTTGGTATTCGTTTTCCGGTACACCCGATGGCGCAGGCAATTATCCGCGCGGCAGGCGTTCCGCTGGCAGCTCCGTCAGCCAACACCTCCGGCAGACCGTCTACCACGACGGCGCAGCATGTCATGGAGGATTTGCACGGCAAAATTGCCGCTGTCGTAGATGGCGGCCCGTGCTCGGTCGGCGTGGAATCGACGGTCGTATCGCTGTGCGGCGAACGTCCGCGGCTGCTGCGTCCGGGCGGAATTTCGCTGGAACAGCTGCAATCGGTACTTGGCGAAGTGGATGTTGACCGCGCGTTGAAAGAAAAGATTGACGACAGCGAGAAAGTCTCTGCGCCGGGCATGAAATATCGCCATTATGCGCCCAAAGCACCGGTAACAGTTGTATTCGGCACGCCGGAAGCCAGCGCGCAGTACATCGTGCAAAGACTGGGACAGCATACCGGCGTTTTGTGCTTTGACGATTGCGCGCAGCTGTTTCGCGGAAAAGCGGTTGTGGAGACGTTTGGCCCGTCCGATGATGAAGCGCAGCAGGCGCGGGAAGTGTTTGATGCGCTGCGCCGGTTTGATGACACGGATTGCACGGAAATTTTTGCACAGTGCCCGCCGTCCCGCGGCATCGGCCTTGCGGTGGCAAACCGCATCAAAAAGGCGGCCGGTTTCCATGTGATCGACTTGACGGAGGAACAAGCATGAAAATTCTTGGTCTGACCGGCGGCTCCGGTACGGGAAAAAGCGCCGCCTGTACGGCATTTGCGCGGCTGGGATGCGGCGTTATTGATGCGGATGCGACCTACCGGACGCTGTGCGATACCTGCGAGCCCATGCTGAAAGAAATACAAAACGTATTTGGAGATGTATTTTCTACAGATGGGAAATTAGACCGCAAAAAGCTCGGCGCCATCGTTTTTGCCGATGCGCAGAAGCTGCAGCAGCTCAACGCAATTACCCATCCATATATTCGGCAGGCTGCCCGCGATGCATTCGCCGCGTATAGCAAACGGGGATGCTTGCTGTGCATCTATGATGCACCGGTATTGTTTGAAGGTCAAATGGAGACGCTTTGCGATAAGACGTGTGCGGTGCTCGCGGCGCGCAATACGCGCATTGCGCGCATTGTGGCGCGGGATGCGATTACGGAGGAGTATGCGGCGCTGCGCATTGACGCGCAGAAAGACGATGCATTTTACCGCGAAAGATGCGATTATGTCGTACAAAATGATGCAGACTTGGACACACTGTATACACAGGTGCGCAAGATCTATGAGGATATGGTGCGCAAATAAACGCATCGGTGCAGAAAGGATGAAAGTTTCATGGAAAACACCCTATTTTATGACAAAAAGACCGGCTGGGATCGAATGAGCGATGCCGAGCAGGCTGCCATGATGGAGTACGCGGAAGGGTACAAGGCGTTCTTGGACGAAGCAAAGACCGAGCGTGACGCGGTTCGCCGCCTGCAGGCTATGGCAGAGGCAAACGGCTTTGCAGCATATACCCGTGGCAAGGAAATCCATCCGGGAGAAAAATATTACAAAATAAATAGAAATAAAGCAATTATACTATTTGTAGTTGGTTCGGATGGCATGCACAGCGGCATCAATCTGTCGGCTGCGCATTTGGACGCGCCGCGCATTGATATTCGCACGGTTCCGCTGTATGAAGACAACGGCATGGCGCTGTTTAAGACGCACTACTACGGCGGCATCAAAAAATATCAGTGGACAACCATTCCGATGGAGCTGCGCGGCGTCGTTTGCCGCATGACGGAAAACGGCGTGGAGTCCGTGGATGTGCGCATTGGCGATAAGCCGGGCGATCCGGTCTTTGTCATCACGGATCTGCTCATTCATCTGGCAACCGAACAGATGGGAAAGACCATGATGAAGGGCATCGAGGCGGAGAATATGAACGTGCTGATCGGCTCGAAGCCGTCCAAATCGGACATCGAGACCTCGGATAAAATCAAGCTGTGGGTGATGGAGTTCCTCAACAAGGAATACGGCATCACAGAGGAGGATTTCCTGTCCGCAGAGCTGACCTGCGTGCCGGCGTTCAAGGCCTCGGATGTCGGCTTTGACCGCTCGTTTATCGGCGCATATGGCCACGATGACCGCGTGTGCTCGTATCCGGCGGCAACCGCTCTGCTGGATCTCGAAGAGACGCCGAAAAAGACGTCCATGGTCATTCTGGTCGACAAGGAAGAAATCGGCTCGGACGGTGTGACCGGTATGCAGTCGCACTTCTTTGACACGCTGGTGGCGGATTTGTGCCGCGCAGACGGCACGCTGTTTGAGGAGTGCATCGAGCGCTCTACCTGCCTGTCTGCGGACGTTTGCAATGCGTTTGACCCGAACTATCCGAGTGTTTCCGAACGCCGCAACGATGCACGTGTCAACTGCGGCGTGGCACTGGTCAAGTATACCGGTGCGCGCGGCAAGTCCGGTTCCTCCGATGCAACCGCAGAGCTGATGGGAAAAATGCGCTATCATTTCAATAAAAACCATGTGATTTGGCAGACCGGTCAGCTCGGCAAGGTCGATCAGGGCGGCGGCGGCACCGTTGCTATGTTTATGGCAAACCGTAATATTGACACGGTAGATTGCGGCGTGCCGGTGCTCAGCATGCACGCGCCGTTTGAAGTCATTGCAAAGCTGGATTTGTTTGCCGCTTACAATGCGTTCAAAGCGTTCTACCAGATGGAACAGGAATAAATAATAACATTTCGCAAAAAAATATGGCGCTGCCGCAGGCAGCGCCATATTTCGTTTATCTGACTTGAATTTGCCCCAATACCTCGCCAATCGGTGCGTCAATGGTCAATTGCGCGCCGGTGGAGCGCTGCGTCTGACCCTTGTTGATGACGACGAGATTTTTGCCGCGGAAATATTGAATCAATCCGGCGGCGGGATAGACGGCGAGCGATGTGCCGCCGATGATCAGCATATCCGCCTGCGCAATCGCCTGTACGCTGTTCATCAGGCACTGTTCATCGAGTGATTCTTCGTACAGCACAACATCCGGCTTGATGATGCCGCCGCAGGTGCATCGCGGAACACCTTGACAGGATTTCATGTACGGGGCGTCATAGAATTTGCCGCAGTGCTGGCAGTAATTTCGATGCACAGAGCCGTGCAGCTCGTAGACGTTCTTGCTGCCGGCAGCTTGGTGCAGACCGTCTATGTTTTGCGTGACAACGGCGGTCAGCTTGCCTGCCTGCTCCAGCTCTGCGAGCTTTTTGTGTGCGGCGTTTGGCTTTGCGTCCAGCGCGAGCATCTTGTCCTGATAAAATCGGAAGAACTCCTCCGGCTGAGACTGAAAAAAGGAATGACTGAGGATGGTTTCCGGCGGAAATTTGTACTTCTGATGATACAAGCCGTCAACGCTGCGGAAATCCGGAATGCCGCTTTCCGTCGAGACACCGGCGCCGCCGAAAAAAACAAGTTTCTTGGACTCGTCAATCATGTGTTGTAACGTTTGAATTTGCTGTTCCAATGACATGGTACTGCCTCCTTGTTTTGTGTGTTACCGCACCAAAGTCGTGGTGTTTGCTTTTCTCTCGTGAATGACCGGCTGTGCTGCCGGATAGCCGATGGCAGCGGATGCATTGACGATGTGACTTTCCGGCACACCGTATTCTGTCAGCAGGGCGCGCACAGCGGGCACATCGCAGACGTCACGCACCTGATTGATCCAGCAGGTGCCGAGACCGAGAGAGGTCGCCGTCAGCAGCACATTTTCCATTGCTGCACCGGCATCGAGAAAGCTGTTGCGGTTGTCGCGCTCGCCGGATACGATGAGAAAGGCAGCCGGCGCGAAAAAGTTGTAGCCGGCCGGACGATTGTCCGCCTCTCTGACGGCGGCGGCAAGCGCCTGAATTTTTTCCGTGTTTGCGAGCAGCGTAAAATGCCAGCTCTGCTCATTGCGGCCGGACGGTGCCCAGACAGCAGCGGTCAGCAAATCCTGTAGCTTTTCCGGTTCCACAGGCTGCTCCGTAAAGCTGCGGCACGAATGTCTGTCCAAAATATTCTGTAATACGGGATTCATATCATCATCTCCTTCCGCTTTTAGTATAATGCAGGGGAGAAACAGTTGCAAGTATTTCTGCTTTGCACAGATTTCATCAACAGCCTGTGGATAACTCACAGGACAACCCGCACGAGCATGTCATTTGACAACAAAAAAAGCAGCATTTCCAAAGAAATGCTGCTTTTGGTGGCCCATCGGGGGTTCGAACCCCGGACCCTCTGCTTAAAAGGCAGATGCTCTACCTACTGAGCTAATGGACCGGATTGGCAGGGGCGGCAGGAGTTGAACCTGCGATACTAGAGTCAAAGTCTGGTGCCTTAACCACTTGGCCACGCCCCCGTATGCAGGCAATCAGCAGAAAGCCCCCGATAAAAAATGTTCTTCACAACGGCGCGCATCGTGAAGAATGAAAAAATGGGGTGAGTGAAGGGAGTCGAACCCTCGGCCTCCAGAGCCACAATCTGGCGCTCTAACCAACTGAGCTACACCCACCATATAGATTTTGAAACGCACATTCGGACTCAATTAGAATGGTACGCCAGGAGGGATTCGAACCCCCGGCCTACTGCTTAGAAGGCAGTTGCTCTATCCAACTGAGCTACTGGCGCGAATTGAATGGAGCAGGTGACGGGAATCGAACCCGCATCCCCAGCTTGGAAGGCTGGTGCCCTGACCATTGTGCTACACCTGCATTGCCCTCCGAGTAAATCGTCAGCTTGGTAAGGATACCACGGAAAGGCTTGATTGTCAAGCACTTGTTGGCAATTTCTTGTGATATTTGAAAGAATTATTTAGCCAGAGAAACGATAAGCATTGCTTATGGGTTGGATAGAGGACATTACACACAGCGTTTCATTCGGCTGCTATCGGCTATCCCAGGCTGCGTTTGGTTGCCAAAAGTTGCCACGGGGCCAGAATTATGTAAATCGATTTTGATATATCAAGGCTATCCGCCAAGAACTACCTCAGCTCAAGATTCCCCCGTCTCTCTTTCGCAGACATCTGTTGCTGTTGCAGGTAATAGCAAAGTATGCTATACTACATTATTATATTATATCGGATAAGATATTCGCAGCCACGGTATTCTTTGGGAAGGGGTGGGCCGATATGAAAAAGAGGATCGTTCTGTGTCTGCTGGCGCTGGCGCTGCTGTCCGTGATGACAGGGTGCGGAAAGGAGAAAGACACGGACCCGCTGACCGTGACGCTGTGGCATGTCTACGGCGGCGAGGTGGATTCCCCTCTGAACGGTTTGATTGAGCAGTTCAACAGCACCATCGGCACGGAACAGAACATCCGGGTAAAGGTAGAGCTGGTCAGCAACAGCGGCAGCATTCATAAAAGCGTGCTGGCCGCCGCCAACAGTGACCCAGGCGCCCCTTCCCTGCCGGATATGTTCGTGTCCTACCCCAAAACGGTGCTGGCTCTCCCGGACCAGGACATGATCGTGGACTACCGGGACTATTTCAGTCCAGAGGAACTGGGAACATTTATCCCCGCCTTTATGGAGGAGGGGCAGATCGGCGGACGGCAGGTCATCCTTCCCCTGGCCAAATCCACTGAGGTACTGTTCGTCAACCGGACGCTGTTTGACCGCTGGGCAGCCACCTCTGGGGCCAGTTATGACGATCTGACCACCTGGGAAGGCATCTACGCCTTAGCGGAGCGGTATGCCGCGGATACTGGGAAGTGCTTTCTTGTCAACGACTACCACTTCAACTACTTTCAGGTAGGGGTGGAGTCGCTGGGGGAGAACTTTTTCCAAAATGACGGCGTCCGCTTCGGCCCAGCCTTTGAGCGGGCATGGGAGCCTTACGCCCACGCGGCGCTGGAGGGCGGTGTGTGGTTACAGGATGGCTACGCCACGGAATCTCTCCGCACCGGCGATACCATTGTCTCCGTAGCGTCCTCTGCCAGTGTACTCTATTACTCCGACACGGTGACTTACCCCGACAACACCTCTGAACAGGTGACCATCGCCTCCATGCCCTACCCGGTGTTTGAGGGCGGCGAAAAACTGGTGATGCAGCGGGGCGTGGGAATGTGCACAACAAAATCCACCCCGGAGCGGGAGCAGGCGTGTATCACCTTCCTTAAATGGCTGACGGCTCCGGAGCGCAATGTGGAATTCGTCACCAGCCTCGGCTATATGCCGGTGACGCAGGAGGCATTTGATGCCTACCTCCCCGCCGCTGTGGAGCAGCTCAGCAACCCCATGTATATCTCTCTGTATGAGACCTATCTCCAAATGCAAGGCTCGTACACTTTTTACTATGCACCGCAGATGGAGAACTATCTGGATCTGGAAACACGGTTTGAAAATCTGTCACGACTGAAGCTGATGGCTGGCCGTGCCCAATATCAGGAGGGAGCCGGTACGGCAGAGGAACTGGTTTGGGACACGCTGGACAGCTTCAAGCTGGACTATGGTACATAAGCGGGGGAAAGCAATGCGGTCGATCAGGGAAGCAATTCAAAAAAAGCGTGCAGCCGGTCCCAGTATGGGGCTGCGGCTGCTGCTGTACTGGTTCACCATGGTATTGCTGCTGATGGCGGCGATTTTGTCTACCCTGATGGCCACCGGCGTACTGTCCCATCCCGCGCATCAGCTGTCTGGAACGTTGGATATCCAGCAGAGAAACACCTACGCCGCGCTGGACTCCCAAATGGACGCACTGACAGCGCAAAGCATGGCCATGTCAGAAAAACTCGGAAAGGAACTGGACGCTTTTCTTGCCGCCAAGGGCATCGCCTTTGATGACCTGAACAATGACCCCGATACCATTGCGGAGTTGGAAAAGCGCCTGTATACGCCTCTAAGCAACACTCTGGGCGCAGCCTCGTGCAGCGGGATCTTCTTCGGTCTGAACGTCACCGCCAACACCTCTCTGCCAAATGCAGAGGATTTCCGGGCGGGGTTATACCTCCGCTATTCCGGCTTACAGCCAACGGTGGCCTCGGAGCAGGATGTGATCTGCTTCCGGGGTGCGGCGGAAACGGCCCGGAGCTTGCAGCTTCAAATGCACAACCGCTGGAATCCGGAGCTGAACGCCGCTCTGATCCCCGGCAGCGATCAGGTCACCGCCTATCAGGGGTCCCGGCTGGCAGATGGCTGCCTGTGGACAAAACGTACAGAGCTGCTGGACACCTGGGAGCAGGTCATGCTACTGTGCGTACCCATTTTGGATGGCGGCGGTACCGTAAGGGGATTTTGCGGTGCGGAGATCAGCGATCTTTATTTCAGTCTTTCCCATAATACAGTCCCCAGCGCCTTCGGCAATATACTGACGCTGGCAGCCCCCATAGACGGTGACAGCCTGCTTCTCTCCGGGGCCATGCTGGGCGCCACCGACGGCTCCCGCCTGACGGCCAACGGCATTCTGCACATCAGCGACGGAAAATACTACACCACTTACAGCGATGGGAAGAACACCTATCTGGGGCGGCACCAGCTTCTGGATGCTGCCACGTGGGACGGCATCCCCCTTGCCGCTGTGACGCTGGTGCCGGACGGGACCTTCCGCAGCTATGAAAAGGGGTCCCAGATTGCATGGTTCCTGGGAGCGGTTCTCTTCCTGCTGGCCATGCTGGTGGTGGCAACGGTGCTGTCCCGCCAATTCGTAAAGCCCATCAATAAAAGTCTGGCGGCAGTCCGGGGCGGTACAGAGATGGTCGCTTCCGGTATCCCGGAGATCGACGAGCTGCTTGCCGCCATCCGTGATCGGCCAACGGAAACGCTGCCGCCGGATGTGGAGGCACGGCTGCGGGGCTTTGCAGAGCGGGCCAGTACGCTGACCGGCACGGAACGTACCATCCTGCAATATTATATGGACGGCTATACCGTTAAGGATATCCCGGAGCTGGCGTGTATCAGCGCCAGTACGGTCAAGACCCACAACCGTAACCTCTACCGCAAGCTGGAGGTGGACTCCTTTGACGAGCTGAAGGTATATATCGAATTGTTTGCAAGCTGCGGCCGCAGCAGTGAACTGCTGAACAAGTAAATATTTTAATGAGCAGAGTGCACAATCCGATTTGCAGCGGGTTGTGCACTCTGTCTGCGCCTAAGGGTGATTTTTGAGTTTCCAGGCAAAATTCACCCTTAGGGTAATATACATAGGAGGGAGAGCTTGCTAAAAATATAGATATAGATCCGGACACGCCAGAACCCTGCGACATCAATGACAGGAGGGAACAGCGATGCGCCGCATTATTAAAGCGTTCATGCAAGACGCATCAACCGCGAGCAAATTTCAGTTCTCACTGCGCTGCGCGGTGTGCGGTTCGCTTTGGAAAAGCCGGCCGGCATATTTTTCCAAGGCAGAGGTCCAGCCGGAAAACGAAGGAAAGCATGTGATCTTCCAGGCCCTGTATCAACGGGAGCGGGATGAGGCACGTGAGCGGGCCGTGACAGAGGCTCTGGAGCACTTCAGCCGGTGTCCCATCTGCAGGCGGCTGGCCTGCGACCGCTGTTTCCTGTTGGGCGAGGATATTGACCTGTGCGCGGACTGTGCGGCATTCTTGCAGGAAAGCGGCGAGTCGGTGGAAAGCCTGTTGGTGAAAAACGGCTGAAACGGGAGGATCGCGTATGAAGCGACAGTTTTGGACAGGAGGTGTGCTGCTGATCATGATACTTTGGGGACTAACGGGCTGCGGCGGCCCAAAGGCCCCGATGCCTGGCGGTGACACATCAGAACCGCCGGACCGCATGGCAGACGGCCCCGGCATGGTGTATACGCCGGAGGACCAGACCCCCTTCGCGGGCACTTGGCGGGATGCGGACAGCACCGTGGTGCTGGAGATCGAGGGGCAGGGTGCCGGCGAGCGGTCCCGCATGAAGGCAACAGTCAACGGAGAACCCGCCTTTGAGGCGGAGGTTTGGGTCCATGCTTCCGGAAATGTCAAGCTGACGAAGGATCACAAGGGCATCCTGCCACCGGAGCCGTTTCGCACGCTGATCTTCAGCCCAAGCGCCAACGCCTTTGTGGTTTATCTCACCAGTGAGGAGATTTTCCTGCTGACAAAGGAAATGGAAGACGGCACCGTGGAGCCGGTGACTGCGGACCCTTTCGGACTACTTGGTGGGCCGACCCCCAACGAGGACTATGTGCGGGACGGTCACGGCACGTTCTATACGCCGGAGAATCAGGCCCCCTTCGCGGGAACATGGCAGAGCCGGGACGGCACCATCGTCATGGAGGTCACAAACAGCGGGGCATTTGAGGAAACATCTCAAATGTGCCTGTCGGTCAATGGCAAGCCGGACTTTGAAGCCGAGATGTGGGTGTATTCCACCGGCCATGTGGAGCTGTCCCGGGGCGGGGAAAAGATTTCCATTTCCGGAACATTCTGTGATCTGCGCTTCAGCGCCGATGAAAACGCTTTTTACGGATACCTGACCGACGGCGGGACGATTTGGCTGACGAGGGACGGTGCGGAATGCAGTGAGAAGGACATGGTCTACTCCCAGCAGTCCCAACAGTCTGAACAAGCGCAAAGGGCGTGGGTCTGCCCCAGTTGCAAGACAGAAAACACCGGGAAGTTCTGCACCGAATGTGGCAGCCTCCCCCCAGCAGCCTGCGAAAAATGCGGCTGGCGGCCTGTGGACGGGAAAATCTCCGTGTATTGTCCGGAGTGCGGCAGCCGTCTCAAGTGAGATCCGTCAATACACCAAATTATAATTACAGTAAGGAGCAGTGCGTACAAGGAACAATCGGGAATAGGAGGAATGAGGATGAACACGACAAAAAAACTGACGGCGGTACTGTTGGCGCTGGTCATGGCACTGACACTGGCGGCCTGCGGCGGTGGGAAAAGTGGTGGAAAGAGCGGAGGCAGCAGCAAGCCCGACCCCAATCTCGACCCCAATCTGGGCAAGTACACCGGTGAGGAGGTTCTCTCCTCTGACAACGAATGGGTCCCCTTTGATGACATTTACGATCTGGGCAGCAGCTACATTGAATTGAAGGAGGGCGGCAAGGGCGTCTTCTGCATGGAGGATGACGCCGAGGACATCGAGTGGACGCTGGACGATGGCGGCAAGCTGGTGCTGACCAAATACGGCTCCACCTGCAACGGCACGCTGAAGGACGGCCTCATCACGCTGGACGACTACTTCGGCTTTGATCTGCAGATGACCTTCCGCAAGGGCGGCAGTCTCGCCAGTTCCTCTAAGGCAGAGGGGTCTCTGGATGACTTTGCCGATGAGTACGGCGGCGACTGGCACGGTATGGCAGGTCTTACGGACGCTACCGGCGATCTGGCAAACCTGAATGACACTGCCCACGAGATCCTGGCACGGCTGGTATTCGACGGAAACGGAGGCTGCGAGGTCTGGCTGGCCATGTATCTGGAGGGTGAGAACGATTTTAACTTCATCGACACCCGGGCCTATGTGGTGCCCGATGACGATACTGGTCTGGAGCTGCGGGGCGAATTCATGGGCGGCGAGATGCAGGAGGGCATCCTTTCCGTGGACGCCACCGGCGCTCTGTATGTGAGCTGCGAGGTAGACTCCGACCTGGTGGACGGTTCCATCAGCCTGCTGGCAAATCTGCGGCATTTGGATGACGAGAGCTGGACGGATGACGATTTTATCCCCCTGCCGGAAGACGCGGTGGCATATTATCGCGGCATGTCCTTCATGGACATCGCCAGCACCTACATGATCGACATGAGCCTGATCCCCGATGACGGCAGCGGCAATGCCTACTCTACGCTCCCCAGCAGCGGCGGCTTTCCGGAGAATTATCCCTTTGAGCGCACCACCGCCAACGGCGAGGGTGAGTACGGCAAATCTAATCCCGACGCCACCGGCCTGACGGACCTGGCGACCATGCGAAAGGTGCGGCAGGAGCTGTGGGATATGAGCTCCTCCAAGTCCTCGAAATTGACCTATGATGACATCAAGGAAATGCTGGGCGGCGAGGACGGCATCCCCCATACCGGCATGGACGAAAGGAGCTGGAACAGCGAAAAGCACGCCTACGGCTGGTACAACGGCGAGGGGGACTACTATGTGCCGTACTTCGAGCTGCGTGACGGCGACGAGTACTACACGGCCGCCACCTTCTCCAGCAGCGTGAGAGACTGATATCCGCTTGACACCAGACAAATAAGAGAAAGGAAGGCAGAACTATGCAAGTGACTTTGAACGCGCTGCCCGCTTCGCTGGCAGAATTTCAGAATCTGTCCCGGAACACCCCTGAGGAGGTAGTGGCGGGCTTCCTGTGCGCGCTGCACCTGTACACAAAGAACCCCAATGAGGGTGTGGAGGCCATGAATCTTCTGCGGGGCCCCCGTCCCATGACCCCCTATGACAGTCAGTTCCTGCGGGACCGGCTGCGGGGCAAGGAGTATCTGACCACGGCGTATTTTGCCGGTGCGACCCCTCAGAACAGCTATACCCCCACGCAGCCCTATGTGCTGAATGTTCTGCCGGACCCCCGGCCCCAGGACATCGAGCCGGGCTATCTGCGGCTGTTCATCGCCACACCCGGCGCGGATTCTCCCCGGCCCATCAAGCTGCGGCAGAAGCCCTCCACCGGCGAGTGGTTCCTGTGGGAGTACTCCAGTCCCCTCAGCGGCATCCGCATCCCGGCCGCCCAGGATCCCTGGGCCTGAGCCGTGAAGCGGCGGTGGATCGCGCTGGCGCTTCTTCTGGCGCTGGCGGTGAGCCTGACGGCCTGTCAGGTGGAGTTCATCCCCCACGGCCGACCGGCGAATAACGGCGGCACCACGATAGACACACCGCCCCGTCCCGGCGGCGACACCGACCCGGTGGATGTGACCGACCCGGTGGGCGGCGAAGAAGACCCCTCCGGCGACAACACGGACTACACCATGGAGAAGTACCGGCGGTATCTGGAGGGTGAGTGGGTCGGCGTCGAGGCCGAGGTCGAGGGCGATCGGTATAAGCTGGCGGACGAGGAGATGTCCGTGACGCTGATGTTCATGAGCGCTGACGGCGTGACCGAGGAGGGACACGGCACATGGAGCATGGGCGCGTGGTACAAATACGCCAACAGATATGGCGACCAGGAAAAGCTGGACGGTCTGAGCGTGGTGTTCCACAAGGGCCCCATGTACTACGGCTGCAGCAATGACGAGTGGTATGCGGAGCTGGTCGGCGGCCCGGAGAACACGACGTACACCGTGACCGTGATCGACAACAACTATCTGGAGATGCACCGCCATGTGGAGGATTCATATGTGGTATGGGTCGTCTACTGCGAGCGGGCGGACGGACGATGGATCGATGAATAACAGGGGCCTATGAGCCCTGCGGACAAATCACAAACACAGAAAAGGAGAAGAATATGGGACTTATCAAAGCAGCAATGGGCGCCGCGGGCGGCGTGATGGCAGATCAGTGGAAGGAATTCTTTTACTGCGACGCGATTCCTGAAAACGTGCTGGCGGTCAAGGGCCAGAAGAAGACGAGCAAGCGCTCCAGCAACACCAAGGGCGACGACAACGTGATCAGCAACGGCAGCGTCATCGCGGTGGCGGACGGCCAGTGTATGCTGATCGTGGATCAGGGAAAGATCGTGGATATGTGCGCGGTGGCCGGCGAGTATACATACGATATGTCCTCGGAGCCGTCCATCTTCACCGGCGATCTGGGTGACGGCATCAAGAATGTGTTCAACAACATGGTCAACCGCTTCACCTTCGGCGGCGAGGCGCCCAAGGACCAGCGCATCTACTACTTCAACACCAAGGAGTTGATCGGGAACAAGTACGGCACGCCGTCTCCGGTACCCTTCCGCGTGGTGGATCAGCGCGCGGGCATCGACATCGACGTGGGCATCCGCTGCTTCGGCGAGTACAGCTACCACATCAGCAACCCCATGCTGTTCTACACCAACGTGTGCGGCAACGTCAGCGAGGCGTACACCCGTGACCGGCTGGATAGTCAGCTGAAGACGGAGCTGCTGACGGCGTTGCAGCCGGCGTTTGCCCGGATCGGCGAGGACGGCATCCGGTACTCCCAGCTGCCGGGTCACACGCTGGAGCTGGCGGACGCGCTGAACGAGGTGCTGAGCAAGAAGTGGCGTGACCTGCGGGGTATCGAGATCGTGTCCTTCGGCGTGTCCAGCGTGACGGCGGACGAGGAAGACGAGAAGATGCTCAAGGAGCTGCAGCGGAACGCGGCGTTCATGGATCCGACCCGCGCGGCGGCACATCTGGTAGGCAGCCAGGGCGACGCCATGAAGATGGCGGCCAACAACCAGGGCGGCGCGGCCATGGCGTTCATGGGCATGAATATGGCGGGGCAGGCCGGCGGCATGAACGCCGGGAACCTGTTTGCCATGGGACAGCAGCAGGCGGCACAGCAGGCGGCTGCACAGCCTGCACCGGCGGCTCCCGCAGGGTGGACGTGCGCCTGCGGCCACGCCGGGAATACCGGCAAGTTCTGCGCCGAGTGCGGCCAGCCCAAGCCCGCTCCCGCCGGTGAGTGGAAGTGCGCCTGCGGCGCGGTGAACACCGGCAAATTCTGCGCTGAATGCGGCCAGCCCAAGCCTGCCAGTGACGAGTGGACGTGTGCGTGCGGAACGGTCAACAAGGGCAAGTTCTGCGCCAACTGCGGCCAGCCTCGCCCCTGATGGCGAAAAAGGTGATGATCGGTCTCCTTGCGCTGACGCTGGCAGGTGTGCTGGCGGTAGGCGGTGTGCAGCTCTACCGCTATCTTGTGACCGACCGGATATTGGACGGCGACGGCATGGTGAACGAGTTTGCCAACGTCTTTCGGGACGGCGACACGCTAAAAAGCATACGCTGGTCGCAGAGCGCCTCAATTTACGACGGCTGCTTCCTCTTCGACCTGGAGGAGACGGACGGTGCGTATGCCATCTCCGGATGGTGCGTTGACACCGAGGGTAGCCACGAACGGGTGGAGCGGACAGACGCTCCCCTGACGGCGGAGCAGTGGACGGAGATAGAGCTGTGCCTGCGGGACAACTGGCACCAGCCGCCCCAGGTCCTGCCGGAGGGTCTGTCCGTCCTCGACGGGATGGAGAGTTACCTCAGCATCACCAGCGTGAGAGAAGGCGAAACGCTTACGGCGGAATACAACGGCGAGTACGAGCACGCCCTTGAGGGGCTCCTGCGGGAGCTTCTCATGGGTGCCTCCGCGGAGTATGCTCCCGCGGAGGATACGGAGTAAAGGAAAACAGGATCGACCACACCTGTGGAACGTGAAAGGAGACGTCTATGAACGACTATTACGACTATTACGACTATTACAGCTACAGCAGCCCCCCTGCCTATAACCCGGTGTTCACCATTATCTCGCTTGTCCTGTGCGTCTTTGTGCTGGTGTGTATGTGGATCATCTTCCGGAAGGCCGGCAAGCCCGGCTGGGCGGCCATTGTCCCCTTCTACAATCTTTACGTGCTGTTTGAGATCACCTGGGGCAGTGGTATGCGCTTCCTGCTGCTTCTGATCCCCATCTACAACGAGAAGCTCCCGCAGAAGCTGCCGCAGGGCGCGACGGTGACCTATACCGGCGACCGCCTGAACCGGGACGGCGTACCGTGGTACATCGGCAAGTACACCGCCCACATTACCATTCCGGCGCAGCTTTTCACCGGGGATCAGCGGCGGCGCGTCCGGGTCATACCAGCCGGGAAGGATCGTAAATTCATGCGCTCCGCGCGTCAGACGCAGGGTGTAATATTCCTCCGTCTCCAAGTCGTCCAGCGTAAAGGCGTAATTGCCGGGCTCCTCGCCCTCTTCGCGGGTCAGCGTGCCCCATACCTCGTCGCCGTCCAGCAACCCCGATACAGTAAAGCCGAAGAACTCGGGATCCTCTTCGCCCTCGAACTTCTCCTGATTGGGCTCCGGGATGATGTACGCCACAATGCGCGTAATCTCGAACTTTACGTCATAGGCGCCGGGCATGTAGGTATCATTGCCCTGCGGCAGCTCCACCGGCAGCACGTAGGCCTTGCCTGTGTAGGTCGCGTCCAGCGCCTTCTCCGGAGCATAGGTTTTCAGCACACGAACGGTATACACGTCGCTGAACTGGAAGCCGTCGTCATTGTCCGCCGTCAGGGACACGCCCGCCGTCCGTGCGGCATAGACCCGGTAAGAGATCACCTTACAGCGCCGTGATCTCTTCGG
>OQWM01001348.1_pt1 | contig 16856 bp, 8 predicted proteins | sample 1691531 | NCBI WGS metagenome assembly OQWM01 (sample SAMN03418257, study PRJEB22391) | human gut metagenome | biome: human-gut; feature: organic feature; material: feces | host: Homo sapiens | place: Tanzania | collected 2013-01
TTCCGTTTAAAATCCGTGAGTAATCCGAGGAAGGCGGTTAAGGTTCCGTTTATTCAGCGTAATCCGATGAATAATGCCACTACACTCGCTTATATTTTGTAGCCTTATCATGGCCTTATACTATCTATTTCTTATAAAATCCTCATTTTATCTTACCAAAAATACGGAAAAGCGCATATTTTTGCAGATTTTATGCAAAAAATGATAATATTTCATATTTTTATTGTAATTTTGCAGCCGATATCACATTATTACATAATAATTTTAAAATTAAGACGAGAAATTATGGAAAAAAGACTCTCGCTCTTCTTTGTTTGTCTCTTGATGAGCATCGGAGCTGCGTTTGCCCAGATCGACGTATCTGGAACCGTAATATCTGCGGATGACAATGAGCCGATTATCGGTGCCTCTGTCCTGATTTCAGGAGGAGCTGCCAGTAAGGGTACAGTCACGGATATTGACGGTAAATTTAAGCTGAATGTTCCTAACGGAACTAAACTCGTGTTTAGCTACGTGGGAATGAAAAGTCAGACATTGGCTGCCACTGCCAACATGAAGGTGGTGCTTCGTCCTGAAGCGCAGTTGCAGGAAGTGGTTGTCACTGGTATGCAGAAAACAGACCGACGTTTGTTTACCGGTGCTACCGACCGAGTAAACGCAGAGGAAGCTAAATTGAATGGTGTTGCCGACATCAGCCGCTCTCTGGAGGGTCGTGCTGCCGGTGTATCCGTGCAGAACGTGAGTGGTACCTTCGGTTCTGCTCCTAAGATCCGTGTGCGTGGTGCAACATCTATCTATGGTTCTTCCAAGCCTCTCTGGGTTGTGGATGGCGTTATCATGGAGGATGTTTCCGACGTGAGCGCAGACGACTTGGCTTCCGGTGACCCGGAGACCCTGATTTCTTCTGCCATCGCAGGATTGAACTCTGATGATATCGAAAGCTTCCAGATTCTGAAGGACGGTTCCGCTACCTCTATCTATGGTGCGCGCGCGATGGCAGGTGTCATCGTCGTTACTACCAAGAAGGGTAAGCAGGGACAGGCTCACCTGAACTACACCGGTGAGTTTACCACCCGTCTGATTCCTTCTTACGGCAATTTCGATATTCTCAACTCTCAGGACCAGATGGCCATCTACAAGGAGTTGAAGGATAAGGGATGGCTCAATCTTTCTGATATCCTCAATGGCAGCGACTATGGTGTATATGGAAAGATGTATGAGATGATCAACACCTACAACAGCACCACTGGTATGTTCGGTCTCGCCAACACCCAGGAGGCTCAGAATGCCTACCTGCAGCAGGCGGAGTATCGCAATACCAACTGGTTCAAGCAGCTTTTCTCTTCTGCCATCATGCAGAACCACTCTGTTAGCTTGAGCGGCGGTACCGAGAAGAGTAACTACTACGCTTCACTTTCTGCCATGGTTGACCCGGGATGGTACAAGGATAGCAAGGTGAACCGTTATACCGTGAGTATGAATATGACCCATCATATTCTGGATAACCTCTCTGTCAACCTGATTGGTGGCGGTTCTTACCGTAAGCAGAAGGCTCCAGGTACACTGGGACAGGATGTGGACGTGGTATCAGGTCAGGTGAAGCGTGACTTCGATATCAACCCATACTCTTACGCGCTGAACACATCGCGTGCGCTGGATCCTTATACATATTATCATGCCAACTATGCAGCATTCAACATCCTGCATGAGCTGGAGAGCAACTACATCGACCTGAACGTGGCTGATGCCAAGTTCCAGATGGAGCTGAAGTGGAAGCCTTTCAAGGATCTGGAACTCTCTACACTGGGTGCCATCAAGTACAGCACTTCTTCGCAGGAGCACAACATCCTGGAAGATTCCAACCAGGCGTTGGCTTACCGCGCCATGGACAACTCGCTGATTCGTGATGCCAACAAGCTGCTCTTCACTGACAAGGACGACCTCTATGCCCTGCCAGTATCCGTATTGAAGCAGGGTGGTATCTATCAGCGCACAGAGAACCGTATGTTGGACTATGACTTCCGTGCCACAGCCAACTACAACCATACTTTTGCGCATAAGCACATCGTCAACCTCTTCGGTGGTCTCGAGACTACCAGCATCAGCCGTAACCGCAGCTGGTTTAACGGTTGGGGCATGAACTACCGTGGCGAGACTGCTTACTTTGAGTATCTCTACTTCAAGAAGCTGGATCAGGAGAACTCCAACTACTACAGCCTGCGCAACACCGATTCACGCAGTGCGGCATTCTATGCCAATGCCACTTATTCGTTCAACGGAAAGTATGTAGTGAACGGAACATTCCGCTACGAGGGTTCTAACCAGATGGGCCGTACCACCAAGGCACGTTGGATGCCTACATGGAACGTATCTGGTGCATGGAACGTACACGAGGAGAGCTTCTTCCCTAAGCTCAAGCCACTGTCAAGCCTCACCTTCCGTGTGTCTTACAGTTTGACTGGTACTCCTCCTGATGCATCTTACTGCAATGCGCTCACCAAGCTCTCTATGAATACTCCTTACCGTCCTACTACTACCGACAAGGAGTTGGGATTCGTGGTAGCAGCACTCGGTAATGACGAGCTTACCTACGAGAAGAAGCACGAGTTCAACTTCGGTGTGGATGCTGGTTTCTTCAACAACCGTCTGAACGTTACATTCGATGTATATCAGCGTCGCAACTTCGATGAGATTGCTCCTACCGTTACCCAGCTCTATGGCACAGCCTATGCCAATGTGGGTTCCATGAAGTCATGGGGTGAGGAGTTGAGCATCTCTTCTACCAACGTGAAGACCAATGATTTCAGCTGGCAGACCAGTCTGATCTACTCTCACAACCGCACAGAGATTACCGACCTCTACAATCAGGGCCGCGTCATCGACCTGGTTCAGGGTAACGGTTTTGCGAAGCAGGGTTATCCAGCCCGTGCCTTGTTCTCCATCCCATTCGTGGGCATCAACGAGAAGGGCAATCCTGTATGCATCAACGAGAAGGGTCAGGCTACCGTGGGTGACCTCAACTTCCAGGAGCGTAACAATACCGACTATCTGATTTACGAGGGTTCTACAGACCCTATCTACAATGGTTCCCTGGGTAACACCTTTAACTATAAGGGTTTCCATCTGAACCTGTTCCTTACATACGCCTTCGGCAACGTGGTGCGTCTTGACCCGGTTTTCAAAGCCAAGTATAACGACTTGACATCTATGAACCACGATTTCAAGAACCGCTGGATGCAGCCTGGTGATGAGAATGTTACCAATGTGCCTGGTGTAGTGAGCCGTTATGAGTATGAGCAGAACCGTACATTGCTGAGCACTGCCTACAATGCTTACAACTATACTTCTGTTCGCACAGCCAAGGGTGACTTCATCCGCCTGAAGGAGATTTCACTGGCATACGACTTCCCACACCGCTGGTTGGAGAACTCACCAGTGAACAACATCTCATTGAAACTTCAGGCTACCAACCTCATGCTGCTCTATGCAGACAAGAAGCTGAACGGTCAGGATCCTGAGTTCATGAATGCGGGTGGTGTGGCTTCGCCAATGCCAAAGCAGTTTACTCTTACATTGAAACTTGGACTTTAATTATTGTAGAAAATAAAAATGAAAATAAAGAAATTATATATCGCCATTGTAGCGTTGGCACTGTCGGCTGGCATGACTTCCTGCAACGATTATCTGGACAAGCAGCCAGATAGCCGTCTGGACCTGCAGAGCCCTACCGATGTGTCGAAGCTTCTGGTTAATGCCTACCCACAGGTGCATCCAGCCTATCTGCTGGAGATGTATTCTGACAATACCGATTGTAACCTGAACACCGGTTGGGATGCTGCCGACCGCTTTCAGCAGCAGGCATACGAATGGGCCGACATCACTGAGACCAGTGCTTACGAGGCTCCTGCTACTTACTGGTCTACCTATTATGATGCCATTACCACAGCCAATATCGCTTTGGAACACATCAACAGTCAGAAAGACCAGAGCTCTTATTCTGCTCAGAAGGGTGAGGCTCTCCTGTGCCGTGCCTATGCCATGTTCCAGTTGGCTAACGTATTCTGCATGGCTTACGACGAGACCACAGCAGCCACAGACCTGGGTCTTCCTTACCCAGAGGTGGTTGAAACCAATGTACACGTGAAGTACGACCGTGGTACCCTGGCTGAGCTTTATGCCAAGATTGACAAGGACTTGCAGGAAGGCTTGAAGCTGGTAGGTTCTACCTACGACAAGCCTAAGTTCCACTTCACATCTACTTCTGCTGCCGCTTTCGCAGCCCGTTTCTACCTCTATTACCAGAAGTATGACAAGGCTGTGGAGTATGCCAACAAGGTGTTGGGCAGCAACGCCAAGGGTATGCTGAGAGACTGGAACACCTGGGGTGCTCTTTCTGCCAACAAGCAGATTCAGCCTAATGCCTACATCAACTCATCTGTGAAGGCAAACCTGCTGCTGCAGGTGGTTGTTTCTGAATGGGGAGTCATCGGAGGTCCGTTCCAGTATGGTGACAAGTATGCACACAGTGCCATCGTAGCAGCCAAGGAAACCGTTCAGTCAGAAGGTCCTTGGGGCTTCAGCGACAAGGTGTTCAACTACACCGTGTTCTCTAATGCATCTCTTTCAAAGTATATCGTACGTAAGGTTCCTTACGATTTCGAGTATGCTGATATCCAGGCAGGTATCGGTACTCCTCACGCAGTATATGCAGAGTTTACAGCCGATGAGACCCTGCTCGTAAGAGCAGAGGCACAGGCATTGCTCGGTCATTATGCAGAGGCTCTGAACGATTTGAACACCGAGTTGGCTGCCTTCTCAAAGACGGGCGTGCAGCTTACCCTGGATGACGTGAAGAAGTTCTACAGCGATGCAGTTACCGCTTATTACACTCCTGAGAAGCCAACTCCACGCAAGGCGCTGCACACCAGCTTCGCCATCGACAAGGATACAGAGGAGCCTATGCTGCAGTGCATCCTTCACCTGCGCCGAATCATGACCGTTCACGAGGGCTTGCGCATGCAGGATGTGAAGCGCTACGGCATCACCATCTATCGCCGTGACGTGAAGAGCAACTACAAGATTACAGACATCACCGACTCCATGGAGGCACGCGACCCACGTCTCGCCATCCAGTTGCCACAGGATGTAATCACTGCGGGTGTTACACCAAACCCTCGCAATAAGTAAAAAAACATAAAGTAATAGTAAGAAATGAAACATAATATATATATGTTGATGTTGGCATTGGTGATGGGCCTGGGCTTCGTGTCTTGCTCAGACAATGCCCCGGACGATCCAACCATCTTCCCTGTCACCTCTCCACAGAGAGACAGCCTGGACTTGTGGTTGCAGAAGAACTACACCAGTCCTTACAACATCGATTTCAAGTATAAGATGGAGGACATCGAGTCTGACTATACTTATACCCTGACTCCAGCCGACTCGGCAAAGTCTGCCAAGCTGGCTATCATCATCAAGTATCTCTGGCTCGACTCATACGCCGAGGTTCTGGGTCCTGATTTCGTGAAGCACAATGTGCCAAGAGTGATTCACCTGATTGGTAGTCCGGCTTACAACAGCAACGGAACCATGGTATTGGGTACTGCCGAGGGCGGCTTGAAGGTAACACTCTACATGGTGAACAACCTGACCGATGCCATGCTTGAGAGCTATGCATCTATGACTCAGTATTACTTCCACACCATGCACCACGAGTTCACCCACATTCTGAACCAGAAAAAGCCTTACGACACATCTTATAATAAGATTACCGAGTCGGGCTACGTAAGTGGTAACTGGTATCAGGTTCAGGATTCTGTGGCTCATGGCAAGGGCTTTGTTACTCCATACGCCATGTCAGAGGGTCTGGAGGACTTTGCCGAGATGCTGTCTACCTATATCACTTATACTCCTGAACAGTGGCAGGCTATCCTCGACGATGCCCAGAAGGTAGGTGGCGACGAGGCTGTATCTGCATTGAACCAGAAGCTTAACATCGTGAGAAACTACATGCAGGATTCATGGAACGTGGATATCGATGTGCTGCGTGCAGCCATCCTGCGCAGAGGCAGTGAGTTGAGTTCTTTGGATTTGGAACATTTAAAATAGAATAGATTTATGAAACATATATTTATAGCTATCGTTTGCTTGTTGGGCAGCATGAGCTTGCAGTCGTGTCTGCACGATGACAAGGAATTCTTCGACGAGTCGGCTGCCAACCGCATCGAGAGCACCGTTGAGAATACCCAGAAGATTCTGGAATCTTCTGAGAACGGATGGCAGCTTCACTATTTCACAGGCAAGGGAATGACCGGTGGCGGCTACACCTTCCTCATGAAGTTTGCCAATGGCAAGGTGACCGTGGCTGGCGATACAGCCGTTGCTGCACCTACCGAGCGTGCCACATCCAGTTATACTGTTGACCGCAGCATGGGACCTGTGCTCTCTTTCAACACCTATAACGACATCTTCCACTTCCTGGGAGAGCCTACATACGGCAATATAGAAGGTGAGCAGGGCGACTGGGAGTTCGTGATTACCAAGCTTACAGAAGACAGTATCTTCGTAAAGGGTAAGAAATGGGAGAACGAGATGGTGTTCACCCGTATGGCAGACGGCGTAGACTGGACTTCCTATCTGGACAGCATCGCCGACGTGCAGAAGCGCCTGGGCGTGAACTACAGCGTGGGCAATTCTTCGGATGCCAGCAAGATGGTGGAGATTAATTCCGCTACACGCCGCATCCTTTCGCGCACTGCCGACGGACAGGTGGTAGAGCAGCCTTTCTATGTTACTCCTACCGGTATCCATGCCGTTAACGAGCCTGTGGCTCTGGGTGAGGATAAGGCACAGGACTTCCTGGTAAGCAAGGCAGGTGTGTTGACAGCAAAGGACAACGAGAATCTGACCTTGAATTCCTATGCTCCTGGCATCGATACCTGGGTAGGCAACTGGACACTTTCAGCCATGCAGGGCTCCTGCGATATGACCATCTCGAAGGTGGAAGACCAGGAGAACATGCTGAAGGGTACATTCACCGCTGGCGGATATACCTATAATATCGGATTGAGCTTCAACCCGGAGACGGGTGCCCTCAACCTGCCTTCTCAGCTGATTGATGACCCTAGCGGCAGATATCCTGCCCTGTGGCTGATGAACGCCGACCTGAATAAGGGAACATTGCTCGGAAAGGGTGGTATGAACGTGGTATGGCACGGCGTATCTCAGGAAGGTGACTTCGAGGACGATGGCACACTGGCTTCTGAAGGCTATGCTTCTGATACATTCATTGCCCTGGCTTGTACCGCAAAAGGAGAGCCTATCAAGGAGAATGGACAGTTTGTATTTGTCATCGAATGGTATTATCTTTCTAATTTGACTCCAAACAAATAATCAAGTAAGATGAAGAAATCTATATATATAATAGGTATGGCTGCCATGGGGCTGATGGCCTCATGCAGCAGTGACAGCGATTATCAGGCTGTGGCCGAGAGCACTATCAACGTGCTTTCTGCCCAGACTTCGCTCGGACCTAATGCCAGCGAGGGTGAAGTAACCGTGGACTGTACTCCTGCCAAGGCTTACACCGACGAACCTTCATGGCTCAGCGCCAGCATCGAGGGCAGCACCGTGAAGCTGGCTGCTCTTGCCAACGACTCACGCCAGTCGCGCAACGCCAAGCTGGTTATCAAGAAGACAGAGGCTGACTCTGTGGTAATCAATGTTTCTCAGTATGGTCTGGTGCTCGAGATGAACAAGGCTGATATGATTTTCAGCAGCGACGAGGCTACGGAGTTCGTGAAGGCATACAATTCCAACGCTGATGTGAAGGTTATCTATGCTCCTGAGTGGGCAAAGGCTTCGGTTGATACCGTGAGTAAGGAATTGAAGGTATCACTCAGCGAGAATACTACAGGTCATCTCCGTGCCGACTATATCAAGTATCAGGTGGCAGCCGTTACCGACTCTTTCGTGGTGAAGCAGTTTGACTTCGACAAGGATATTGCCGGAGAGTATGTTTATTCTTACTACGATTTCAACGAGGATGACAAGCTGGAGCAGCAGACCGTGCATGCTACATTGAGCCGCACAGAGCTTTCTATTCCTGAAATGGGACTGGTATTCCCAATCACAGTGAATGAGAAAACAGGTAGCGTGGAGACCCGCAGCAGCCAGTGCCTGGGTAAGGTGGGTAAGTACTTTATCTACGATACCTTCCTCGATGAGGAGGGCGCTTACTACATGGGCTCAGAGTCTGGAGTTATTTCTGCCACATTCAAGTTTAGTGAGCAGTATGGCACTTACGGATTCTTTGGCGGTACAGCCTATAATATCAAAAACCAGTCGGGTAACTTCCTGGCTATGATTCTGCAGGTGTTCAAGGCGAAGAGTCCTTCCAAATCTAACTACGTGCTCGATCAGGGTTGGATGGTACAGCCATTCCTCATGGATATACCAAAGGGCGGTGATGCATCTTCTGCGAAGCGTCAGGCTCCAGCTCTGGCTCGCCAGATGGGTCCATCTGCCAGCAGTATGGCAGCCAAGCTTGCAGTATGGCAGTCGTATCGCAAGTCATCTATCAAAAAATAAACTTAATAAAATAAGTAATCATGAGATTATTATCTACACTTTGCCTTTCTTTGCTCCTGGGAGCAAGCGGCACAGCGGCGATGGCCTCCAGCAAGGCATCGTTTGCCAAGAAGTTTAAGAATGCTGATATCCATCGCCTGGTTTCTGTGCCAGGCATGGTGGATCGAAGCAACAGTGCTTACCAGATGCGCCAGGCAGGCTTTGCCAATATCAGCAATGCTCCTACACGCGTAGGCGATACTCCTACCAATTCGGCTTCGGGTGAGGCTTACGGATGGGTTACCGGTTCTGACGGCGGCAACTGGTATTTCACCCAGAGCATCGTTTCTAGAGACTCAGTATTTAGCGAGTATTATACTGCTCACTTCCATGAGTCTTCAGAAATCACGCTGTTCGATAACAACCACAAGCAGGTGGGCTCTTTCAGCGTCAAGGTTCCTGAAGGATGGAAGCATGTACAAAACATCACTCCATACGGTCCTGTTACCAAGAAACTTTTCGATAAGGACGGGAAGTCTAACGAAATCCTGGTGGAGTTCCACGATGCCTTCAACGGCGAAAACAAGTATCTGACTCGTGCCTACGATGTCAATACCGGTGAAATCAAGTTCGAGATGGAGGGTACCGGTCTGGTATTCGATGCATCTAAGGGCTGGAATAGCTACCAGCGCCTGATCATGACTCACGAGTCTGACAGCCTGTATAACATCGATGTCATCGCTCCTCCTGCCTCGGGACAGGACAAGTGGTACGTGGAGCATACCTTCAGCTTCAACATCGATAACCGAATCAGCTATCTGCAGGGTTCCTGCTTCAACTGTATGAACGTGGATGGCACTCCTTACTATGTTCTGGCACAGTATGAGAAGCCATATACCGATACCGATGCTGGTGATGGTAACCAGGATATCGTACAGAATCCAGACAACTTCCTGGTGTTGAGAACTTTGAACAAGAACTACAAGCAGGTGGATAGCCTCCGTGTTTCCATCAATGCTCCTGAGGGTGTTCCTTACCGTTCTGCTGCCTTCGGTCTCTTCGGCAACAACGACTTGTCTGAGGGCTACTTCAGCAACAACGGCAAATTGAACTACGTGGTAGAGCTTCTCGACTATACTCCTTCTCTGGATGCCGACCTGGCTTCATTCGCCGTTTACGATTCAGAGCACGGTAAGTTGAAGGATATCTGCGACAAGGTGACAAGCAACCAGTGGGCTTTGCTGAACACCATCCATGGCAAGTCTGACCAGATGTGGTTCCTGCAGACCCTGGGTACAGGCGAGAGTGCTGGCCAGCAGATTCAGCTGGTAGATGTTCCTTCCTGCGAGAAGGCAGGTGTGTTGCCACAGAATATTGATGGTAACAACATCTCATCTAACTTCGACCGTTACCCAACTTCTGCCAATGCGCAGGGCTATCAGTATGTCATCGCTTTGGCAAATGCAGAGGGTAGCGAGGCTGGTGAGGTTCTGGCTCCTATCGCTTGGGTGAACCCTGATTGCACTATCGATCACGTAGACAGACTTAACCTGGGTACAAAGGCTGAGCTCTTCACTCCATTGCTCAACAGCACATCACTCAACCCATATCTCTTCAACACAGATGATGATATGGAATATGTATACCTTGCCAAGAAGCGCCGCGAGGATGGTAGCAACAAGCTCGACAACGTCTTGGAGGTTGCCAAGGTTGACGGCACCGTCCTGAAGTCATGGCGTGGTGATGATACTCATTCTATCTCACAGGCTGGTTTCCCTGTGATGAACGAATTGGGCAAGTATCAGATGTTCGTTGTGTTCAGCGATACTAAGAACAACAAGTATGACATGAGCTTCTACGACCTTCCTTTCACCAAGTTTGAGCAGGGTGGTAAGGGTACTGTAGAGGATCCATACCTGATTTCTACTACTGGTGACTTCCAGCAGATGGCTCTGGAGCCAACCAAGAGCTACAAGCTGGTGGCTGACATCGATATGGCGAAGGCTGCACAGTGGTGGACTCCTATCAAGAGCTTTACTGGTTCTTTGGATGGTGATGGTCATACTGTATATAACCTCGGTATCAAGACTACAGATGGTCATGTAGGTTTGTTTGGCTCACTCGATATCAAAGGTGTTGCCAAGAATTTGATTTTCGTGAACCCTACTGTTGATGTAACCAATACCAACCAGTATATAGGTGTGTTGGCTGGTGAGACCAGCAATTCTGCAGATGGCAAGGCTAAGGGTGCCAATGTGGATAGTGTATTTGTTTATGGTGCCAAGATTGCCGGCGAGGATGCAATGGTTTCTGCTGCGGGTGGTCTCGTAGGTTGTGCTAATCTCTATACCAATATTGCCAACAGTTCTTTCCAGGGTGAAATCTCTTTGCCTAACTCAGAGAATGTGGGTGGTATCGTTGGTCAGACTCGTACAAGTTCTGGCGTAAATGCATGCTATGCAAATGTAAATGCCACAGCCAAGAGCAATCTGGGTGGTATCGTAGGTATTGCCGGTTCTATTCAGGATAATTGTTCGTTCTCCAACTGCGAGGTTCGCGGTAAGTTGACTGCAGAGAATACTGTAGGTGGTTTCATCGGTGATAATTTCTTCAACGGTATCTCTAATGTGATCAGCCATGCTGATATCGTAGCAACCAAGAAGTCTACCTGGAACGGATATGCTGCAGGTGGTATCGTTGGTATGATGGAGAGCGCCTGGAATGGTGGTGCCGGTTATGTAAAGAACTGCGTCTTCGACGGCTCTATCAAGGCTTTCGAGAATGGTGAAGAGGTAAGCAACCCTGCTACTACACATCAGATTGCCGGTAGAACTATCGCTGATGAGGACTATGCTGCGGGTGAGACTCCTAAGACAGAGACTCGCTTTTCTAACAACTATACTGCCAACAATGTGGGCAACACTGATGCTGCCAGCGTTGAGGGTGCCTTCAAGGCAGCCAAGGAGATGGACAAGGACTTCTTCGCAGGTTTGGAGTATGCTTACGGAAGCACTCTCGCTGAGCCTTGGAAGGAGGACGGAAGCAAGGTTCCTACTCTTTACTTCAACAATATCGCAAAGGCTCTCGCTGTTAGCGCAGATGATGTAACTGTAGGTACTGACGATAAGGGCGCTGTTGTAGTTCAGGTTTCTGTATATGGTATGGAGAACGCAGACCTGGAGTCTGACCTGGAAGTTTCTGCTACTGGTAATGCTACTGCTACTCTCGGTGAGGCTCATGGCAACAGCATCGACCTGGTTATCAAGGGTACGAAGACGGGTATCGGTGAGGTTACCGTTAGCTTCGGTGAGTTCTCTGCTACAATCAATGTAACAGTTCTCAAGAACTATGTAAGCGGTATCGAGAACGTAGAGGATGCTGCAGCCTTGGTTATCAAGGCTGCTGACGCTCAGATTTCTGCCGAGGGTGCTGACGCTATCTATGTTTACAGCGTAAACGGCAAGCTCGTAGGCAAGACTTCTGGTGCTGCATTCAGCACAGCAGGTTTGACCTCTGGTCTCTACATCGTAAAGGCAACTGATAAGGCTGGTCATAAGGCTACAGCCAAGTTTGTTATCAAGTAAGTATGAAAAAATTAATCATATTCAGTTTATTGGTGGTCTGCTTTGTGCAGGCCACCTTTGCTATTCCTGCTTATCCGAAACCTTTGAAGGTGAAGCAGGCTGATGGCTCCTGGATCACCATCCAGATGCATGGTGATGAGCATGGCCATTATGTGATGACTTCCGACGGCATTCCGCTCGTGTTCAATGCACAGCTGCGAAACTACGAGTATGCCGACTGGAAGAATGGTGAGGTGCAGGCTAGCGGCATCAAGGCTACGGAGGCTTCTGACAGAAGTGCTCAGGTCAAGAAGTTTATCGAAAGCCAGGACAAGTCTGCCATCCTGGAATCTTTCAAGCGTGCCCGTCTGCAGCAGCTGCAGCAAGTCTTCTCGGCTCGCAGAAATGCTTCTCTGAAAGCCAGCATCAAATCTGCACCCCAGTTCCCAGCGATTCCATCGCTGGTCTCCCGCTCCAGCAGCAACCCGCAGGAAGAGAGAATTACCAATTTCCCTACAACAGGCGAAGTTCACTCATTGGTCATCTTGGTGCAGTTTGCTGATACGAAGTTTTCTACCGTAGGTAGCGATGCGCATCAGTTCTTCAACAGTATGCTCAATGAACCGGGTTTTACTTATAGCAATGGTGCCAACGGAAGTGCGAGAGATTTCTATGTGAACAGCTCCAATGGCAAATTCCAACCTCAGTTTGATGTCATCGGCCCTGTAACCTTGCCAAAGAAGTATTCCTATTACGGAGCCAACAAGGGTTCTTCTACGGATAATCCGGTAGCCCTGGAGGAGTTCGTGAGAGAGGCTTGTACTCTTGCCGACCCATTGGTGGATTTCTCGCAGTATGATCACAACCAGGATGGCTTCATCGACAATATCTATTTCTTCTATGCCGGAAAGGGTGAGGCTGATTCGGGTGATGGCAATGCCATCTGGCCACATTCTGCCTATTATGCTGATATCGCCAAGGAAGCTGGAGTTGCCCAGAAGTCGCTGAAGCTGGATGGCATCGAGGTGGGAAACTATACCTGCAGCAACGAAATCAATGGTACCATCATCACACCGCAGCCTGCGGGCATCGGTACCTTCGTACATGAATTCGGTCATGTGCTCGGTCTTGCCGATCATTATGATATATATTATGGCATGGCAACCTTTACCCCTGGTTCCTTCGATACCATGGATAGGGCTTCCTACAACAACAACGGCAATACGCCTGCGGCATTCTCTGCCTACGAGCGTGCCTGCCTGGGATGGCTCGACCTGACCGTATTGAACAGCGGAGTGGATACCCTCAACGTTCTGCCTGATCTGAACGACAGCAACAAGGCATACGTGGTGCCTGTGGGTGGAACCAACGATGAGGAATACTTCATCATGGAGAATCGCCAGCAGAAGGGATGGGATGAGTTTATCCCTGGCCATGGCATGCTGCTCTGGCATATCGACTTCGATGCCAAGACTTGGGAAAAAAACGAGGTGAACATCACGGGCTCTCATCAGCGCATTGATATCGTTGAAGCTGATGACAAGCGCACCGACAATTCCCGTACGGGAGATCCGTACCCTGGAACTTCGAAGGTAACCCAATGCGATTTGACTTCCTGGTCGGGCGGCAAGGTGATGTCGCTGGATGATATCGAGGAGAAAGATGGCATCATCAATCTCATGCTCGGCGGACTGGACCTGAAGCTGAATACGCCGGAAGTGAAGGTTGCCGAGGTGAAGGATAGCAGCGTTGTGGTAGGATGGGCTGATGTGCCTGTTGCCAAGAGATACATATTGAACATCTGCTCTGTGGTGGATGGCAAGAAAGAAGTTCTGCCGCTCTATGATAATAAGGTATATACCGAGGCGCAGTCTTCTCTCCCTATCGAGGGCTTGAAGCCTGAAACCACCTACGAGATGACCTTGAAGGCTGATCGCGGATCTTATTCTTCTGACGTCTACACCCAGCAGTTCACAACCACCGCAATACCTTTCAGCAAGTATTATGTGACGGACGTGAAGACAACAGCTGTGGATGAAACGGGCTTCACGGCTTCATGGACAGGGATGGATACCGTAGACGATTATGTGGTGACCTTGCATCAATTGGTTTATGCTTCAGAGGCAACCCAGAAGGGCTATGACTTCGGCAACGAACTGGAGGGCATGCCATCACTTTGGGAAACCAATGGTAACCTGAGCATGACTTCGTATGGCGAGGAAGTGCCTTGCCTCCGTCTGAACAAGATGGATTCCTATCTGAAGATGGCATCTGCCAAGGAGCGTATCTCTTCTGTGAAGTTCTTCGCCAAGTCTTCTTCTTCAACCAAGGCAACCTTGGCAGTAGAGGCTTATCAGGATGGAGAATGGAAGCAGATTGCCGCCTTGCAGGGTGGTGCCGACATGGCTTCGGGCAATACTTACAGCTATGAATTGCCGGAGTTGGCTGATTCTGTGAGACTGAAAGTCATCCAGCGTACTTCCGGTGCCTTCTATATCGACGATGTTCTTTTAGGATGCAATGCCCTGAAGCACGAGCCTGTGGCAGCTTATCAGAAGGTTTCTACCAATGGTAAGACGGAGTTTGCATTCTCCGGTCTGGAATCAGGATCCACCTATGCTCTGGTTGTAAACGCCAAGAAGGAGGGTGAGCTTTCTTACGATTCAAAGGAACTCATCGTGGTACCTGCAAGTTCTACGGGCATTGGCTTCATCACTACCGACTACTCTGGTAATGGTCAGATAAAATGCTACGATATCAACGGTCGCCTGGTATCTGCCAAGGAGATGCGCCACGGCATTTACATCGTGAAGCAGGGAAACAAGGTATATAAAATCGTGAAATAATAAATATTAGTATTAACTTTTTAAAAGAGAGTAAAATGAAGAAACAACTACTTTTTGCCGCTATGCTCATGTTGAGCGCAGCGCCAGCAATTTCAGTATCAGCTGCCCAGCCATTTGCTGCTGCAGCAGAAGAGGGTCAGACTCTTGCAACACAAAAGCAGTATGATGCACTCCAGAAGTCTATCAGTGACTTGCAGCAGAGCATCGATGCCATGTTGAAGGAAATCAACGAGAAGTATGCGGATGCAGAGGATACCAAGAACTCGTTGGAATTTAATAAGAGCAGTCTTTCTGACATGGCTGCTGAGGTGAAGGATAAGTTTGCTGCAGGGACTCTTACTGCTGCAGAGGTTGAAAGCTATCAGGCTCAAGTAGCAGAGATGGCTGAAGGTCTCAAGGATGCAGTGAAGAATGCAGAGCAGGAGGTTTATTCTTTCCAGGTGAATACCCATTATCAGAATGCTTCTATGCATAAGTCTGAGTGTTTGGGTCAGGTTCCTGAGAACGTGCAGAATTATTATGCGCCTTCTTTCGATGACCTGGATGCCGAGATGATGCAGGTTTACATGCCTGTCATGATGGGTGGTCCTATCGAGTCTGCTGAAAAGGCTAAGGAGATGTGTGCTCAGTTTGATGCCATCAGTGCAAAGGCTGATTCCCTCTTGGCTACTTCAAAGCTGGCAGGTGCTTTGGTGGATTCCATCGCGGTAACCCTCGATTCATTGAATGCTGATATGGTAAAGGTTAAGGCTGATTTCCCAGAGTATGACCTTTCTATGATGCAGGAGAGTGCTGATTACTGGAAGAACCTTGCTGCTGAGTTTGCTCAGGCTCCTGCTGAGGGCGCAACTCCTTATACAGAGAAGCAGATTGCTGAATTTACTGAGAATTTCGGCTATTTCAAGGAAAGCGCTGCTGGTGTGTATGCTGAGGCTCAGAAGGATGAGTGGATGGCACAGTTTAATGCGAAGTATTATCCAGCTTCTCAGAAGATGGATGAATTGGTGTCAACCCTTGATACTCAGTGCCCAACTGTAAAGGATCAGTTCTTTACTAAGTTGGATGACCTCAATGTAGAAATGACCCAGATGTTCACGAAGCTTTATATGGGTGAATTGACCCAGGAGTCTTTCGACCAGATGATGGCTAGAATTGACGCTATCCTGCTTGAGGCTCAGAATATCGTAGATCAGGCTCTTGAAGCCGAGAAGGTGGCTACTGGCATCAGCGACATCACAGTCAACAAGGCTGCTAAGGCTGGCAATGTTTACTCTCTTGATGGCAAGCGTGTAAGCAAGTCTGCAAAGGGTCTTGTCATCATCAATGGCAAGAAGGTGGTTTTGAAGTAATTCAAATCTCTCGTTAACCCTGAAAAATGGGTTTAGAATAAGCTTTAGATAAGCTCCCTCGGCAAAAGTGCTGAGGGGGCTTTTTTCATGCCCATCATGAGTAATAAAGCGTAAATTGAGTTAAAGATTCATAAAAGATGGGGCGCAAGACTCGTAACATTCACATAATCAAATAAAAATGTGTAATTTTGCAGTCCGATTATTTCGGGGATACACTTAGAGTCCCCAAGATATGGTGTGTTAATAGCATGCCCTGTGGCCGGGGTATGTGGTTAGTGAATCACCTGTCTGAATAGTGAGTAAAAAAGATTAAAAACGTTTTTTAGTAGTAAATTTAAATTTTAAAATGGACACATTAAGTTTCAAGACTATCTCTGTTAATAAGGAGACAGCTAAGAAAGAGTGGGTTGTAATCGACGCAACAGACCAGGTAGTTGGTCGCCTTTGCTCAAAGGTTGCTAAGTTGCTTCGTGGTAAGTACAAGCCAACTTTCACTCCACACGTAGATTGTGGTGACAACGTAATCATTA
>OQWM01001351.1_pt1 | contig 16847 bp, 20 predicted proteins | sample 1691531 | NCBI WGS metagenome assembly OQWM01 (sample SAMN03418257, study PRJEB22391) | human gut metagenome | biome: human-gut; feature: organic feature; material: feces | host: Homo sapiens | place: Tanzania | collected 2013-01
GCCCATGATAAAGACGCCGGCATCCTCGGAAATTCCCCGGGGGTATATTTTGCAAAAACATTTACTACCGAGAGGAGCGATATAATGGCTCATATTCATCCTGTGACTGATTTGGGTTGCATTTTATCGTTGACGATTACATTAAACCATCCGCACAGGAGGTAACCCAGTAATGGACGAAGACGACGAGAAGATATATTCAGGACTTTTGGAGGAGGACTGACATGGAAAAAGCGATGATATCACAGCCGATGCATGGCAAAAGTGAGGAAGAAATAAAAACCACCCGCTTACGTGCGCTTCAAGCGCTCGCGGCACGTAACTATGCGATCGTGAATACACTATTTACCGACGAGTGGTACAGCGAGGACCGGAGCGCCGAGCGGGGTGTTGTAAACCGTCCTCTTATGTTCTTTGCAAAGTCCATCGCAGATATGAGCCACTGCCACGCAGTATACTTCTGCAAGGGGTGGGAGAATGCCAGAGGGTGTAAACTCGAACACGCAGTAGCCGAGGCTTATGGACTTACGATTATCTACGAGGAGGACGACTGATGAAAATCTACATATCTCCCTCAGATCAGGTACGCAATCTTTACTCTTACGGCGGCACGAATGAGGCGGCGCAGTGCCGAAAAATAGCTGCCGCGTGCAAAACGGCGCTTGAGCGCTGCGGGTTTGAGGTGCGAACAAATTTCACCGATGGCAGCGACGCGATGTACGAGCGCGTGCGAGAGTCCAATGCATGGGGAGCCGACGTTCATCTGTGCATTCACACCAATGCGGGCGGCGGCTCAGGCTGCGTTGTATTTGTGAGCAAGCTCGATGATCGGCACAAGAAGTACGGACAGGCCGTATATGACGCCGTATCAGCCATCACAGTCGCAAACGAGCGCTACGGTGTTCGCACGGCCAATTTCTACGAGATCAAGAAGACAAGCGCTCTGTGCGTTTACTGCGAATGTGAGTTCCACGATAATGAGCGGGATGCAAGATGGATCGTTGAACATACAGCCGATATAGGCGAAGCACTTTGCCACGGTATATGCAACGCCACAGGAGTTAAATACAAACAGGAGGATGACGAGATGACTCAGGAACAGTTTAACGAGATGGCCGACAAGTATTTTGCCGCTATCGAAAAGAAACCCGGTTCCGCATGGTCCGAGCCTGCTCGAAAGTGGGCAATCGACAACGGGATTTTTAAGGGTGATGGAGCTGGCAACTTCACATGGCAGGCTTCTATTACCCGCGAGCAGATGGCGCAGGTGCTGATGAACGAGTGGAAGATCATCGAAGCGCTTGCGGCTAAAACAAATATCGATAAAGATGAGTTGTTCGAGGAGTTCAAGAAGAATCTCAAACTCGTTACAACCATCGAGTAAAAATTCAAAATAAGCTATCTCATTAACATGGGGTAGCATTTAGAAAGGTTCATAAGGTTAATTCGTGGTCGGTTTTATCGACCATTTTTTTTTTTGCGTCCGGTCATGTCATGCAAATTTTCTCCTTTCATCACCTCAATAGTATTCTTCCACCTGTAACACCTTATTTACCGACGAGTGGTACAGCGAGGACCGGAGCGCCGAGCGGGGTGTTGTACACCGTCCTCTTATACTAATACCCACCTTATGAACCTCTTTAAATGCTATCCCTTTTTATATTAAAAAGAAAGGAGGCGGGGGTAAATGCTATATATAGAAGCCAATAATAAAATTCGCCTCACAAGGGGGGATACAGCTCGATTTAGAATTCCAATAACCAATTTGGTGAATAACATTGAGTACACTATTGGCTCTTCGGACATTCTTTATTTTACCGTGAAGAAAAATTCTAAAGATGACACCTTTCTTTTTCAGAAAACCTCGATTGGCTCCAACTTAATACACATTAGGCCGGAAGACACTGCAAATTTATCATTCGGCAAGTATAAATACGATGTAGAAATAAACACTGAATCGGGAGATGTTTACACAGTTGTAGAACCGGCAATATTTGAGATCATGGAGGAGATAACTTAATGAATAAAGTCATCATGATCGAAGAAAAGAACCTTATCGGTGGGATTGAGTCTGAAGGAACGCTTCAAGGAACTATCATTTTAGAAGGCGTTCTTAAAGGAACACTGGCTCTGCCTGTCGGTTACGAAGACTATTCTGGTTCTTATAATGTGGTTCCGAAGATTAAGGTTCAGTCACTTCCCACTGCGGATAAGCATCTCAAAGAAAATGTGACAGTCGAGCCTATTCCATACTATGAGGTTAGCAATCTTACAGGAAAAACAATAATAATCGGAGGTAATTGACAATGGCTGATAACCAGCATGCAAATAAAATAGTATACGGAAATACAGTTCTTATAGACCTTACTGCAGATACCGTAACTGCAGATAAGATCCTTGCAAGTTACACTGCTCACGATGCAAGCGGTAACGTTATAACGGGCACGTGCGACTTTGATGTAAATTCTCAGGATGCTAACGTAAAAGTAGCTGAGATGCTTGTCGGGAAAACCGCTTATGCAAGAGGCACCAAACTTACCGGTACGATGCCTAATAATGGTTCGGTGACACTTACGATCTCTACCCTTAACGATGAAATCTCTATCGCTCAGGGTTACCATGATGGCAGTGGTAAAGTTTCTATTCTTTCTACTGAAAAAGCTAAACTTATAGCAGGAAACATTAAGCAGGGTATTACAATTCTTGGTGTAACAGGCACTTTGGAGCCTTCGAGCGAAGTTAAAGTTCACTCTAAGACGGTTACTCCAAAGACTTCTGAGCAGGTCGTACTTCCCGATAGCGGATACGATTATCTTGCCCAGGTAACGGTTGGCGCCATCCCTTATGTCGAGACTGATAATGCTGCAGGTGGTAAGACCGTAACTATAGCCGGAGAGGGTTGAGTAAATGGGGAGAAGTAAAGTCGTTTTTGGGAATGAAATTCTTGTAGATTTAACTGAGGATACTGTGACTGAATCAGCTTTACTCTCTGGTTATACCGCACATAATAAAGCCGGGGATTCTGTAGTCGGATCGCTTTCCGTCATTAATGTTCATACAGGCTCGGGCGATCCTTCAAGTACTTTGGGTACTGACGGAGACATCTATTTAGATATGGGGTGATTGGAATGATAGAAGATGCAATGAACGCTGAACAAGAATACTTAACATTACGTCTTTCCGGAGAGCCGGTTGTTCTGGACTTAGCACCCTTTGGATACGCGGATTTGAATAAGTATTTTTCCGATAAGCGGGAGTATCAGCTCAAGCATTGTGGAATTACAATCCATGAAACCACTATGGATAATATCGAGAGTCGAGTCGAGGCTGCTGTTATGTCTAAAGCCCCGTCTATATGGATTCCAGATGCTGATGAGGTATTTGTCTGGCACGGAAACGAGTCTATAGATGCTGAGTTATGCACCGAATTGGGACTTCATATCTACAACATGAACTACATAGGCGGCACTATTGTTAGTGGGCCGGAAGATCTCAGCTTCGCAATCATAGTTCCCGAGTCAATCGACATAGGAACCTCATATATTCTTGAGAAAATCAAAATGATTATGTCCGAGTATCTTGACGATGTAGTCGTTGATGGTAATGACATTCTCGTAGGTGGAATGAAAGTTCTAGGATCAATGAACCGCAGGGTAGACGGCATGTATGTCTTTGCATGTCAAATCTCATATGCAGATAGAACGGAGCATATAAAGCAGCTTTGTTCGAAGCAATCAGTTAAGACTCCAGGTTATATTGACAGTTCAAAGCTGACTAAGCAGACGCTGAAAGGCGAGGTGATAAGATGCCTGAGCTGATATTGAGACCGGCTGCTGACCTTAATAATAACGACAATATGCAGTATTCATCGGGTAATGTGGGTTATTTGCTGATCAATGAAGAAACGGCCGACGATGATGCTACTTATGTGTACGGTGCGTATGACAGTACGACATTCAGCAGACGTTCACAACGGTTCAGTACGCAACCGATTCAATTGAATAAACGAATAAAGGTGACATCGGTAAAAACATACGTCCGGTGTAAGACTACAAAAAGTAAAAGCGAGGATATTGCGCAATATCGTGTAGTAGTTAATTTGCGCACATCGGGTGACGTGGGATACAGCGTTAATAACGAAGACGTAGACGTTACTACATCGTGGAAAACTTATACCTATACCTTCGCCCCTACTGATTTTAATGTTGGCACCAATAAAGACGACATTATTTTTGAACGGGGATATTATTCCACTTTTGGTTATCTCAGTGTAAGCTTATGGGGGAAAAAGAAAGTTGATAAGAATGACAATTTTCAAACCCGTGTCACGCAGCTCTACGCCGTCCTAACCTACGAAGAACTCTCCGAACCAGAACCATCCTCCGGCATCTACCTCAAACAAAACGCCGCTTACTCGCAAGCCAAAGCTATCTGGAAGAAGACAAATGGCATATGGAGCAAAACAGATAAAACTGCAATTGATACAACTAAAAACTACAGACTCATTCATTAACTAAAGAAAGGAGGCGGTGAGATGGCCAAAGCAAAAACCGGAGTATCTTCAGATAAGCCAAAGAAGATGAGACCGGCATTAACGCCAGAAGCCAGAGAACAGCAATTAATTGCAATGGCATACGATGCCGCAGAAGAGCAATTTCTTGCAGGTACCGCGTCCTCTCAGGTAATTACACATTTTTTAAAACTTGGCACGGTAAAGGAACGACTTGAAAAAGAAAAGCTCGAAGAAGAAAACAAACTACTTCGAGCAAAAACAAAAGCGATAGAGTCTTCGGAAGAAATTAAGGCGCTGTATGCCGACGCGGTCAAAGCGATGCGACGATACAGCGGGGCTGAGGAGGATGGTGACGACGATGATTATTACTAAGTCTTACTCAGAGCTAATCAGATTTCCGACTTTTGAAGAACGATTTCGGTATTTAAAACTCGACGGTTCGGTCGGAAAAGAAACCTTTGGTCATAGCAGATGGCTAAATCAAGAGTTTTATCATTCTGCTCAGTGGCGTCGTTTTCGGGATACTATAATCATTCGCGATAATGGGTGCGATTTAGGGGTCGAAGGCTATGAGGTTAATGGTCCTATAATCATTCACCATATCAATCCTATTACGATTGATGACATTGTAAACATGTGTCATTGCGTGTTCGATCCAGAGAATGCTATATGCGTAAGGCCGAGAACACACAACGCAATACATTACGGAGACGAGAGCCAATTACTTACCGCGCCAATAGAACGACGAGCGGGAGATACTTGCCCGTGGAGGAGATTGGTATGAATTATGGATAGTATACTTACTTCGATAAAGAAACTTCTTGGAATCACCGAAGAGTATGATTAGTTTGATTCCGATATTATTATGCATATAAATTCCGCCTTCTCGGTTCTTGCGCAACTCGGCGTTGGACCAAAAGAAGGCTTTTTTATTGAGGATTCCTCGGCTTCTTGGAGCGATTACATCGACGAAAATGCCAACCTCGAATTTATAAAAATCTATATTTATCTAAAAGTTAAGTCGGCATTTGACCCTCCGACAAGTTCATCGGCTATGGACGCGATAAATAGGCAGTTATCAGAGCTGGAGTGGAGAATCAATGTTGCAGTTGATTAAGAGTGAGGTGGAAATTCAAAATGAAAAACAACGAACTAATGCACTATGGTGTGCTTGGAATGAAATGGGACAAAAGCGTCAGAGCAGCATTGGATCAGATCAGAGACAGAAAATATCCGGAGTCTGTTGCATGCTATGCAGGAGAGCTTTTGCTGGTGGGAATTAACTACAATGAAAAAACAAAAGAACAATCAAAGATGGCTTATTGTTTGCTTGTTCAACCGTAGTATTTCATTTTCTATATTGGCATACAGACATGAACACATGGCTGTTCGGTCCTTTCACGAATACCGTATTCGATTTCTTCACAAGCATTGCATACGAGGGAAGCCGCTTTATGATGGACAAATTTTGTTCTTTGTCATACGATTGCTACGATAATAGTTTTGCATTCTATACAGAGAACAGCCAAGGAGTGAAAACATATTTTGCGAATATGGAAATAGTTCACGATTGTTCCGCAATAAAGCAACTCATGCAGTTTCTTCTCATAATGTTGCTTTGCCCGAATAAACTATGGAAAAGGCTTATTTATTTTTGTGTCGGAGGCGTTGTAATACTCCTTGCCAATATTATACGTATATATTTGCTTACAGACCTGTTCGGACATGAACCCTCTTCATTCCAATTCTATCACGACTGGGTGGCAAGACCTGTTATGTACATTGTGATATTTTCCCTATGGGTAATCTGGATAGAGTTCTTTGCCTACAAGAAACCGAAACAGCGAATGAATGACACCCGAAATGCAAATTGACTTTCGTCTTTTTCCATGCAAAAGTTCATACTTACATACGAACATTACAGCGAGTTCGATTAAATATACACGATTGAAGATTCGGTGATTGGCGAAAATCATTAACCATTTAAGAGTTCCACAAATTACAAACACCGATTGCCGTATTCGCCGAAGTATTGAATTTTTCGGATTGCATACGATTTCCTGAAAATTTTTGTCGCTCAAATAGAAAGAAAATGTTATCTTGAATTCTCAGAAATCAAGCATTCATACATAAAGTAAGCAGCATGCCGAAATCAAATCGGCATGCTGCATTCTGTATTAGTGCCAACCAAGGCGACAAATCCTTTTTTACTCCACTATCAACTTCTTCGTCGTGTTGCCGATCATGATGGTATAAACACCTTTTGGCAAATCGCCGAGGTCTATTCGTAAAGTCTCCTGACCGGCTTTGAGGTCAAGTGTTCTTACTCTTCTGCCGTTGAGGTCGAGGATTTGAAGCAAGGTATTCTCCTGCAATGCCTCGAACTCCAATGTTACGAAGCTCTTTGCAGGGTTGGGGTACATTGCGAACTCCCTTGCATTCACCTCTTGCAAAGATGACGAACCGCTTGCGGTGAATATCGCCATGAAGGCGGTGTCGCTCGTAACGGTTACCGTTCTCGGGTTTTCCGTATTTCCGTCATTCCAACCGGTGAACTCATAACCCTCGTTTGCTGTCGCCGTCAGTACTGCGGTGTTGCCGTCCATGGTATATGAGGCACTGCCCATCGTTGCATCATTTACCGTCAAGGTGATTGTCGGCGTGGTTCCTGCTTCCGTGAATATAGCCGTAAAGACGGTATCACTCGTAACCGTAACCGTCTCCGTATTGCCGTCGTTCCAATCGGTGAACTCGTAACCCTCGTTCGGTGTCGCCGTCAGTACTGCGGTATTGCCGTCCAAGGTATATGTTGCACTGCCCATCGTCGCATCGTTCACCGTTACGGTGATTGTCGCCGTGGTTACTTCTTCAGCAGCAGCCGTTACCACCACAACCCAACGCAATCAGACATTCGCAAATCCGCAATTTGCCTGCATACCGCCTCATTCTTTCATCACAATAGGCTCTTACGCCATCATAACAGAGAGATTCACCGATTGCAACCCAAAGAACTCTTTCCCAAAGAAAAGCCACACTGCCGACTTCAAACAAAACGATAGTCCGCTATGCCTCAAAAACCGCATAGCATACAGCTTCAACAGAGATTTTTCAGACACACACTACATCGAAGACATATTCTTTGTATCCTCATTCACCAACAGCGAAGGAAAAAACACAAAAGTGGAAATACCCGCTTGCGATTACTCCGTGGAAAAATCCGAAACCATTGAACAACCTATTCAAGAACCGCTTCCGAATATGTTCTACATTAAATATGACGGACAATCACCAAAATATTACGATGAGTGGGACGAACCGAACAAATAATAAAGCTATACCATATAAAGCAAATCCTATCGACACTCATTGCCGATAGGATTGCCATTTAATACTTTATTCTTCCTTATTCGATTATCAGTTTCTTCGCGGTGTTGCCGAGTTTGAGGACATAGATGCCCGCAGGCAGGTTGTTCACGTCTATTCGTAAATTCTTCCGACCGGCTGCGAGCCGGAATGTCTCGATTTCTCTGCCATCGAGGTCGATGATTTGCAACATGGTGTCGTCTTGCAACGCTTCGAACTCCAAGCAAATGAAATTCTTCGCAGGGTTCGGGTAAACGGACAGTTCTGTTGTGCTTACGGTCTCCAATGAGGCACAGTCTTCTCTGATAACACCAATGAAGTATTGTCCCCAAAGCCCGTCGGAAGTGTATGCCTCCAAACTGCCGCATGGTACCGTTACCGTACAGGAATTCGGAAAAGGAAAAGAGCCGCTGCCCATTTGCGGAGGTATTGTTGCCAAGGAAACAACAGTGGTCAAACCGTTAGAATGACCGAACGCTCCGTCCCCTATGGAGGTTACGCTTTTGCCTATGGTAACAGAGGTCAAAGCACTGCAACCGTCAAAGGCATAATCACCAATGGAAGCGACTTTATCCGGAACGGTAACCGAAGTCAACCCGCTGCAACCGTAAAAAGTAGAGTTTTCGATGGAAGCAATGCTATCAGGAATGTTAATAGAAGTCAATCCGTTGCAATTTTCAAATGCACTTGCTCCCATACGGGTAAGATTATTCGGGAGAACAATGGAGGTCAAAGCTCCGCAAGCTCCGAATCCGTTCTCTCCGATATAAGTAATGCCGCCACCGAGAGACACTGACGCCAAGTCTCTGCAATCATAAAAGGCATTATCTCCTATTTCGGTAACACTGTTTGGAATAATAACCGAAGTCAATCCGCTTCCGAGGAAGGCAGCAAAACCGATGGCGGTAACGCTATACGTATTGCCGTCATAAATTACTGTCGATGGTATAACTATCTCTCCACTCGCCTCATTGTTGTCTGCAAGCCTCACAGAGTTGTCATCGATGACCTCATAATTCAATCCTTCGCTTGTGAACGTTTGCGACACAAGCAGATTTGCACACAATACGGTGCAAACCAAGAAAAATGCTTTCTTCATATCTTTTTATTTTAACCTTTACTTTCATCTCACACCGCCAAAAGTCGCAATGCTCCGCCTTTTTCTCTTTCCACACCCCCGCTTTGCTCCGCCATTCCACTTGCAAAAGTACAATTTTCCCAGATTTCGCTCATTGCCTGCATAAAAAAAAACACAACACACGCATATACAAGGCTTTACATATTACAAATACAAGTCCGAACACCCATAATCGCAAACAAAACAAAGCGTGCAAAGCAGGCATTTGCCTTTCTGCTTTTATTTTGCTTCGTTTTCTGTGGTGTAGAGGTGCATTATGCAGTTTTTGCAATCGAAAGCGAGGCGGTATTTGTAGTTCCGGTCGGTGAGATAGAGGTCTTCTTTCTGCTCCTGTGTGAGTTTGTTGCGACGAAGACAGAGATTGAGGTTATACCTTATGCAGTTGCGACTTCGCATAAGTTCCACCTCGCCTTTTCTGTGCGTAAGTTCGTATGCCGGTTCTATCTCCCCGACACCGTTACGGCGGAAGAATGCTTCGGCAAGGCGGTTTGATATATTGCTTTTATAGTCCGCACGACGACATGTCATGCTTTCGATACCCTCTTTTTTGATTGTCATCTCTTCCCTTCGGCGATTATGCAGGCGGATGTTCGCCGAGAGTTGCTCTATGCAACTTCTTCGCAAAGCGTTTATCCGTGCGGCGGAAAAGAAATAAGGTTCAGTCAATTCGTATGAGAAATCGCTCAGATGAAAGTTCGTTCCGCCTGTTTTTGACAGCATGGCTTTCAGTTTATCCGCATGATTTTCCGTATTGCGTGCCGCTTCCAAGGGAAAATCCATGCTTACCGTGGCACTCACTCCGTTTTCTGCCTCCATTGTGAGGCAATTCACTTCCCTTTCACCCTCTTTCACGGCATGAATGCGGGCTTTCACTTCTATCAAACGAGGCTTGCGAGAGTCGAGAACGGCTTGTTCAAAAACTCTATCGCGGTTTCTGTACAGACTCACGCCGGCTTTGATGTCGGTCAAAGGGCGATTTGGATAGATGATAAGACGGTTCACCGGTTTATCTCCCTTGTTCGCAGCCCGCAAAGACGCACTTTCCACACGGTTGACAAGAAAACCGCCCGATTTGTCGCCAATCCTGTACACCATTCCGTCGCCTGAGTGCAGCATTTCCGACGTTTCAATATACATTCGATTTTTCTCCACCGCCGAAATCCTTCCCACATACGTGCCGAGGCTTTTGGTATTATTCAAATCGCAGGTCGGTTCGCTCTTTCCTTTGAGATTGAAGATGGTAAAACCACGATTGAAGCTGCGTGAAGGCGAAGGCGTGAAATCGATTCGAGCCTTGCCGTATGACGAACGGCAGTATTGCGGGTGCTTTCTGCAAAACTCGTCCAACAAAAGGCTGTAATAAGCCGTGATATTCTTCACATAAACGACATCTTTCAGCCGTCCCTCTATCTTGAAACTCACCGCTCCGCCTTTCAAAACGAGTTCGTCGAGAAGCGAAGAGGCGTTGAGGTCTTTCATGTTCAGAAGAGGAGCATTGCGAACAAGGCTTTTGCCGTTCGCTTGGAAGAGCGAGTAATCGCTTCTGCACGCCTGACAACAGTTTCCGCGGTTCGCACTCCTGCCCGTGAGGTACTCGCTCATGTAACACTGCCCGCTGAACGAACAGCACAAAGCTCCGTGAACGAAGACCTCCAATTCCATCTCGGGAAATGTGCGATGTATGTCTGCCATCTCCTCTATCGACAGCTCCCTTGCAAGAACCACACGACGGAAACCGATTTCTTCCAATATGCGAACCTTCTCCTTGGAAGAACAATCCGCCTGAGTGGAAGCATGAAGAGGCAGTTTTATGTCATCGAGTTCCGGCATTGCGGCGTCCTGAACGATGAGAGCATCAACTCCCACTTCGGCAAGGCTGTGCAAAGTCCTCTTTGCGTCCTCCAATTCTTCGTCATAGAGGATTGTATTCATGGTTACATAAACCTTTACGCCGAAAAGATGTGCATACTCCACCGCCTTGCGAATATCCTCCGCCGTATTGCCTGCCGAAACCCTTGCCCCGAAGCGTTCGAAGCCCATATAGACTGCATCTGCTCCCGCATCTATGGCGGCAAGTGCAGTTTCAAGGTTGCGAGCCGGCGAAAGCAACTCCAATTTCCTTTGTTTCATCGATTCAGATGGCTGTTCCATGATTTTCTTTCGAGCGTTCGGTGTTTTAGATAGGCGTTTTGCAATCAGCATTGCTTAGGATATGGACATTATTATCAGCACCTGTGCCGCCAAAACCCTGAGGAACATCGTCAGAGGATAAACCGTGGCGTATGCAACCGCAGGTTTGTCGCTTCCTGATTGCTCATTGATAAAGGCAAGTGCCGGAGGGTCGGTCGTGCAGCCTGCAAGAAATCCGCAAAGAGAAGGATAAGCTATATGGAACTTCTTCACGGCTATGCAACCCACAACGATGAGCGGCAGAAGCGTTATGACAAGTCCGTAAACCGCCCAAATCCAACCTCCCGAAGCTATTGCGGAGAAGAAGTTCCTGCCTGCCGACAAACCGACCGAGGCAAGGAAGAGGGCTATGCCGCATTCCCGCAACATCATGTTGGCGGAAGTGGTGGTATAGGTAACGATTTTGTAATACGGTCCGAAGCGTCCCATGAGTATTGCGATAATCAAAGGCCCTCCCGCAAGCCCCAATTTCACGCTTTGCGGCAAGAAAGGAAATGAAACAGGTATGGAACCGAATATCACGCCTATTGCAATACCGAGGAATATAGGTATAAGGTTGGGAGACTCCAATCGCTTCATCTGATTGCCCAACAGCGAGGATACCTTTTCCACATTCGATTGCTCGCCCACAAGGGTAACCCTGTCGCCTGTCTGCAATATCAAATCCTTTGCCGCAATCAAGTCTATACCGTTACGGTTTATTCTCGTTATGGTAACCTTGTACAGGCTGCGAATGTGCAAGGAACCTATCTTCTTGCCGTTCACCTCCGGTTTCGTAACCACTGCACGACGAGAAACAAGTGTGTGGTCGGGGGTTTCCCAATCCTCCTCCCCCGTTTCGGCTTTTCTGCCGAGCAGCATGACGACTGCCTCCTCGTTATCGGCGTGGGTTACAAGGCGGAGCGTATCTCCTGCCTGCAAAACGGTGTCATCGTTCGCCGGTTCCACCTTTCCGTCCGCATGTCTGACCCTCGAAACCACCACGGCGGTCTTGAAGTTCTTCATTATATCGGAAAAACGTCTGCCCACCACGCCTTGGTTCTCTATAAGCACGTGCAGTTTTTTCATGGTGGTGTTATGTTTCTCCGCCTCTTCTTCCTGCATCTGCGAAGAGGGTTTCATCTTGCAAAGAAACTTTATTATATATGGAGCAAAGATTATTCCCAATACACCCAAGGGGTATGCCACGGCGTATGCCGTTGCAAGCAAATCGCCCGATGAGGCATCGAAATCGGCAAGCGTCGCCTGAGCCGCTCCGAGCGAAGGAGTATTGGTCACGGCACCCGAAAGCACTCCCGTCATCGTACTCAGGCTCTCTCCGGATAGCAGATGTATGACGTATGTAACGACACATGAGAGAACTATGGAGAAAGCTGCAAGCAAATTGAGCTTCAATCCGCCCTGCCGAAGCGAGGCAAAGAAGCCGGGACCGAGCTGCAAGCCTATCGAATAGACGAACAAAATCAATCCGAAGTCCTTTACGAATGTCGAAATGCCTGCTTCCGGAACCAATCCGAAGTGTCCGAGGACTATTCCGACGAACAAAATCCATGTAATACCGAGACTTATGCCGAAAATCTTCAACCTGCCGAGCATTATGCCCACGGCAATGGTGAAAGACAGCAACAAAACGGAAGAAGCCACCGAATGACCGGTCAGCAATTCATAAAACCAATCCATAAATCGAATATTTCAAGTTTCAAACCTGTGTTACAAATATGTATTGTACAATCGGGGATAAAGGAATGGCGAAAGAAATAAACACCAAACTAACTTCGAATGAGACCAAATATCGAAATAAATACACCTTTAACCATATCCTTATCTCCCGAAAGATACAATTCATAAACAATAACGGCAGGTCTTCTGACTTGTATCCCGAAAGAGCCTCCTTCCCATTCGAATGAACAGTGGTTAACGGCCTTCGGTTTATCCGATACTCACAGCTACGGGTTTAGTTCCTGACTTTCACAGGATTCCCTTTTAATTCGCTCTATGCGAAAACCGTCTGTTTGCGTCTGCAAAGATATTGCTTATTTCCCGATCGACAAAATAATTTCAAGAAAAATTCACTTCATCGCTCTAAATCAGCAATCTTTTGTACATCTGTATGGTGTTCTCCAAACCGAAGTAAAGGGCGTCGCTTATCAAAGCATGACCTATCGACACCTCTTCGAGGTTCGGAATCATCTGATGAAAGTATTGCAGATTTTCAAGGTTCAAATCATGTCCGGCGTTCAAGCCCAAGCCGCATTCCTCTGCCTTACGTGCCGCAATGACGAACTTTTCTATCGCTTTTTCCCTGTTCTGTTTGTAGTTTGCGGCGTAACTCTCCGTGTAGAGCTCCACTCTGTCGGCACCGCACCGCTTTGCACCCTCCACCATCGCACAATCCGCCTCCACAAAGACCGATACCCTGCACACCTTCTTCAATCTGCCGACAATCTCCCTCAATTCCGCCTCTCTCTTCACCGTATCCCAACCGGCATTCGAGGTAAGCACATCGGGAGCATCTGGAACAAGCGTTACCTGTGCCGGTTTTATCTCCTCGATTAAAGACATGAACCTCTCCGAAGGGTAACCCTCTATGTTGAACTCCTCTGTCAACACAGGCTTCAACTCTCTCACATCGCTGTACCTTATATGTCGTTCATCGGGACGGGGGTGAACCGTTATTCCCTCCGCACCGAACCTCTCGCAATCCAAGGCAACCTTAATCACATCGGGAACATTTCCACCGCGTGCGTTCCTTATCGTTGCCACTTTGTTGATGTTAACACTCAATCTTGTCATTTCTCTTTACACTCTTTTCACACGAAGCGAACACTGCTTCGCCCTGCAAAATTACAACCAAAATTCAAACCCGCAAAGCCGAAAACCCTTTATTCCGAACAAGAAAAAGCAACCTGAAAACCTGCTTGCTCAAAGGTCTGAATACCAAAGCGAACCGACACATCGAAAAGCCCGATGAACCATACTGCGTTTCAATCCGAAGATTGCATGATATGGTTTCACGAGGGCTTTCTTTTGTCAGGATATACTTTCCTTTCAAGGCTTTGCGTTGTGGTTCGGTGTTTACGGATTACCGATTTTGCGGTATGGGTTCAGGCTTCGGGCAAATAAAAATGCTTTTTTCCGACATGCCTTGTAACTTTTGCCGCCTCTCGGGGGTCTTAGGATAAAAAGCTGCAAAGAAGAAGTGAGCGAAAAGGAGTTTCAACTGCATATAAAACTGCACTCGGATGGTTTGTTCCGTTACCTTGTAAAGAACCTTGGGGATTCGGACTCTGCAAAGGACGTTTTGCAGGATACTTTCATCTCGCTTTGGAAGCATGGAGAGGAGATTGAGCAAGAAAAGGTGAAGAGTTGGCTTTTTGCAACGGCTCATAACAATATGTTGAAGTGCATTCGCCACGAGAAAGTGCGGCAGAACGCCGTCTTCAACGCAGAACCGACCACGGACAAGTTGGAAAACGAGCAGTTGATCGACTATCTGACGAGCCGTTTGGGCGAGAAGATGCGGCAGTGTCTGATGTTGAAGGATTGGCAGGGCTTCTCGATCAGGGAGATTGCAGAGATAACGCAGATGAGTGAGGAAAACGTGAAAGTAAACATCTTTCGGGCAAGGGTGAAGCTCAAAGAGTTGAAATCGGAACTATAAACAATGACATGAAAATAAGGAAAGAAAACATAGAGGCTTTGCTTTTCGATTATGCGGAGGGCAATTTGAGCAGAGAGGAGGCGAAGGAATTGGAGGCGTTCTTGGAAAAGAATCCGCAATACGCCGCTCTCTTGCAGGCTTACGACAGAGAGGAGAAATTGGAAGAGCCTTCTGACATCGTATTCGAGGACAAGGATGGTTTGTTCCGCCTTGCCACGGAAAGGAAGAAGAAATCTTCGATATTGAAAGTGCCTTCGTATGCGTGGATTTCCGCTGCCGCCGCAGTGCTTCTGCTGCTTGTCGTATTGTTGCCGCTTTCCGATGACGACAGAAGACCGGAACAAGTCGCAAGCACTGCTCTTGCTGGTAAGGTTTCGCAGAAAACATGCACTGAAAAGAGCATTGAAGAAGAGCTTGTTGCCAAGGATGAAAATAAAACGCCGGTTCACGAAAATAAATCGGAGATTGAGAAGAAAGAATCGGCGGTTTATTCCGGCGAAACGACGATTGAAAAAAGCGATGTGCCTCAGGAGGTGAAACCGGAGACCGGAAGCGAGGAAGCGGAGCGTGAGGAAACCGCATCTAAGGCTTTATTGGCGGTGGAAGAGACAATGCCGCCTGTGCAGGAAGAGAAAAAGAAAGTCATAAAGGAATACCGCCATGAGCATTACACCTACGAAGAGAGGTCGTTGGCAAGCCTGATTAAGGATTACACGCCTGTGGAGGAGACGATTGCCAAAGCCACGGAAACGGCTCGGCAGAAGGGTGCGGAGGCTTTGGGCAAAATCACAGGCTTTCTCTCGAAGATAATAGACAAAGGGCGTTACACCACCTACACTGAGGTGAGACGCAGCGTCAATGTGAAGTCATAGGAAAACAGAACAATAAAAACATATTCGATATGAAGAAAAAAATCATTCTCATCGGGGCATTCCTATCGGCCTGCCTCGCATTCGGCAAGACAAACGCACAAGATTTCATCGATGACAGTGCGGCATTCGTAACGGATTACAAAGGCTACGGCAAGACAATCCGCATACACAGCGGGGAAACGAAGAAACTGATCGGTTACATCAGCGTTGTTTCAAAGCAAGAGGCTGAAAACAGACGAGATGTAAAGACTTTGGAGAGAGACAAAGATTATCTGCTTGAAAAAATCAACAATGAACTTGAAAAGACTTGTTATACGGCAAACAAATCTCTCACCTCATCGGACACTCTCTTCATTCAAGCCGATTCCGTTGTCATTTCAAAGGCGGTAATCGACAAAGATGATGACGGAAATAAAAATATGATAATCGGAACAATGATTTACGATGGCGAAAACAGCGTGGGGCTTTCACAAAACGTCCATATGAAAGGTGTATCCGAGCGTTTTACCGATGCCATATCTGAAATCATCGATTCATTTGATGAACTCAACAGTTCTGCAAAGAGTGAACAAATTTGCGAAAAACCTTCCCGCAGAAGTCATTCGACAGGATTGGTATGGGGTTACGGATATTTGAATTGGGCAAATGGCGATTTCTTCTCCACTCCTGCTTCGAACGATTCCTATAATTTGAAGTGGTCAAGCCGTTGGGACATCATGTTCCGTTACACCTTCCTTCCGGACAATCCCGTTTCCATCACAACCGGTATAGGTTACCAGAGCAATGTATTCAATTTCGACTTCGAGACAGGCAATGCCCCTGCGGGCGGTATCAGTCTTCCCGATGATATAACGCCAAAGAAATACAAATTGGTGGCTCGCTACATAACCGTACCTTTGATTGCGAACTTCCGTTTGGCTAAGAACTTATATATACATGCGGGACTTATAGGCGGCTTAAACTACCGCAATTCGCACACGGGCTTCAAAACCGTGTATAACGAAAACGGAGAGAAGAAGGAAGCCGGTACGGGAAGCCGCTTCAAACAGTTCAACACCTTCAAGGCAGAGGCTCTGCTCGGAATAGAGTTCGGCGGGAACAAACTGGCAG
>OQWM01001355.1_pt1 | contig 16835 bp, 20 predicted proteins | sample 1691531 | NCBI WGS metagenome assembly OQWM01 (sample SAMN03418257, study PRJEB22391) | human gut metagenome | biome: human-gut; feature: organic feature; material: feces | host: Homo sapiens | place: Tanzania | collected 2013-01
AGGATTATCAAGAATGGCAACTCCGGCAGCAGCCATATCGAGATCTATCCTTAACCCCTCGTAATTATACCTTCATAAAATAGTAATTACACCATTATATATAGGGTATACATACATTATCCATCCGTGAACAGGGCATCACCATCTATGTGGCTTACCGCTATTTCGCCACACCGAAACGCAAGTTTATCGTCACAAAACAAATATGCGTTCCTACGGATTCATCTATCCACAGGAACGCATATTCTTTATGATTATCATACGAGATTATCATTCTTTATACAATTCTATATCATCATACGATATTTATACCTTATTTCCCTCTTTTGGGAAAACCACGGTTGGCTTGAAGGTCTTAGCCTCCTCAAAGTCCATCAGGGCATAAGCGATGATGATGACGGTATCGCCCACCTGCACCTTGCGGGCTGCAGCACCGTTCAGGCAGATACAACCACTGCCACGCTCACCCTTGATAATATAGGTCTCCAAGCGCTCACCATTGTTGTTATCTACAATCTGAACCTTCTCGCCTGCTATCAGATTAGCAGCGTCCATCAAGTCCTCATCGATGGTGATGCTACCCATATAATTCAGGTTAGCCTCAGTTACGGTCACACAATGGAGCTTACTCTTCAATACTTCTATCTGCATTGTTCTGTTATTACTTGATCTGTTACGGATTAAACTTAATAAAGAATATCTAAAGAGGAATTATCCCTTATACTTGATATGGTCGATGAGACGGATAGGAGTCTTACCGCAATAAACGGTGATGCAACCTACCACGTATGCACTATCCTCCCATGAAGAAACATCCTGCAGGCTGTCGCCATCCACAATCTGGAAATACTCTACCTCCAGACCCTCTACAGCATTGATGTCGGCAACCACCTTATCGTGAGTTTCCTGTACGGTATGAGTCTTGGCATACTCCACACTCTCCTTCAGGGCCTTATAGATGTTTGGCGCAATGGCACGCTCATCAGAAGCCAGCAAAGTATTACGGCTGCTCTTAGCCAAACCATCCTCATCACGGATGATAGGACACTCAACAATCTGCACATCGCTGTTGATGTACTTCACGAGCTGCTTGATGACAGCAATCTGCTGCCAATCCTTCTCACCGAAATAAGCACGGGTTGGTCGAACGATATAGAAAAGACGGCTCACTACCTGACATACACCATTGAAATGACCCGGACGCTTGGCACCCTCCATCACGGTAGAAACAGGTGGAAACTCGAAGTGGCGTGTATCAGGTGTAGGATACACCTCCTTCACCGATGGTGCAAACACATAGTCAGCACCACAAGCCTCCAAGAGCTTGCAGTCAGCATCGAGGGTACGAGGATAGCGATCCAAGTCACCCTTATCATTAAACTGTGTAGGATTCAGGAACACAGAAACCACAGTCACGCCATTTTCCTTCACACTGCGCTTAACAAGAGAGGCGTGACCCTCATGCAGCGCACCCATAGTTGGCACAAGGCCGATTTCCTTTCCCTCCTTACGACACATGAAGAGTTCGTTCTGGAGGTCAACAATCTTATTGAATACTTTCATCGTCATAATCTGTTTTCGGGTGCAAAATAACAACTTTTTTCTCAAATGAGAAAGAAAAAACCTAAAAATATGCGAATTATTGCCGAAAATAATGAATTTCGGAGAAAAAATGCCCCTATTTGAAGTTTTTTTTGTACCTTTGCACGTAATTCGTAAGAATAAAATTTAAATTTTATGGCAAAAAAAGTATTATTTATCAATCAGGAGATCGACCCATACGTAGCCGAGTCTCACATGTCAATCATGGGACGCGAACTGCCTCAGAAGATGCAGGAAGCAGGTTTTGAGATCCGCACCTTCATGCCTAAGTGGGGCACCATCAACGAGCGTCGCGGACAATTGCACGAGGTCATTCGCCTGTCTGGTATGAACCTTATCATAGATGATACAGATCATCCGCTGATCATCAAGGTTGCATCTATACCAACAACACGACAGCAGATTTATTTCATCGATAATGACGACTATTTCAAGAGCCGCCAAATGGGCACCGATGAAAACGGAAAGGAATATGCCGACAACGGAGAAAGAGCTATCTTCTTTGCACGTGGTGTATTGGAAACCGTAAAGAAGCTCCGCTGGCAGCCTGACGTAATCGTCTGCCAGGGTTGGGCTAGCGCAGTAGTACCATTCTATGTAAAGACAGCCTACAGCGAAGAGCCTTCATTTGCAGAATCAAAGGTGATTACCGCTCTCTATACCAACGAACTCAAGGGTGAACTGGGTACCAACTTCAAACGTTGCGTTGCCTTCCGTGATGCAAAGTCTGAACTGCTCGACGGCTATCAGGACGACTTCGACTTCATTGAGCTCGGCAAACTCGCCATCGACTATAGCGACGGTGTGGTAGAAGGTGAAGAAGAAGCTAACCAGATTCTCTTTGATTATGCGAAGGAGAAGAACAAGCCTGTACTGGCTTATCCGGGAGAAGATATCCAGGAGCCATACGCAGACTTCATCAACAAGGTTTGTCCTGACGCAGAATAAAATTCCGACAACAGAGACACATACATACAAGGATAATGAAAATTTTAAGACTCTTAACAGTATTAGTTATAGCAGCGCTTACTTTCGCTGCATGTGATGATACCACCGAGGGAATCGGTGGTAGCATCACTAATAAGATAGACAACATTAACATTTCAGACTCAGCGTTCAATGTTACCACAAAGTCTATAGTAGCAGGTGCCGTATTGAGCCGCAACAACACGGGACTCATCGGAAAGATGAAAGACCCGGAAACCGGCAACTATGTAAAGGGCGACTACATGACCCAGTTGAGCGTATTGCCTACTTTCTCTGTAGATACACTCGATTACATCAAGCTGGCAAATAAAGGTTCTATCGAAGCAGACTCATGCTACCTCTTGGTTTCATACAATGCCAGCTACGGCGATACCATCGCCCCAATGAAGGTGACAGCCTATGAGATGACAAAGCCGATGGCAGAAGATAAGGAGTATTACTCTGATTATGATGCCTTCAACTTCAAGGAAGGCTGGGTAAGCGAAAACAACCAGCATTGGAGCAGTAATTACAACTTGAGCAATACATCAGATGTCAAGAACTTCAAGATTTACTTGAATAAGGAGTATAAGAAAGATGGTAAGACATACAAGAACTATGGCTCTTACATCATGCAAACATACGCTGAACATCCTGAGTACTTCAAGACCAACTACAAGTTCCTGCACAATGTCTGCCCTGGCTTCTATATCAAGAACGTAGGCGGTACGGGTAACATGGCTAAGATTTGGAATACAGAGCTTATCTTCTACTGGACTCGCCACAAGACCATCAAGGCTAAGGATGGCGTTACAGACAGTACTGCTGTAGGCATCGGATACAACCGTTTCGATGGTACAGAAGAGGTATTGCAGCTCAACAAGATTCAAAACGATAAGAAGAGCATGGAGCAGTTGGCAAGTCAGGAGAACTGGACTTACCTCAAGTCGCCTGCAGGTATCTTCACCGAGGTTACTCTTCCTATCGATGACATCATGAAGGGTCATGAGAAGGACACGCTCAACACAGCTACCATCTCCTTCCCACGACTCAACAATGTAGACGAAGACAATGCGTATAACTTTGCTACACCAAGCACTATCCTGATGGTACAGAAAGACAGTTTGAAGTCGTTCTTCGAAAAGAGCAAGTTGGCAGACAACCGTACTTCTTATACGGCAAGCTACAGCAGTACCGGCACCTACAAGAATGCCTATACATTCCAGAACATCGCCAACCTGGTTTCTGCCATGTATAAGAACAAGGGCAAGGGGGAAAACTGGAATAAAGTAGTGCTGGTTCCTGTAAACGTCATCACAACCACACAGGGCTATACTACCGTCATCTCCAAGATCAATCACGATATGTCACTCGCTTCTACCCGACTCATCGTGGGTACGGATGATCCTGACAAGGATTATACCACAGACAAGAAGACTGGTAAGAAGGTGGCATCTGGTCCGATCCGAATCAAGGTGATTTACAGTAAGTTTAAAGAAGAATAAGCATTCATAACGCAAAGTAAAAAAGGAAACGAAACATGGCAGACAATTTTTTGGAGCGTCATCGCGAAGAATATGAAATACGCAAGGCTGCATGGCTCAAGAAGAAGAAACTATTCATGAAGTCAGGCAAGAAACAGAAGCCCCAGACACAGATGCCACGTCCTGAAGACGAAGCGTTATAAACACGACAATATTCAGAATCCTGAGAAAGAGGGTGTATCATAAAGCATTTGATTGTTTATGATATGCCCTCTTTACTTTGCCGGTTAATCCTTAAAAACCGCCGCATAAGTACAATAAAAGCCATTTAATACAAAATAAAGCAAAATTAATTTGGAGTTTACCCATTTTTTTTATATCTTTGCATTGTGAACTTAAAAGTATTAAATATTAAATAGACAAAAAGCAATAAAATAAAAATAATCAAGATATTAGTAGAGATACTGGTCTATGGGTTTAACTTTTCTAAGAACTTGCATTTAAGAATACAAGATATTTGCAGGATACAAGTTACTTGCAATATATGAGATACTTGGTTTATGTTAATAGATAACGGAGAATTTAATCTCTTAAAGTATTTGTTTTTAAGTTTAAACAAAAATGCTAAAGTTAGATGTTAGTAATATAAGTCCCCGTAGTGACCGTGAGGCTACTGCGGGGACGCTTTTTCAATTTATAGTATATAGAACAAAAAGGGCAAGACCAGAGATGGCCTTGCCCAATCTATTTTTATAAGTCTCTATCTTTATTATAAGATTCTACCTGTGAATGAGAGCTTCAAAACAGGATAAACCTTCAAGTCTTTTACGAACTTAGAGAGATCATCCTCACCAGCATCTTCCAATGCCTTATTGATATCTATCTCATTACCATTCTGGTAAACCTTGAGCTTGCCCATGAACTGGCAACCCAACTCAAAGCGCATACCGATACGGTTCTTAGGAACCAGACGACCGAAACCTAAACCGAGGTATGGACGAACATTCTTGCAACGGATATCGCCCTGAAGGTTATAGTTCTCATCGAGTTCCAAGTTGTAACCACCCAAGTTGGCTGATAAAGTCTGACGGAACTGCTTCTCCAAATCTGGATTATTTTTCAAGTATTTATTTGAGAAGTCACGAAGTTCATCGCATGAACCGCTAACCTCAGCTATCTTCTCACCACCGATTGACAAACCAGCTGCGATAAAGAACTTGCTGCCACCACCGAATGGATACAGATTAGCCTTTACATTAAAGGTGGTACGGTCGAATGAGCCTTCTGCGTGAATGGTTGCACCGGTTGGATAAGTAACATTAGGTACTTGAGGCAAAGAACTGGTATTGACATCTACATCCAAATCACCAGACAGTTTGAAAGATGGCATGATGTTCACACCTGCTTCTACCTCAAGGAAGTTAGTAACAGGAGCAGCCACACCAACACTAATACCCTCGGTACCTGCACCCACGTTAAGACCTACATGGTTAAAGATACCGCGCTTGTAATCGCTCTGTGCCATTACACTTCCTACACTAGTAAGCAGAATTACTGCCATCATCATTAATTTCTTCATAATCGTTCTGTTTATAAGTTAAATATTAAACCTTTTTTTACATATCGTTCGTAAATATGCTACAAATATAAACAAAAGTTACTAGACAAACAAATAATTATATAAAAAATTAAGACTCTTTAGTACTTTAACATACTAAAGAGCCCTAATATATTATTAAAAACGCAAAATCAGACTACAGAACTTAATCTACTACCGTAAACTTGGCATATTTCAGCAGAAGCTGTTTGGTACCTGAATGAACGAACTCTACAGTAGCCTTCGTATTCTCGCCAGTTCCCTCAATCTTCAATACCGTTCCCCGGCCAAAACGCTGATGCTCAATCTTCATTCCCTCTTGCAAACCACAAGAAGAACTGCCAGCAGATGAAGCAGCAGAAGAAGAAGAAGAAACTGATGCAGCCGAAGAACCAATACCCCGAGAAGCCTGATGAGAAGAATGCGTCTCCATGAAACGTTTAGCTGCATTCAATGCTCTTACCGACTTGAAATTGCCTTCAGAGAGAGATGGCTTAGGATCTGCCACAAACTGCGATGCTACCGGTTTGGAATTCTGATACCTGCTACTGTATCTAGGCTGCTCAGCATCCTCCCACGGTCTGCGAGGACGTTGTGCTCTCGCCCACTCCGGCTGGTCAGACACCGAATCAGCTCTGGAGCCAAACATAGAACCTGACCCTGAACCAAACCTTGATTCAGACATAGAGCCAAACAAGCTTCCACCAGCCTCATCCTGACTATCTATCAACTTGCTGTCAATCTCATCGATAAACCGACTCGGATTATCAAACTCCATCTTGCCATAGCGCCAACGGTTCTTGGCATTCGTCAGGATACAATGTTTCTCAGCTCGCGTAATGGCAACGTAAAGCAATCTCCGTTCCTCCTCCAGTTCTCTGAGCGAAGCAGCAGAAAGCGGACTCGGGAAGATATTCTCTTCCAAACCTACCACAAAGACCGTCGGGAACTCCAGACCTTTGGCAGCATGAACCGTCATCAGAGAAACACGAGGTTCATCCTTATCACCATCGCTGTCAGCATCGGTAAGCAGCGCCACATCCTGCAGATAATCCTGCAGGAAGAGTTCATCAAACCTACCCTCTTCACGGCGTTCCTCCACAAAAGCCGACATACCGCTCAAGAATTCCTCCAGGTTCTCCTGACGTGCCAGATCATCGGCATCCTTGCCCGACATGATATCCTGACTGATACCACTCTCCTTGATGATGGCATCACCCAATTCATAGACATCCGTAGTTTGAGCCCGTTCGATAAACGAAGAAATCAGCAATCTGAAGGTTTCCAGTTTGTTCATCGTTCCCTTGTTAACCGCCAGTCCATACTGCTCAGGGGCACCGATTACCTCCCAGAAACTCACCTGGTTCTGATGGGCACAGTCAGCAATCTTCATCACCGTAGTAGCCCCTATTCCTCGTGCCGGATAGTTGATGATACGCTTGATAGCCTCTTCATCATCCGGATTCGCCACCAGACGGAAATAGGCTATGATATCCTTGATTTCCTTACGCTGGTAGAAACTCAGTCCGCCATAGATGCGATAAGGAATACCCTGCTTTCTGAACTCCTCCTCGAAGCTGCGGCTCTGGGCATTGGTACGGTAGAGTATGGCAAAGTCATTATACTGGCAGCCATCCTCGCGCTTGATACGCTTCACATCCTTCGCCACAATCGCCGCCTCTTCCTTGTCGCTGTAAGCAGGCTTATACTGAATCTTCTCACCCTTCGCATTCTCGCTGAACACGTCCTTAGGAATCTGGTTGCGGTTGTGTTTAATCAGACTGTTAGCCGCCTCAACGATGGTCTGGGTAGAACGATAGTTCTGTTCCAGTTTGAAGAGACGCGTTCCCTGAAACTGGCGCTGATAGTTGAGAATATTATCGATATTGGCACCACGAAAACTGTAGATACTCTGCGAATCATCCCCCACGGCACAAACACGCAGCTTCTCCTGACAGAGTTGCATGACAATAGACATCTGAACGTGGTTGGTATCCTGATACTCATCCACCAGGACATAATCGAAGCGGGCGGCATATTTGTGGCGAATATCCTCATGTTCCCTGAAAAGCTGATAGGTAAGCGTCAACAGATCATCGAAATCCATGGCATTAGCCTGCTTGCAGCGCTGCACGTAAGCCACGAAAATCTTACCCACCTCAGGCATCTGCGCCCGCTTATTCTGCTCGAAGATAGCCGCATCGCTCTCATAGGCAGCAGCACTCATCAGGTTATTCTTCGCCATCGAAATCTTGGCATGGACGGCAGCAGGCTTATACTTCTTATCATCCAGTCCCATCTCCTTCACAATCGCCTTGATCAGCGAGCGCGAGTCACTTTCATCATAGATGGTAAAGTTGTTGTTGAAGCCGATATGCTCAGCCTCCGCTCTCAGGATTCGGGAGAAGATGCTGTGGAAAGTACCCATATAGAGATGCTGGGCGAGATCATTTCCCACCAGTTTTCCGATACGTTCCTTCATCTCTCTTGCCGCCTTGTTGGTAAAGGTGAGCGCCATGATGCTCCAGGGTTTCATGCCCTGGCTCAGGAGATAAGCTATCTTATAAGTAAGCACACGCGTCTTACCCGAACCTGCACCGGCTATCACCAGCGAAGGTCCGTCAATATATTCTACCGCAGCACGCTGCGCTTCGTTCAAGTCGTTCAATAAATCCATCAATCAGTATTTAGCCGGAAATATAATCACTAATAATTAATCACTACTCACTCATCACTTCCCCCTATATCCTCCCACAGCCGTGCCTGGGTCGAAGTCTTCGCCCTCACGAGGGAAGGAAGGGATAAATCTCATCTGATGTTCTATCTGTCGCTGGCGCTTCTTCATATAAGCGCTAGGATGCAGAGAACTGAATTTGCGCGGATTAGGAAGTGTGGCTGCTATCAGCGCACACTCGCCACGGAACAAGTCTTTCGCTTTCTTGTCGAAATGATATTCTGCAACGGCATCCACACCATAGATACCCGGTCCCATCTCAATGCTGTTGAGATAAACCTCCATGATGCGCTGCTTGCTCCACATCATTTCGATGAGGAAGGTAAAGTAGACTTCAAATCCCTTGCGGGTCCATGAACGGCCAGGCCACAGGAAGACATTCTTAGCGGTCTGCTGACTGATGGTACTGGCTCCATGCACCTTTCCGCCACGTGCATTATTCTTCGCAGCACTCTCGATGGCATTGAAGTCGAAACCGTGATGTTTCAGGAATCTAGCATCTTCGCTCGCCATCACCGCCACAGGCATATGAGGCGAAATCTTATCCATCGAAACCCAATGATGATGCAGGGTAATACTCTCGCCATCAGCTACTTGCTGAAAGCATCGGATAAACATCAAGGGAGTGACATAGACAGGAATGAACCTATATGCCACTACAGCAAGAATGGTGGTACTGAAAAACAGCACCACCACCCATTTTACTATATTCTTGATTTTCTTCAAAATCATCTATTTAGTTTTTCCCTTCCGGGATCATGAAAGTTATTACTTCAATGTACCGTTGTTGGCTGCGTTAACCATAGCCTGGCTAGCATACATGTAAACCTCTACACGACGGTTCTGGGCACAAGCTGCAGTAGTATTAACAACAGGATTAGCAGAACCCAAGCCCTGAACATTCTTTACCTGACGGCTGGTAACACCGCAAGAAGCGAGATAGTTGTAAACTGCCTCAGCACGCTTCTGGCTCAATGGCAGGTTGATACCGTCATTACCTGTAGCATCAGTATAACCCTGGATAGAAACCTCGCAGTCGGTATTGTTCTTCAATACACCGGCAAACTGAGCCAAATCAGTCTTTGCGCTGTTGCTGAGAGTAGAACCATTAGTTGGGAAGAGGATACCAGAAGCAAATGTTACCTTAACGGCAGACAAGCCATTGGCATCTGTTACAGTCTCAACCTGTGCATTCTTCACCTGTTCAGCCTCAGCCTTCACCTTATCCATGTGCTTTCCGATGAGGTTACCGGCACCGCCACCAACAGCTGCACCGATAGCCGCACCTACGAGAGCACCTGTACCACGATGGCTATTGTTGAGCAATCCACCAACGATAGCACCCAGAGCTGCACCAGAACCGGCACCTACAGCTGTACCAGTCTTCTGATTGGTTCCACAACTTCCCAAAACGAGCAGCACTGAAAGTGCTACTACTGTAAAATTCATCTTTTTCATTACTTATTCTCCTATATTTATGTTATTTAATTGCAAAGATACGTATTTTTTCTCCATAATGGAGAGTTTTCTAATATTTTTTTGTATTTTTGCATGCAAATTTAAGGGTATTTGTCGAAATAGAGCTAGGAAATCACCTATTTTGGGGTGGAAAATCCCTAAAAGTAGGTTTTCTGACACCTGCTGACCGATAAACTGCCGGCAGCAGATGATGAAGGTTCGGGCTTATACCTTAATATATATAACAGAAGAAATAAAAAACAAAATAAATAGAAAAAAGCAATATGGCTAAAGAACTCAAGAATTTAACCAAGCGCGCTGACAACTACAGTCAGTGGTACAATGATTTGGTAGTAAAGGCTGATCTCGCTGAGTTGTCACCAGTTCGTGGTTGTATGATTATCAAACCATACGGTTACGCTATCTGGGAGAAGATGCAGCAGCAGCTCGACAAGATGTTTAAGCAGACAGGTGTACAGAACGCATACTTCCCTCTCCTCATCCCGAAGAGTTTCTTCTCTCGTGAGGCTGAGCACGTGGCAGGTTTCGCCAAGGAGTGTGCCGTAGTTACCCACTACCGCCTCCGTTCTACAGAGGATGGCAAAGAGGTTGAGGTTGATCCTAACGCAAAGCTCGATGAGGAGCTTATCATCCGTCCTACTTCTGAGACCATCATCTGGAACACCTATAAGAACTGGATCCATTCATGGCGTGATCTCCCTATCCTCTGCAACCAGTGGTGTAACGTAATGCGTTGGGAGATGCGTACCCGTCCGTTCCTCCGTACTTCTGAGTTCCTCTGGCAGGAGGGTCATACCGCTCATGCCACTAAGGAAGAGGCTGAGGCAAAGGCTCAGGAGATGCTCAAGGTTTACGCTGATTTTGCAGAGAACTACATGGGCGTTCCTGTATTGCAGGGTGTGAAGAGTGAGACTGAGCGTTTCGCAGGTGCCCTGAACACTTATACCATTGAGGCAATGATGCAGGATGGCAAGGCTCTCCAAAGCGGTACTTCTCACTTCCTGGGTCAGAACTTCGCCAAGAGTTTCGATGTTACATACTTGAACAAGGAGAACAAGCCTGAGTACGTATGGGCTACTTCATGGGGTGTTTCTACCCGACTGATGGGTGCCCTCATCATGGTTCACAGCGATGACAACGGTCTGGTATTGCCTCCAAAGCTGGCTCCTATCCAGGTGGTAATCATTCCTATTAACAAGGGCGACGAGCAGTTGGCTCAGATTACTGCCAAGCTGCAGCCTGTCATCGACCAGTTCCGCGAGTTGGGCATCAGCGTGAAGTATGATGACAACACAGCGAAGCGTCCTGGCTTCAAGTTTGCTGACTACGAGTTGAAGGGTGTACCTGTTCGTCTGGCTATGGGTGGCCGTGACTTGGAGAACAACACCATCGAGATCATGCGTCGTGATACCTTGGAGAAGGAGAACGTAAGCTTCGACGGCATCGTAGAGCGCGTGAAGGATATGTTGGAAGACATCCAGAAGAACATCTTCGAGAAGGCTCGTGCTTACCGTGATGCTCACGTATATGAGTGCGACAACTACGAGGAGTTCAAGGAGCGTGTAAAGAATGGCGGTTTCTTCCTCTGCCACTGGGACGGTACAGCCGAGACCGAGGCAAAGATCAAGGAGGAGACTCAGGCTACCATCCGTTGCGTGCCATTCGCTTACGAGCAGACTCCAGGTGTTGATATGGTGAGCGGCAAGCCTGCCGTAGCTCGCGTTATCATCGCAAGAAGCTATTAATTATTTAAAAAAACGGTGTCGGGAGATTTCCGGCACCATCAAATATCAAATATGAAGCAGCTGATACTCTACATCATTTTTCTGATGTCCATGGTCTTCTCAGGCTATGGAGAGGTATCTGCTGCTTCTATTTCTTTATCCCATCAGGATTCTTTAGCTGTAGAAACTGCTGATGCTACGCACAAGAAAGAGAGAGCATACGCAACAGAAGCCAGCCATTCGAAGGACAGACTTGCCAAGGTAACTCCTCACGAGCAGGAGCAGGATGCCCAGCTGGAAGATGCATCCATCGCCGCCTATCGGGTATGCAGCAGTCGTCCACAGCGTTTATTGCCAAGTGGCAATATACATGGCAACCCATCTGCAAGCAGTAGATTGCTAACCAATAGAATCCGATTTTTATCATCCCTTTTATCAGTCATAGAAGGTGCGAAGGAGCCTTTCCGCCAGGAAACTGCCCCTATCCACTTTGATGTCGCCAGCAAGTATTATGTCATTTGCCTGCGGCATCTCATCTGTTAGCGCATTCTATTCTTTTTTTATCACTAAGCAATGCTGGGAGGGCAGGTTTGTTACCTGCCCAATGGGTAAGTATGCCCTATTTTGCCTACAAAAAAACAGTACAATTATATATTATAATAAAGAATAGAAAGATAAAGGATTATGTCTAAGATAAGTCATTTGGAAATGGGTGCAGAGGTTATGGCACTCGAAGATATCACAGTAAAGAAAACATTCCTTGGCATGGGCATCAAGCTCATCTACAAGCCTACACAGAGCGTGGTCAAAGTAAAGGAAAATGAGTACACACAGGAGGATGGCAGAAAGCTGGAGAACATCCTCTCCACAGAATCTGATAAGGTGGAGAAGGCTATCCAGCAGTTCCCAGTGTCTTCAGTAGGCATGGGCAATGTGAAGCTAGAGGCTTGCCTCTCTGCCGACCACCAGTTTGCAGCCGTGCAGCTCCTGAGTTTCAAGGACTTCGACTACAAGCCCGTCACCAATATGAGGGTATTCACCGGCAGTGCAGCCCAGGCTATTGCCAAGCTGTTCTAAATTATGTTGAAAGTTGAAAGTTAGAAGTTGAAAATTATGATTACTTTTTAAGGGAATTTCTTAGGAAAAACTACCCTCTAAAGCATATCATAAATTTCAACTTTCAAATTTCAACTTTCATTTTTTTACTCATCTGCCAACTCATGCAGCGTATACTCGCTACTGCCGTCGAAGCAGTGGGTGCATACCTGGCACTTTGGCAATCCGATGGCCTCCACCAGCTGCTCGATAGTATTGAACTTCAGGCTGGTAAGTCCCAATTCCTGGGCTATCTCGTCCACCATCTTCTGATACTCAGGAGAGCCCGTGGTGGCATATTTCTCCAGATTCTTGTTGGCATCGCCCTCAAACTTCTCTATCACTCGACGGGTAATCAGCTCCATCGCACTCTTGGAAGAAGTGAAGTTGATGAATGGGCAGGCATATACCAATGGCGGACAAGCGATGCGCATGTGGCATTCCTTCAAGCCAGCCTGGCTGAAGAGCACTTTTACGTTGTCCCTGAGCTGGGTGCCACGCACGATACTGTCGTCGCAGAACAATACCCTCTTGCCCTTGAGCATTGCCTTGTTAGGTATCAGCTTCATCTTAGCCACGAGCGAACGCATGCTCTGGTTGCTAGGCATGAAGGAGCGAGGCCATGTAGGCGTATACTTGGCGATGCAACGCTGATAAGGCACGCCCTTGCCAGCCGCATATCCCATCGCCATGCCCGTGCCCGAATCAGGAATACCGCTACAGCAGTCTACCTCCACATCGTCGGTCTTCGCCAGGTTTAATCCATTGGTGAATCGGGCTTCCTCCACATTCTTGCCTTCGTAGGTAGAGGTAGGGAATCCGTAGTACACCCAGAGGAATGAGCACACCTGCATCTTCTTGTTGGCAGGTCGCAGCTGCTCCAGTCCATCGGCAGTCATCTTGACGATTTCGCCCGGTCCCACCTCATATTCGGTCTCGAAGTCGAGGTTAGGGAATGAAGTCGTCTCGCTGCTGGCAGCATGTGCGCCGTCCTTCTTACCTATAATAATAGGTGTACGTCCCCAGCTGTCGCGCGCACAGATGATGCCATCCTCGGTGAGGATCATCATGGTGCAGGAGCCCTTGATGTGTCGATACACATTCTCGATGCCCTCCTTGAAGCTTTTGCCCTGGATGATGAGCAGCGCCACCAGTTCGGTAGGATTGGTGTGGCCGGATGACATCTCAGCGAAGTGCATGTTCTTCTGGAGCAAGAGCTGAGTAAGTTCGTCGATGTTCACAATCTTGGCTACCGTGCAAATGGCGAAGCGGCCAAGATGAGAGTTCATAATTAATGGCTGAGCGTCGGTATCGCTGATGACGCCGATACCCGAAGTGGCGCCCTCGAAGCGATCGAGGATTGGCTCAAACTTGGTTCTGAAGTAAGAGCTTTCCAGGTTGTGGATAGAGCGCACGAACCCCTTGTCCTTACTGTAGGTTGCCAAACCGCCTCGGCGAGTGCCGAGATGTGAGTTGTAGTCGGTGCCGTAGAACAGGTCTGCGACACAGCTTTTCTTGGAAATAGTTCCGAAAATGCCTCCCATAAGAGTAATATGTATAGTTAATTGTTTGTAATACGGCTGCAAAGGTAATAAAAAGATAGGAAATATGCAAGAAAGATAGACAAAAAATCTCGCCCCACCCCTCATCCCCTCCATTTCGGGAGGAAGAATCGGGGCGGGGCGATGGTCAAAAGACCTGTCAATTATTAGATTGTTTTCACGGCTCGCCTAGATACTCGAAGATGAGGTCCACCTGGCGAGGCGGCAGATACTGGCTGTGCTTCTGATAGCCCAACCGGGTGAGCTCGGACCAGAGATCAGGGCACTTCTTGACCCAGCACATCAGATGCTTGCGCGCAGAGGTCTTGTCTGGCGCATCAGGGAAGTACAGCAAGGCTAACTCGCACTTGCTATACATACGATTAGAGGTGTTTCTTGACATATATCACATTAATTTTGCAACTTATGTTCACGGAAGAACTCAGCCAGTCCTTGGGCGATATAACCGCCCGTATTCATCTTGCGATTCTCTCTCTTACACTGCCCGATGTAATAGTCCTTGTGAAAGAACCAATTGTCCAGTTCGCCCAGCAAGTCTAGCTCCAACAGGTCGCTCAAACATTTGGCAGTCAGGTCCTTCACGCCATAGCGGGCTATCAGCTTCAGCTTGAGCTTAATACGCTCTGCCTTCAGAAGGTCGCTAGCCGCGCCACCCTCCAGCATGCCTGAATTGCGACGGTCATGAAGCGTGAAGGTGATGTGAACGGGCATGGAATGACGGTCCTGCTCGGTGGCGAAAGTGGCTGAAAGTGGATGTAGCTGGCAGCAATTGGCAGAAACTGGCAGAATGGGGCTTCCCAAATGTTGTATCTTTGCAAATGCATACAGGAAGTAATTCCGATGCAGAGATAAGTAACAATTTTATTAACCAATTAAATGTTTTAAGTATTATGTCAGTAAATTACAGTTTAGTAAAGTATGAGAACAAGATGGGTAAGAATGCAGGCGAAAGGTGGCATCACGAGCCGTGCAGAAAGCTGCCCTCAAGGCTGAGAAGGAAGGAGCCAAGACCCTCGACATCGAGGAGGCGAAGAAGACGGGCAAGAAGACCACGGGCGCTGATTCTGGCACCAGCACTCCAGGCTCTGGCTCTACGGATTCAGGCAGCACCGAACCAGGCAGTGGAAACGTAGGACTTTAAGAATTAATAATTAATAATTAAGAACAGTAGATTATGAACGTTAAGAACAAGCAACTTTGGAGTGAAGTTATCAAGTTTACAGTAACCATTTTGACCGCCCTCTTGGGGGCGCTGGGCGTGGCGAGCTGCGCCCGAGGGTAACGGGCGAGGAGGACCATCTGGAGATATGAGAATTATCGATATGATCGTGGTGCATTGCAGCGCAACTCGCTGCAATCGCCCCTACACCCTGGAGCAGCTGGAGCACGACCACGTGGTGGTGAATGGCTGGCGATACATCGGCTACCATTACTACATCACCCGTGACGGCACCATCCATGCCTGCCGCCCCGAGGAGCGCATGGGAGCCCATGCCCGTGGCTACAATGCCCACAGCATCGGCATCTGCTATGAGGGCGGTCTCTCGCCATCGGGCTGCATAGCCGATACGCGAACGCCAGCCCAGAAGGCAGCCATGGCTAGCCTCATCGCCGACTTGCGCCGCCGCTACCCTACCATCCGCACGGTATTGGGTCATCGAGACCTGCCAGGCGTTCAGAAAGCCTGCCCCTGCTTCGATGCCACGCAGCTAGATGTATAAACAGTTTCGCCCCATGCCTCCCCTCTCTCAGCAAGAGAGAAAGGACGCATGGGGCGAATTCTTATTATATCAATCCCAGATTAGTCGAGATTCAAGCTTTTCTTGATAGCAGCGATCTTCTCCTCAGCTGCCTTGGTGCAACGGTTGTAGCAACCTGCGCACTTGAAGGATGGATCCTTCACCTCGATATAGAACTTGATCTTAGGCTCTGTACCTGATGGACGAACGCTCACCTTGGTGTTGTCGTCGCAGAACCACTGGAGCACATTGCTTGTAGTAGGCATATTGAGCTTCTCCACTGAGCCGTCAGCATGCTTGGTCTCCAATGTCTGGTAGTCCTTCCAAGTAACCACCTTGCTGCCACCGAGCTCCTGAGGAGGGTTGGCACGGAAGTCGGCCATCATCTGCTTAATCTCGTCAGCACCAGTCTTACCTGGACGAACCACATTCACTGTGAACTCCTTGCTGAAGCCATACTCTGCATAGATCTGCATCAAGAGGTCGTAGAGAGTCTTGCCCTGATCCTTAGCCCAAGCTGCAATCTCGCAGATGAGACAGATAGAAGCTGGAGCATCCTTATCGCGTACCTTATCGTATGGCAAGAAGCCGAAGCTCTCCTCACCACCACCGATGTAGTCTTGCTTGCCCTCAGAGATAGCTATCTCACGTGCAATCCACTTGAAACCTGTGTAGCAGTCGCGGAGCTCCACATGGTTCTTCTTGGCAATCTCAGCGATCACCTCTGTGGTTACGATGGTCTTCACGAGGAAGTCTGTTGGCTTCAACTTGCCGAGCTTCTTCTTGTTCTCGATGATATAGTAGCAGAACATCATGGCTGTCTGGTTACCATTGATGATCATCCACTCGCCCT
>OQWM01001357.1_pt1 | contig 16830 bp, 15 predicted proteins | sample 1691531 | NCBI WGS metagenome assembly OQWM01 (sample SAMN03418257, study PRJEB22391) | human gut metagenome | biome: human-gut; feature: organic feature; material: feces | host: Homo sapiens | place: Tanzania | collected 2013-01
TCGTAAAGGTCGACAGCTTCCAGCAGCAGCTCGACCTTGGCGCGCTCGCGGTCGGCGCCCATGTGGGCGAGCGCCGGCTCGGACAGGTGCATGGGCACGTCCTTGATGGTGCGCACGTTGAGCGACACATCCTCGCCCGTGGTGCCGTCGCCGCGCGTCGCCGCGCGCACGAAGGTTCCATTCTGGTAGGTAAGCGCCACACCCAAGCCGTCGATCTTGAGCTCGCAGGTATAGGTGACGCTGCCGGCACCAAGTGCGTCCTCGGTACGCTGGAGCCACGCGTCAAGCTCATCAAGATCCATAGCGTCATCCATGGAATACATGCGCGCCATGTGCGTGACCGGCGTAAATTGCTCGCTCACGTAGCCGCCCACGCGCTGGGTATAGCTGTCGGGCGTCACAAGGTCAGGGTAGGTAGCCTCGATTTCCTGCAGCTCAACGAGCATTTTGTCGAAAGCGGCATCCGTGATCTCGGGCGCGTCGAGCATGTAGTAGCGGTAAGCGTGGTAGTCGAGCTCGTGGCGCAGCTCGGCCGCGCGTGCGGCCGCCTGGGCACGGGCATCGGTCGACGCGGTGGCATCCGCGCTCGTGGGCGTTTCGGTATCGATGTCCACGCCGTCACCAAACAGGCTCGATTGCTCCATAGCGGCACTCCTTCGCTCGATTTCAAACGGATACAAGAGTACCACCGGTCGCGATGGGGCCGAATAGTGGTCTCAAACCGCACCGAATCGGCAGCCGTCTGACCGGGGTGGACAGTTAGTTCAGATACGTATAAATCTGCGAACCGAATCGAGCTCAAATGGCGCCATTTCACCCCATTTGGTCGTCCCGGAGCGGCACGATCGGCTTATTTCTCCTTCCGAGCACCCATCAGAGCCCCATTTCCATCACAATACAGCTCAAAACGCATTCCAGACTGCCCCAGATTTATACGTATCTGAACTAACTGTCCAGGCATTCCAAGGACAGCGAGCTCAATATGCCAAATTATGCGACTCAGCTCATAACACTTAATATTTTATATTGTGTTTGCAATATATTTTGGTATTATCAACGTGAGGTGATTGAAATGAAGAATCAGTCCAAACGTTTCCTAACCATCCTCGTCCCCCTTGTCCTTGTCGCAGCCGCTTTGCTCGGCTTTTTCTGGAAGGACATTCCCTTTTCCAAGGACCTTTCCTTACGAGGTGAGGTCGTTGCTGTCTATCACCCTTCCGCCAGCGGAGCGAGTGAAGGTCGCTTCGTTATCGCAAGCGAGCAATTCCAATCCGCACCGCTGCACCTCAACTTCAAAATCGATTCAACCATCCCCATCAAGGACCAGGATGGTAAGGAAGCAGATGTTGGAGCCATCAAAGAAGGCGTCTTCGTTGACGTAACCTGCACCGTCAACACCAGCAGCGACTCCGATCCAACAAAGCTGCCCGCCCTCATAACGCCATCAAGCATCACGATTACGCAAAGCGAATAGCCACGCTAAGGAAATACGATTGGCTGCGGCATTGCCGCAGCCTTTTTGGGGTTCATTATGGAAAGTACCGTTAAACGAAGCCGTTTTATCAGCGCAATGCTGCTCGCCACCCTGTCAGTCGTAATAATCATGGCTGTGTTCTCGGCATTTAATGTTGCTGGCGAAGTGAGGGAGATGCTCTTCGCATCCACTCCCCTCTTTATAAACGGCGAGTCCATTCCGGCCGCCGTCACCGTTGCGTTTACTATCCGTGACGCTCTCGTCCTTGTTCTTTCGATTGCATGTCTGCTTATCTACCTGCACTTCTGCCTTGACGTTGTCAGCGCTCAGTCGATATTCACGCGAAAACAATGCCGGCGACTTCTCGCTATTGGGCTTTTGTTGCTCATTTCCTCAGTCGTCTCGATTGCCTTCGACAGCCTGTGTGCCGCTCAACTCCCCAACGACGTCGGCACGAGCGCAATCGGAATCTTTGGTTTTAACGCCTGGACGCTGGTTCTTGCTTTGTTTGCCCTGTCCCTTTCGGCTATCTTTGAGTACGGACGACTCTTGCAGTCGGACGTTGACGCCATTATTTAGAAGGAGGGGCAGCATGCCAATCGTCATGAGACTCGATCGCGTCATGGCGGATCGCAAAATGTCCTCTCAAGAGCTTGCCGACATTATCGGCATCTCGCCCGTTAACGTTTCGCGCATTAAAACCGGACGACTCAAGGGCATTCGTTTTTCGACGTTGACCGCGATGTGCGAGGCACTTCGCTGCAAACCTGGCGACATCATCGACTGGATGTCGGACGAAGAGTACATCGAGGCGTTTGGAAGCCTTCCCAGCGACGACGATTAACCACCAAACTGATCCACTTTCCTCCGTCCCTGGGGGATCATTATGGAAAGAGGGGCTGCCCCGCGCTTGGCGGGACAGCCCCTCTGGCTTCGATATGTGTGACGTGGCTCGTTAGTAGCCCTGGCCGTAGCCTTGACCCTGGCCCTGCTGGCCCAGCAGCTCCTCCAGGTACTGGCGCAGCTGCTCGTCGGTGATGCCGCCGTTGCCGGTATCAGTCGAGCTGTCGTTCTGCTGCTGGTTCTGCAGCTCCTCGTCGGAGCCCAGCTCAACAGTGACCTTCTTCTCTTCCTTGCCGCGCACGAGCGTGATCTCGACCTTCTCGCCCACCTCGTGGCTACGCAGTGCGATGATCAGGCCATCGGCACTCGTGATCTCGTCATCGCCCAGCTTGGTGATGACGTCGCCCTCCTGGATGCCGGCCTTGGCCGCGGGACCGTCCTCAACAACGCTTGCCACATATGCGCCGCTATCGGTGCTCAGCTTGTTGGTGCGGGCGTTGAGCGCATTGACGCTCGAGAGCGTGGCGCCCAGGTACGGATGAACCGGCGTCTTGCCGTCGATAATCTGGTCGGCAATATTCTTGGCATAGTTGACCGGAATGGCAAAGCCAACGCCCGAGCTGGAGCCCGAATAGCTCTCGATGAGTGAGTTGATACCCACGAGCTCGCCGTTGTCGTTGACGAGCGCGCCGCCGGAGTTGCCCGGGTTGATGGCGGCATCGGTCTGGATCATGTTGGCATAAATGGTGTTGCCGCTGGTAGAGCTCATGGCCGTGGAGCGATACAGCGCCGACACGATACCGGTGGAGACAGACTGCTCGTTGCCGAACGGCGAACCGATCGCCATAACCCACTCGCCCACGTTGAGCTTAGAGGAGTCACCGATCTCGATCGGGGTAAGCTTGGAAGAGTCGGCATCCTTGAGCTTGATGACGGCTAGGTCGCTCGAGGCATCGTTGCCCACGAACTCGGCCTCGTAGGTGGTGCCGTCGTCCATAGTCACCACGTACTGGTCGTAGCCGTCGACCACGTGGTTGTTGGTGAGGATATGGCCCTCGGTATCGAGCACCACGCCCGAGCCGACGCTACCCGAGCTATCCGACTCGTCGGCAGACTGCGAAAGCGAGCTGCCCTGGCTGCCGCTCGAAGTGGCGGTAATGGAAACCACGGAGGGAAGTGCCTTGGCAGAAACGGCCTCGGCCAGCGTGGTGTCCTCGGAGTCGATCGTAATCTTTTGCGTCGACGAGCCCGAAGCGCCCGCCGTCACGGCATTCTTTCCGCCACCGATATCGAGCGTGCCACTCATAATAAGCGCGATGACCAACAAGGCGCCGCAGGCGCAGCCGGCGAGCGCTGTGATGAAGATCGGCAGCTTTTTGGTCTTGGTCTTGACCACCGTGTGCTTGTTCACGACCTGCTGGCTGCCCAGCGGTTGGCCGGTCTGCGTGTCGTAGGCCTGCACATAGGGAATGTTGTTGCCGCCAGCAGGCGTCGACTCCACCTGCACGCGCGGCTGTTGCTGAGTCTCGCCGGCGTTGCCCGCGTCCTGGGGACGCTGGGAATCGTACTCGCTCATAGCTGCGATCCTTTCGTCTAATAACCAAAGGCCCGCCAAACATGTGGCGGGCCATCATTGTTCACGTTGAGTTGTACCCCAATATGCGGGCGCACGTGTATGAGAACGCAATCTTTTAGGAAGGCTTAAGTTCTGTTTCAAACCCGAAAGGCACCCGCACCTGCGGTAAAACCACCACAAAGGTGCCTGTCCCCTTTGTGGTGGAAATCTAGTCCTTAAACAGATAGCCCACGCCGCGGACGGTGGTGATGTGCGCTGCGATCTGCGGACCCACCTTGGAGCGAATGCGTCGGATGTGCACGTCGACGGTACGCGTGCCGCCGCAGTACTCAAAGCCCCACACGCGGTGCAGCAGCACTTCGCGGCTGTAGGCGCGGTTGGGGTGCGTCGCCAAAAAGCTCAGCAGCGAGTACTCCATCAGTGTCAGATCGATGGGCTCATCGTCGAGCGTCACCTGGTAGGTAGCCAGGTTAATCTCGAGGTTGTCGATGTTGAGCACATCGTCGGCGGTGACGGTCTCCTCCTCGCCCATCAGGCGCTGCGCACGAGCCTTGAGCTCGTTGGGCGTCGCCGTGGGGCACACGAAGTCGGCATGCGCGTGATTCGGCAGGCGCAGGGTGCCGAGCGCCTCATCGTCGACGATCACCAGCATGGGAACGCCGCCGCGATCGTCGAGCCACTTGGCAATCTGATCGATGCGGTCGCTGCGGATGCCATCAGAATCGAGGATCAGCAGGTCAAAGTCGTGCGCCGCAGTCGGCGAATCGGGGGTGGCCAGGCTCACCTCGACACCCAGGGTGGTCGTCAGGCTGCGGGCAAACTCGTGGAAGCGCGTCGTGCGCGCCATGAACAGGGCACTCTTTTCGGACATATCGGCCTCCAAAGAAATAAGCTCAATCGTACTGGAACAAGCCAGCGCGATTAGGAGTTCGCCAGGTAGTGCTTGATCTCCCACTCGGTAATCGTGGACTCAAACTTATGCCACTCGTCGCGCTTCTTTTTGAGGAAGAAGCTGTGGATGTGCTCGCCGAGGGCATCCTTCATAAACTGCGAATCCTCAAACACGTCGAGCGCCTCTTTGAGCGAGCGCGGCAGCGGTGCGTAGCCGGCCTCGAGCATCTGACGGTCGGTGAGCTTGAGCGTCTCGGCCGTGGCCTCGGGCGGAAGCTCCAGCTTGCGCTCGATGCCGTCGAGACCAGCAGCCAGCGTAACGGTGTTGACCAGGTAGGGGTTGGCCATGGGATCGGGACTGCGCAGCTCGATGCGCGTGGACAGCTGCTTGCCGGGCTTGTAGACCGGGATGCGGACCATGCTCGCGCGGTTGCGCAGGCCCCACGTGGCGTACTGCGGCACGGAGTCGCCACCGGTGGTGATGCGCTTGTACGAGTTGACGGTGGGGTTGGTGATGGCGCTGATCTCGCGCGCGTGCGCCAGAATACCGGCCATATAGTGCTTGGCGACGTCGGAGAGATGGTACCTCTCGTCGTCCTCGCCCCAAAAGACGTTGTTGCCGTCGTAGTCGAACAGCGACTGGCACAGGAACATGGCGCTGCCGTCCTCGCCCGCCAGCGGCTTAGGCATAAAGGAGGCGTGGCAGCCGCTCTCGTAGGCCTGCTGCTTAATGATGAGCTTGGCCGTGGTGATGGCGTCGGACATGCTTAGGGCCTCGGCGTGACGCAGGCTCATGCCGTGCTGCGAGCGGCCAGCGGCGTGGAAGGTGTACTCCACGGGCACGGACATCTTCTCGAGCGTGAGGACCGTGTTGCGGCGCAGGTCGCGGGCGGCGTCGCTCACCGAAAGGTCAAAGTAGCCCACGTTGTCGAGCGGCTCGGGCGTATGCTCGTCGGGGAAGTAGTAATACTCCAGCTCGGCGCCCACGTTGAGCAGGTAGCCGGCCTTCTCGGCCTTGTGGAACATGCGGCGCAGGGCATCGCGCGGGTCGCCGGCGAAAGGTTTGCGATCGGGAGTGCACACGTCACAGAACACGCGGGCGACGCCGTTGTGGCTCGGGCGCCACGGCAAAATCTGGAAGGTCGAGGCATCGGGGAACGCGAGCATGTCGGCTTCCTCGGGCGTGGCAAAGCCCTCGATGGCCGAGCCGTCAAAGCCAATGCCCTCCTCAAAAGCGACCTCGAGGTCCTCGGGGCTGATGGCAAAGTTCTTGAGGCGACCGAGAATGTCGACAAACCACAGACGCACAAAGCGGATGTCACGCTGCTCTACAGAGCGGAGTACGTAATCGATGTTCTGCTGGTTCATGTCGCTCCCCTTTCTTTCGGGCGGGTTTCGACTGTTCTATATCGCAGATACTATCGCAGAAAAATGTTTCCGCAGGGTTAAAGCGTGACAGGCGCTCAAAAAACGTGCGCGAGCTGGCGGCTAGAGCTTGGCCTCCAAGACCTCTTGCGCGCGAAGGCTGTCTGACTTACGCGCGATCATAAACGATCACTCCTTCGCGCTCGATTACCGCGGCAAGATCGCCATCAAGATGGTCGCTCGAGACGAGGTCAACCTGCTTCCCGGTCTCCTTACGCACCGCTTCGCCAAACGCCGACAACGCGAAAAGACCAAAGCCATGCTCGCGATCGACTTCGAGACGCAAATCGATATCACTATCGACACGCGCCTCACCACGGGCATACGAGCCAAAAAGGACCACGGTTTTGATGGCGGGAATCGGGCTGGCCGCCTCGCGGACGGCGGACTCAATTTGAGCAATATCCAAAATGTCTGCGGCAACGTTTTCGCTTGCAGAGTTTTTACCAAGTGAAGGAACAAACGGCAGCGAGCGCTCGCGCAGCATCTGCCTCATAAACATATTGACCGCAACAGACGAAGTCATGCCGAGTTCTTCGCATAGCTCGGCAAATGAATCTTTAATTGACGAGTCCACTCGTACACTCAGTACAGACGCAGCCATGGATACCTCCTGTATGACATTGTCTACATAATATCACACAGACTAGCGCGAAGTGGAGGCTCGGGACTCGATGTGGCCGGGGATCTCGATGTGCTTGGGCGCGAGCTTTGCGGCCTCGCCTACCGTGGTGGTGACGACGTCGATGCGCTCGGACAGACGCTCGACAACGCGCTCGGCAATCGCCAAGGTGTCCTGCGCGGCTGTAGTCACGCCGCCAAAGAGCACGTGGTTCCAAGGATAGTCGTCGAACGTCGCGATCTTAAGACCCGCCGGCAGCGAGGGGCCAAGCTGGGCCAGCGCCTCGGTCAGGCGCAAGAAGACCAGACCGTTGACGGCAATAAGGCCAAGCTTTTTACCTGCGTAATCGCGGATGGTCTCGTCCAGGCGACTGATGCCCTCGGCGCCACCGTCGGCCAGGGTGACAACCTCGCCGGCAAGACCACGGTACGAGAGCTCGTCGGTAAAGGCGTCGGCGCGCTCGCGACGCACGGGGCTGTCATCACTTGCCTCGGTGAGCAGGCACAGGCGCTCGCTGCCCGCAGTCGCCAGGGCGTCGACCAGGCCGGCGACGAGCTCGCGGTTGTTAGATGTCACCAGATCGATGCCGCCGTTCTCGATGCCACGGTCGAGCAACACGACCGGCAGGCGTCCCGCAGCCGCGGCGATCGCCTCGTCGTTGCCGCCGCAGGTGTTGACGACCAAGCCGTCCACGCCCGCATCGATGAGCCTGGTGAGCGACTCGGCCTCCTTGGCGGGGTCGTTGCCGCTGATGGCCGTCATGAGCGAGCAGCCGCGTGCGGCGGCGCTGGCGGAAAGGCCCTCGAGCATGGCGCTCGAGAACGGGTTGGCGATATCGGCCAGGATCACGCCGATGAGGTTGGTGCGCGAGCTGCGCAGGTTGCGCGCGGCGGCGCGGGGACGATAGCCCGTGCGCTCGATGACCTCGGCGATGCGGGCACGGGTCTCCTCGGTCATCTGCCCAGGGCGGTTGTTAAGGTAGCGCGAAACGGTGGCCGGGCTCACGCCCGCCTCGGCGGCAATGTCCTTGATTCTCATCTGCGCCATAGCACACCCCGTTTCCCAATTGTCGGCAGTCTGAGCCATTTTAGACATTTTTTAAAAATCTCGGTTGCAAAACGCTGTAGGTGAGTATACTACAACTCGAAACGAAACCGATTTCGTAAACCGATTTCGGTAAGCGTTGGCACGGAGGTGCAAAGATGCACCCTACCGTCTTGGCACCTGCGTGCCAACGCCATATCAAAGGTGTACGTACGAGCAAGAAGGAGCTACGCGACCATGGGTAAAACGGTTCTTACCTTCGGCGAGATCATGATGAGGCTCTCGCCCAAAGATCACCTGCGTATTGAGCAGGCGACCGAGTTTGATGTCCGCTACGGCGGCGCCGAGGCCAACACCGCACTTTCCCTGGCCTACCAGGGCGACAAGGCCGCTTACGTCTCTGTTGTCCCGGCCAACCGTCTGGGCGAGTGTGCCCTGCGTTCGCTGAAGGTCTACGACGTCGACACCACGCGCGTCGTTCGCCAGGGCGACCGTCTTGGTTCCTATGTGTTTGAGGTCGGCGCCTCGCAGCGCGGCAACGGTTGCGTCTACGACCGCAAGTATTCCGCCATCAACATGGCCAAGCGCGACGTCTTTGACTGGGACGAGATCCTCAAGGGCATCGACGTCTTCTACTTCTCTGGCGTGACGCCCGCTGTCTCCGACGAGATGGCCGCTGCTTGCAAGGATGCCCTCACCGCTTGCCGCGCCAAGGGCATCACCACCGTGTGCGACGTTAACTATCGCGGCAAGATGTGGTCGCCCGAAAAGTCCCAGGCAACCATGAAGGAGCTGCTGCCGCTCGTCGACATTTGCATCGCCAACGACGAGGACGCGCCTGCCGGCCTTGGCATGACCTGCGTTTCCGGCTCCCTTGCCCACGGCATCGAGGAGCGCGACACGTACGTCGAGATGGCCCGTCAGATCTGCTCCGAGTATGGCTGCAAGAAGGTCGCCTCGGTTGTCCGCAACATCTCCTGCGTCGAGCGCTCCATCTGGATGGGCATGCTCTACGACGCCGAGAGCGGTGAGCACTGGTTCTCCCCTGCTCACGACGTCCACGTGCTCGAGGGCGTTGCCGCCGGCGATGCTTTCAACGCCGGTCTGGTCCACGCGCTCATCAACGACTTCGATCCGCAGGATGCCGTCAACTACGCCATCGCCGCTTCGATCCTCAAGCTCACCATCAAGGGCGATTCCAACCTGGTGACCGCCGACGAGATCGCCGCCGTGGCCAACGCCGCCGACGGTGGCACCCGCGTCGCCCGTTAATTCGTTCCCCATTCCGCGGGCTGCAGTTTCCCATACCCATACCTCTGTAGCCCGCTCCCCGATTTCTCCGGTCGGGCAAAACCACCAGTCCCATTCCGGTTTTGCCTGGCATTCCTTCACGACTGGCCGAGTAGCCGGCTTTGGAATTGCTTGTGACCCCAAGCAGTGCCTCCGATAACCATCCCAAAGCCGGCTAAGGCCAATCCACCCTTAGCAATTACGCGCCCTTGCGCGCCGCACATCGAAAGGAACATCATGTTCGATCAGTTCTACACCACGCTTGAGTCCCTGGGCATCGTGCCGGTCGTCGTGCTCGACAAGGTCGAGGATGCCGCTCCGCTAGCCCACGCCCTTATGGCCGCCGGCATGAAGTCCGCCGAGGTCACCTTCCGCACCGCTTGCGCCGCCGAGTGCATCGCCGCCATGGCAAAGGCCGAGCCCGAGATGTGCGTTGGCGCCGGCACCGTCCTGACCGTCGAGCAGGTTGAGCAGGCCCGCGCCGCCGGTGCCAAGTTCATCGTCTCCCCGGGCTACAACGAGGACGTCGTCAAGCACTGCATCGACATCGACCTGCCCGTGCTGCCCGGCACCGTGACCCCCTCCGAGGTCACCGCTGCCGTCAACCTGGGCCTCAAGGTCACCAAGTTCTTCCCGGCAGCCCAGTACGGCGGCCTCAACACCATCAAGGCCCTCGCCGCTCCGTTTGTCGGTCACCGCTTTATGCCCACCGGCGGCGTGAGCACCGCAAACGTCGAGGAGTACCTGAGCTCCTCTGCCATCATCGCTTGCGGTGGCACCTGGATGGTCAAGCCGGCTCTGTTCGCCGACGGCGACTTCTCCAAGGTCGAGCAGATCGCCCGCGAGGCCATGGACGTCGTCAAGAAGGTCCGCGGCTAGTAAGTTGCTCTCTATCGTGGGGGGGGCGCGACCTAGACCGCGCCCCTTTTTTGAAGCGGCTCGGAAGCGTGCCGTTTCCGTCACGGACAAGAACCGAAACCGTCTTGTATGCTGATAGAACGTGACGGAAGCGACACGCCCCCGAGCCGCTTTTTCTTGACCGATTAAACTCTTCAACATAGCCCAGAGCGCCAAAACAAATGCGGTGCCGTCTGGAGGAATCGACCCCCTGCTTCCGGTCTGTTCCTCCAAACGGCACCGCATCTTTGTACCCCGGCCACGCCTCAACGCAGTTGCGGTGAAATAGGGACTGTTTGCGCCGTCTGGGCCGCAAAACAGTCCCTATTCCACCGCAACTTATGAGGGGATAGATTAGATGGACGAGCCTTTGGGCAGCTCGAAGTAATCGGGATGCAGGGCGATAACTGGGCCCTGCTCTTCGGGCATCAGATGCAGATGCGTCTGCGCCAGATAGCTCGCCGCATCGGTGTCGCCTTCCTTAATGGCCTCGAGGATTCGGCGGTGTTGCCGACGAATCGGCTCCCAATCCAGATCCTGCGACACCGCACGCAGCCAGTTATACCGCTCAAAATGCGTGTTGATGCTCTTCATCCAATCCCACAGCATATGGCGACCGGCAATCTCAAAGCACGTCTCGTGGAACAGGTTGTCCAGGTCAAAGAAGCGACGCGTCTCGCTGTGGTCGAGCGACTCTGACTCGGCAAGAATCTGCTCAAGCCGGTGCTTTTGCTCGGGCGTGGCAGCCGAGCAGCATTTGATCAGCACGCTTCTCTCGAGCTTTTCGCGCAAAAAGCAGGCGTTCTCGGCACGCTCCATGCTAATTTTTGAGACATAGGTGCCGCTCTTGGGGCGCGTTTCCACCAGCTCCTGCTCGCGCAGGCGCACAAAGGACTCGCGAATGGGTGTGCGGCCGATCCCCGTCTCCTTTTCCAAACCAATCGCCGAAAGGCGCGTACCGGGCTTGAGCTCGGCATAAATGATCTTGGAGCGCAATGCGTTGTATGCCTGGTCTTGCAGACTCTGATAATGCTGGTGCTGTTCCATAAAGCCCTCGGAAGAAACCCTCGGTTAGTCGAATACCACCATGCAATACTATCGCATCCCCCGCCTCCGCAGTTGCGGTGAAATGCGGCCTGTTTACGCCGCCTGGGCAGTAAAACAGTCCGCATTTCACCGCAACTTACAAGAGGGATTAAGGCTTCTTACAGGTTGGCGATGATTGCCTGGGCGACCTCGTCGTACTGAGCCGGCTCGAGCGTGACGCGGCCGGGGTTCATGGCAAACACATCGCCAAACTCAAACGGGTCATCCTTGTACTTGGGGACGATATGCACGTGCAGGTGATGCATGGTGTCGCCATAAGCACCAAAGTTGATCTTGTCGGGGTTGAACGCCTTGTGCAGCGCAGCTGCGACGTGACGTACATCGGCCATAAAGGCGGCAGCGTCCTCCTCGGACATGCAGGAGATGTCGTCGACGTGCTGCTTGGAGGCCACGATCACGCGACCCTTGTGGCTCTGCTCCTTAAACAAGATGAGCTTGCTGGCGGGCAGGTCGAGCATGGGAATGCCAAAAACATCGACGAGCGTGTCGTCAGTCCCGCACATGCAATACGAACAATCGGTGTGCTGTTCCATGATGATCCTTTCGGTTTGGATAGTGTTGCAGCCGCCCTTGATCGGGCACAGCCTTCTTTTTGCAGCACTTAAAGACGGGTAGACTCCGTACTCATTCAACCAGTGCGAAATCGGTTTCGAATACGTTATGGCTATCATACAACGAATGAGTTGTTGCCATTAGGTGAACGTTCACCTTTTCTTTTGAAATTATATTTGCAAATGTCCGCAGATGAGTATACTAGGCAGCAACGAAACCGATTTCGTTATGCGTGTGCAATAAGATGCTAAGACGCACCCTACCATCTTGGCATCTTATTGCACACGAAGCCTCTTTGCTTTCCTCCGCCTTGCCAAGCCCTTCAGTCCCATTCCGGCAACGCAAGGCATCCTCACGCGACTGACCAGGGGCCGGCTCTTCTGCTTGCTAAAAGCAGTGCCTCCGATAACCCTCTTCATGCCGGCCCAGGTCAGCCCAACTCCTTACAACCGAAAGGACGGCAGCAGCATGCGACCGCTCATCGTGATGAATGCCGAGAACATCGATTGGCGCCACACTGTGATCAGGATGCTTATGTATCTGGTCGGCGTTGCCATTTTGGCCCTCGGCATGAGCCTCCAGACGGCATCGGGCCTTGGCGTGGCCGCCCTCACCTGCTTTGCCACGACCCTGTCCATGCTCACTGGCAAGACGCTCGGTTTTTGGATCACCGTGACCTACGTCGCTTACATTGCAGCCCAATTGGCTATTCTTCGCCGTGAGTTCCAGCCGCGCATTCTGCTCGAGCTCTTTTTCTCCACGCTTATCGGCGGCTTCACCGACTTCTTTATGGCAGTCAATCCTCTGCACCCCACCGCACTCCCCGCGCAGGTCGCGACTATGCTGCTTTCGCTTGCCGTCACCGCGTTTGGCGTAAGCCTGGTGGTCAATATGGGCGTCGTGCCCAACGCGCCGGATGGCCTGGTGCAGGTAATTGCCGAAAAGCTCAAGCGTCGCTTTGGTGATGTTAAGGTCGTATTCGACTGCTCACACGTCGCGGCATCCCTCGCCCTATCACTCGTGCTCATGCACAACCTGGGCGGCTTTGGTGTAACCACCGCTATCTCGGCACTGTTCCTGGGCCACGTCATCAACGTAGCCAATAAGCTGTTCGCAAAACGCTTTATCCACATGGCGTTTGGGGAGTAGCGCAGTCGCAAGAGCCCACAAACCGCGCTATACGTTGCTATATCTCGCTATACTTTACTATATGTTGCTATACTTTGCTATATCTTGCTATAACTTGAGCGGAGGTGGCGCGTATGCAGACAAATCCGTTTAAACCTACGGCAGGTAAAACGCCTCCCATGATTATCGGTCGCGAGGATGTACTCGAGGAGTTCAACGAAGGCCTCATCAATGGACCCGGCGCACCGGGGCGCCTGATGCGCATTGCCGGTGTCCGCGGAACGGGTAAAACGGTCCTCCTTGATGAGTGCGCGCGTCTTGCTCAAGATCGCGGTTGGACCGTTATTAAGGAAGTCGCAACCGAAGGGCTCTGCCAGCGCATTCTTGAACAGCTCCAGCCCAAGGTCCAAGCCAAACACGCCAGATTCGAACCCGCTGTCGCCGGCATATCTCTCGGTAGCATAGACATCGAACGAATTGGCCCTTCTTTGCGCGACGCGATAAGGCAGACAATATCCAAAAATGGCAACGGCCTGCTTATCACCCTCGATGAGGTCCAAGATGCCGAACTCGACGAGGTCCGAACGCTCTCCATTGCAATTCAACAGATTTTCGGCGAAGACCTTGATATTGCCTTCGTTTTTGCAGGACTACCCTCGATGATCGAAAGCGTCATCAACGGCAAAACACTCACGTTTTTACGTCGCGCGCTCCCCTTTGATCTCAAGGCAGTAGCTGTTACCGAGGTGACGTACTCCCTCGAAGAGACCATCGAAACATCCGGTATGGAGCTCAAGCCAGGCATCGCCAGCCAACTTGCCGAGGCAACGCAAGGTTATCCTTTCATGATTCAGCTCGTTGGATACTATGCATGGCAGCTAGCGAGACGCGCGCATGCGACGATTATTGGAGAAGAAGAAGCCGAGCGTGGCATTGCGACGGCACGCGAACGCTTCTGCGCCATGGTGATTGAGCCCGCGCTGCAGCGCATTCCGCCCACATGTATCGCCTATCTGTTGAGCATGGCATCGTTGGGGCAAACATGTTCGACCAGCATGGTGGCCGACGACCTAAACAAAACGCCTCAGCAGGTGAGCTCCATCCGCAGCCGCTTGCTCAGAGAATCGATTATTGAGGCACCCTCTTACGGTAAGGTGTCGTTCGCCATCCCCTACATGCGCGACTATCTCAACGATCATAAAGCCGAACTGGAGGCTGAGCTGTAGAGAAGCCCCAGCCCAAAAGACGAAAATCGTTTGCATACGGTTTTAAATCAGACGCAAATAGTTTTCGTCTGATTTGCGTACGGAAATGCAACGCAAATCACGCTTTCGTACGGCCAAAAGTCAGACGCAAATGCTTATCGTCCAGCAATGCGTCCGCAACCAAGACGAAAAAGGCCCCGAGCTCGTAAGAACTCGGGGCCTTTTGCCACGCATCTATGAGAGGAGAATTCGATGCGCCCGGGCGCTACTCCATGTAGCCACCCTGGATGGCGGAAACTGCATGCTCGGTAAAGAACTTGAGCGTGCCGGAGGTATAGCGGTTAGCCTTGGGCTTCCAAGCGGCGCGACGCTCGGCCAGGACGGCGTCGACCTCGGCCGGCTCCATCTCCTTGCCGGCGATGCCCACGATGGACAGCGAGCGCTCGGGGATATTGATCTGAATGAGGTCGCCCTCCTCGATCAGGGCAATCGGGCCGCCCACGGCAGCCTCGGGCGAAACGTGACCGATAGCCGGGCCCTTGGAGGCGCCGGAGAAGCGGCCGTCAGTGATCAGGGCAATGCTCGCGCCCAGCTCGGGGTCGCTGGCGATAGCCTCGGTGGTGTAGAACATCTCGGGCATGCCGGAACCCTTGGGGCCCTCGTAGCGAATGATGACGGCGTCGCCGGGCTTGACCTCGTGCGTCAGGACGGCGTGGATGGCGTCCTCCTCGCAATCGAACGGACGAGCCTTAAGCGTAGCCTGGAACATCTCGCGCGGAACGACAGTGTGCTTGACGACCGCACCCTCGGGGGCAAGGTTGCCGTGGAGGATGGCGATGGAGCCGTCGGTGCCGAAGGCCTGGTCGAACGGACGGATGATGTCCTCGCGCTTGAGGTTCCACTTCTCCAGGTAGCGGCCGCACTTCTCGTAGTAACCGTTGTTCTTGAGGTCCTCGAGATTCTCGCCGAGGGTCTTGCCCGTGACGGTCATAACGTTAAGGTGGAGCATCGACTTGATCTCCTCCATGATGCGCGGCACGCCGCCCGCATAGTAGAAGAACTGCGCCGGCCACTCGCCTGCGGGACGAACGTTGAGCAGGTAGTGGGCACCACGGTGCAGACGGTCGAAGTCGTCGGCAGACATCTCGATACCAAACTCGCGGGCGATCGCAGGGATGTGCAGCAGCGAGTTGGTGGAGCCGGAGATGGCGCCGTGGACCATGATGAGGTTCTCGAAGGACTCCTTGGTCACGATATCGCGCGGGCACAGGTTGTGCTCGGAGAGCCACACGGACTGACGGCCGGCCTCGCGGGCGAACTCACGCAGGTCGGAGCTGGTGGCGGGCAGCAGCGCCGTGCCGGGGAGCATAAGGCCCAGGGCCTCGGCGGTAACCTGCATGGTCGAGGCGGTACCCATAAAGGAGCAGGCGCCGCAGCTGGGACAGGCGTTATGCTTGGCAAACTCGAGTTCCTCGCGGGAGATCTCGCCGCGCTCGTAACGGGCGGAGATAGCGCCGAGCTGCTCCAGAGTCAGCAGGTCGGGACCGGCATCCATGACGCCGCCGGTGACGACGATAGAGGGAATGTTGACGCGGCCCATGGCCATGAGGTTCGCAGGCAGGCCCTTATCGCAGCTGGCGACAAAGACGCCGGCGTCGAACGGGGTAGCCTTGGCGTGAATCTCAATCATGTTGGCGATCATGTCGCGGCTAGGCAGCGAGTAGTTGATGCCGTCGTGGCCCTGGGCTTCGCCGTCGCAGATATCGGTGCAGAAGTAACGAGCGCCGTGGCCACCAGCCTCAGCGACACCGGCGCGAACCTCCTCGACGAGCTCGAACAGGCCGGCGGAACCGGGATGCGAATCGCCAAAGGTCGACTCGATGATGACCTGCGGCTTGTCCAGGTCCTCGATGGTCCAGCCAGAGCCCAGACGCAGCGGGTCCATCTCGGGGCTGATGGTACGGAACTTGCCGGAACGCGGCTGCAGCTTGGCAACCAGCTCGGCGGCCTCCTGCTGAATCTGTGCCTTGGTCTTCTCATCCATGGTGTACTCCTTTGGTTTAAGGCTTGCTTGGTTTGGTATCGATTGATGTGACGTGCTGATGTAAAGCGCTGGCTTGCGATTAGGCGAAGAACGAGATCACCAGGGCGCAGGCGAGGCCCGAAAGACCGATGATCGTCTCCATGATGGTCCAGGACTTGAGGGTGGTCTTCTCGTCAATCTCCAGGAACGAAGAGCACATCCAGAAGCCGGCATCGTTGACGTGCGAGAGTGCCGTGGCGCCACCGCAGATGGCAAGGCAGATGGCGGCGCGCATGAGCACCGAGGCGCCAGCGACCGCAGGCATGGCGGCCATAATGCCCGAAGCCATGGTCATGGACACGATGGAGCTACCGACCGAAGCGCGGACGAGCGCGGCGATGAGGAAGCCGACGACCACGAGCGGAAGCGGGCAGCTCTCGAGCACGGGGCCGATGACCTGACCCAGGCCGCAGTCCTGCAGCATCCAGCGGATGACGCCTCCGCAGGCGATGACCAGCAAGATCATGCCGACGGGCTTGAGCGAGCGGTCGAGCAGGGCCTTGAGCTCGGTGCCGGAGTAGCCACGGCGGGCGCCCAGCAGATACATGGCGATGAGCGTGGCGATGGTGAGGGCGACAAACGGCTTGCCCAGGAAGGCGAGGATCGAGGCGACCTGCTCGGGCATGGGAATGTACGAGGACAGCGTGCCCAGCAGAATCAGGCAAAGCGGCGTGAGCACGATCGCGAGCACCA
>OQWM01001358.1_pt1 | contig 16820 bp, 16 predicted proteins | sample 1691531 | NCBI WGS metagenome assembly OQWM01 (sample SAMN03418257, study PRJEB22391) | human gut metagenome | biome: human-gut; feature: organic feature; material: feces | host: Homo sapiens | place: Tanzania | collected 2013-01
ATGGCTTCCAACAGGGCGGACTGGGTCCGGGAGGTAGCCCGGTTCAGCTCGTCCGCCAGAAACAGGTTGCATAAAATTCCGCCGGGCCGGTAGGTCATATTTCCCCCTCCGTCAGGCACCGAGTAGCCCGTTACATCCGAGGGAAGCACATCCGGCGTAAACTGGATCCGGCCATATTCCAGATCCAGCGCCCGGGCAAAGGACAGCGCCATGGTGGTCTTGCCCACACCGGGCACATCCTCCAATAGGATATGCCCTCCGGAGAGCAGTGCCGCCAATACCCACAGCAGCGCCTCATCCTTTCCGGCCACCACCCGCCGCACCTGATCCAATATCTGATGCACGCTGGCCACAACTTCACTTTCCCGTGTCTGCAACGTACTCGCCTCATTTCCTTTGTATTGGGTTCTTATTATAGCGGGTCACAGGGAGAAAAACAAGTCAGTTTCCGTGAACGAAGACGGGGGCGCAGGAAAAAACCGGGGCGTGGCGATCACAAGGCCATGCCCCGGTTTCCCGTTTTAACCAATCGCGGTGCTTACACTTTTCTTCCAAACAGGTAGAAATCTAAATGGATCTTTGATATAATAAATACCAAAAGGAAGTGAATTATCTAATAAGAGACAACTGTGACAAGTAGTCAATATAAACCACATACGGCCTGAACAAGACAAATAGCTCATGTAGCTATCAGCCGTTCAGACCGTCTGTTTTTTTTATGCTATTCTATATCCTCTTTACTTCGTAGCAAACTTGAAGCTGCGGAAGTATACTTTCAGGTCTTCGCCCGAGGTGTTGGTGAGGCGAATCTTTTTGGCTTTCAGCCCGTCAATCTCTGCACCTGTGTTTACTACAGTCTTTCGACGCTGGTTCATGCTGAGGCTGATAGGCTGCCATGCGCCACCTGTGAAGACTTCGAGCTTGAACTTACGGGCAATGTTCTCAACGTCGAAGTTGAAGTCCATACCGTTGAGCGTTACCTCGTGGTCGGTCTCAATCTCGATGAATCCGTCCTTCTGCCAGTTGATTACCTCGTTGGAAGGGGCAACCATGACGTTGGTGTTCTTGATGCTGATAGGCAGCAGGCGCAGCTGGTCGACGTTGCTCGTCAGCTTGTATGGCATGTATTCGGCTACATTTGAGAGAGTGGTGCCGTTCTGCTTGTTGTAGTTGTCGACAGCCAGGGTGAAGAGCTTGTGAAGTGTGGGCAGCATAACCTTTGTGCCAACCTTGATGCCGGGCTGAAGAGCGTGGCGCACGTCGGAGTTCTCAAGCTCGAACATCTGCTCCTGAATAGATGTAGCCTGGCGGTAGAGATTGTCGAAGCTGATGGCTGGGTTGCCTTGGAGCATCATTACGACCGTAGTGCCGTAGTCGGCAAGGTTCTTGGCTTGCAGCAGCCATGGACGCAGTTCGCGTATAAGTTCCTTGTTGGTCTTGTCGGAAAGCAGGAGGTCGCAAGCGTTCTTGAGTTGCAGACACTTGGCATTGATCTCTTCAACAGCCTTGCGGTCGCCCTTTACGGCAGCTGCTGCCACATCTTTCAGTTCCTCGCCCTCATCGCGGCGGAATCCGTGTCCGTTCTGTCCTAAATCCTTATTATATAAGGCGAAAGTGCGCAGAGCCTCGGCATTGGCAGGCAGCAAGTCGTTGATGCCCTTGAGCCAGTCGGTCTCGGCATCGTAAGCCTTCATGTTCCATGTGTAGTCGGCTATGCCATAGAGCGAGATTTTTGAAGCCTCGGCATGTTCCATTGGGTTAGACACAAATCCCGACACGTCGTCGGCGATGTCCTTGCCGTTGCCGTAGGCTGGACCGAGCAGAATGTGGTCTCTCACGAAGTCGCTCACGGGGAAGTTCCACCAGATGTAAGCCTTGCGGTCGATACGGCTGTTGATCCACTGCATCGACTCCTTGTCAATGCAATGCACCACGGAGTTGCCCGTCCACATAATGCGTATGTCCTTGTTCATCTTGGTGCCGAGTGTGCGCAGATAGCCCTTCTCGTCGTTTGCCCAAGCACGGTTGTATTCGGTAGGACACATAATGAGTGGCGAGATGTCCTTATGGCGGTTGATGAAGTGGTCGTCGACATAGTTGAGCAGTTCGGCTTGCTTGTCGGCCTTGGCGCCCTCGCCCCAGATATCGTCGAAGAATACGGCGAATGAGCGTATGCCGAGGGCGTACATCATTTCGAGCTTGTTGATGAGGTTGTCGCGGTCTTCGTTGTTCCACTTGATGTCAACGCCCGGATGTATTGCCCAGTAGAAGTTGACACCATTCTGCTTCGACACCTCGTTGAGTTCCTTGATGCGGTTGGCCTCGTCGGTAGGGTAGGGCTTGCGCCACTGGTCGCGATGATAGGGGTCGTCCTTCGGTCCGTAGATGTATGTATTCATCTTGTTGCGACCATAGAAGGCAATCTGGCTGAGGCGGGCTTCGTGGCTCCACGGTGTGCCATAGAAACCCTCTACAGTTCCGCGGAAGTCAACGTCGGGCCAGTCGGTAACGGTGCCTTTCTCAAGCTTGCCCTTGGCTATTGAGCCGAGCAATGTCTGCACGCCGTAGAAGAGTCCCTCCTCGTCGTTGCCTATGATTACGGCTCCCTTGTCGCTGATGTTGAGCCAGTAGCCCTCTGCCTTTTGGGGGAGGTGCTTGGCGTATGCCTTGACACATTTGTCGCCCTTGATGCCAAGTGTTATGGTGTACTTGGCGTTGGGTTTAACCTTCACGCCATTCTTTAAAGTGGCAACGGCAAACGAGTTGCCTCGGTTGTTGCTGGTCTTGATACTAACGCTTTGTGGCAACTGTGCAAATCCGGTGCTTTGAATTTTTTGTGGCACAGGATTTACAAGTTTGAACTGGGCTTTGGCGGGCATTGTGCCAGCCAAGGCAAGTGCGGAGATGATTCCGATGGTCAGTTTGTTCATTTTTATTTGTATGTATTTTGATTGTCTATAATAGATATGGTTTATTTTGATTTGCAAACTTACATAAAAAAGTAAAGAAGTAAAAAAGTAAAAAGGTAAAAAAAGTAAAAGAGTGAAAAGTGTTGTCAGAATGGCACATAAACGAACGAATTGTGCAGAAGTGAAATTAATTTGTAAAAAACTGATATAAAAATTTGCAGGTAACTTATAATTTATTATCTTTGCACTCGTAAAAGGAACAAAATAACACCTCGACCAGTATAAAAACACTCCAATCAATAGTTTGCAAGACAACTAATATAAAGGAAATATATAAACCCGCGGTCGTCAGTTTGACCGCACAAAACAATTGTAGTATGGCACAAATGAATTTCGGTGGCGTTGTAGAGACTGTAGTCACCAGCAAAGAGTTTTCATTGGAAAAAGCACGTGAAGTTCTTAAAAACGAAACAATTGCCATTTTGGGATACGGTATTCAGGGACCTGGTCAGGCAGGTAACTTGCGCGACAACGGATTTAATGTAATCGTTGGTCAGCGTCCAGGCAAGACTTATGACAAGGCTGTAGCCGATGGTTGGGTGCCGGGCAAGACTCTGTTCTCTGTAGAAGAGGCAGCCGAGAAGGGTACTATCATCTGCATGCTTCTTTCTGACGCTGGTCAGATTGCAGTATGGCCGAAAATCAAACAATATCTCACACCGGGCAAGACCCTTTACTATTCACACGGCTTCGCTATCAACTGGAACGACCGTACAGGCGTAGTTCCTCCTGCTGATGTCGACGTTATCATGGTGGCTCCTAAGGGTTCGGGCACATCGCTCCGTACAATGTTCCTCGAAGGCCGTGGCTTGAACTGCTCTTATGCAGTATATCAGGACCACTCAGGCAAGGCTGAGGAGAAGACAATCGCCTTCGGTATCGGCATCGGTGCCGGCTATCTGTTCAAGACTACATTCCAGCGTGAGGCTACTTCAGACCTTACAGGTGAGCGTGGCTCGCTGATGGGTGCTATCGAGGGATTGCTTGAGGCTCAGTATGAGGTTCTGCGCGAGCACGGACACTCTCCTTCTGAGGCTTTCAACGAGACTGTTGAGGAGCTGACACAGAGCCTTATGCCTCTCTTCGCCGAGAAGGGTATGGACTGGATGTACGCCAACTGCTCAACAACAGCACAGCGTGGTGCTTTGGATTGGGCTCCTCGTTTCCGCGAGGCTATCAAGCCGGTTATGGAGTGGCTCTACCTCTCAGTCAAGACTGGTAACGAGGCTCAGATTTCAATCGATTCTAACTCTAAGCCCGACTATCGTGAGAAACTCAACGCCGAACTTAAGGCTATGCACGACATGGAGATGTGGCGCGCTGCCGAGACCGTTCGCGAGCTTCGTCCGGAGAACGAGGCTAAGTAAAGGATGACTTAAGGCATAAACATAAGGATTTATTAGATCATATTTGATAGATTTGTAGAGGTCGGCTGGGAGCGCCCAGTTCTGACCTCTACTTTTTTTTGTATTTATACTTTTATTTTGTAGTCAGAATTATATTTTGTAACTTTACATCCGCCAATAGGCAAAAAGGCTTTTCGTATTACCCTTAAAACAACAATCACTATGGATGCAACCTATATCGAAATAACAATACGTCTTTCGTTGGCTCTTCTGCTGGGAGGTGCCATAGGCATTGAGCGTGAATACAGAGCCAAGGAGGCTGGTTTTCGCACTCATTTTCTTGTAGCCTTGGGCAGTGCTCTCTTCTGCCTTGTGTCGCAGTTCGGGTTTGGCATCGACCTGAAAGACTCGTCGCGTGTGGCGGCACAGGTGGTTTCGGGCATCGGATTCCTTGGTGCCGGCACTATCATATTCCAGAAGAATGTGGTGCGTGGACTGACGACGGCTGCCGGATTATGGGTTACGGCTGCCATCGGACTGGCTTGTGGTACGGGTATGTATGCTGCTGCATCTATTGCCACGTTTATGGTTCTGCTCGGCCTTGAGGTGCTCAACGCATTGATTCCGCAGTTGGGCACGTCGACTGTAGAGCTGTCGTTCAAGGCTCCGTCGAAGGAGAGCGTACGCCAGCTTATAGAGGAGTTGAAACATGAGGGCATGGAGATTCAGCTGTATGAACTGAAGGACAGCTTCACCTCGCAAGGCGAGATTTTTGAGGCTGACATACAGTTGAAGGTGAAGCGTGGCGAGAGCAACTGTCTGCGGATGATTGACTATATGGAGGATTTCTCTGATGTAACGATTGTTACTACAGAGGGGTAGTGTGAATGTTGAGTGTTGAGTGTTGAATGTTGAATGTTGAGTGTTTGCAAAATAATAATATAAACTATATATTTTTGAACAATGAAAACAAGTGATAAAACCCTGCACCGTCTTCTGTTTATATGTCTTGGAAATATTTGCCGTTCGCCGGCAGCTGAGGGCGTGATGCGTGCCAAGGTGCATGCTGCCCATATGGATGATGAATTTGTGATTGACTCGGCTGGTATAGGCGACTGGCATGTAGGACAATTGCCCGACCGTCGCATGCGCGAACGTGGTGCTTTGAGAGGCTACCGTTTCGACAGCCATGCCCGACAGATACGCCAGTCGGACTTTGACGACTTCGACTTGCTGCTGGTTATGGACAGCGACAACTATCGTATTGTCACGTCTAAAGCTCCAACCGAAGAGGCTCGCCAAAAGGTGCGCATGCTTACCGATTATCTGCCTGAGGGAAGCAAGGCAACCGTAGTGCCCGACCCTTACTATGGCGACCTTTCGGACTTTGATTATGCTCTCGACCTTATAGAGGAAGCGTGTGACGGGCTGCTGGCTGCGTTGTTTTAAAACAAATAGAACTAAAAAAACAACATTGTTTCACTTCTATATAGTGTTACAATGTTGTTTTTGTTTTCTTGGATTTGCAGTTTGGACATTCGCCCTTGATGACGAACGAGGCTGAATGCTGGCTGAAGCCGGGGGGCAGAGCGAACACAGGAACCGGTACATTCTCCATACAGAACGACCGTCCGCACACTTCGCAGTAGAAATGTACGTGGTTGTCGTGATGATGGCATTCGCCCTGTTCGTTGCACAATTCATAGTTCATCACTCCGCGTCCGTCCTCAAAGGCATGTACAACGTCGTGCTTGAGGAATAGGGTGAGCACGCGGAATATGCTCGACTTGTCCATCGACAGCAGGAGATTCTCCATGTTCTTAAGACTTTGTGGAGACTCTTGGCGGGCAAGAGCGTCGTACACCAAAATGCGGTTGGCTGTTGGTCGTATGCCCTTGCTTGCTAATCGTTCGGTAATTTGCTGGCCGTTCATTTTTACTTTGTTACAGCCTCAAGAGCTTTCACCCAGTTGGTGTCGAGCGAGAACTGTGTGATGAACTTCTCGTTGTCGACATAGCTGTAAATCACTTCCTTGTCGACATCGTTGAACAATGAGTTGTTGATTGTAGCTGTGCGGAACTTAGCCTTCAACAGGTCTTTGTCTTTTGCTTTGGTGGTCTGGCTGAGGCGCTTCACAAACAGGTTGACAAATTCAATCATAGCATTGGTCTGTTCGCCCAGATTGTACTCGGTGAATGTGCCATCCTGGCTGCCCTTATCAATGAGATAGAAGATGGCATCGTACTTGAAGCAGGCGATTTTGCGCTCGTTCAGATTCTTGGTTGTATCGTTGGCAAGTGTTTCAGCCTGTTTCTCAAGACGCTTTACCTCCTTCAGTATCTCTTGTGCCGAAGCATTTGCTATGGTGGCACATATCATGGCGAGTATCAATACGATTCTTTTCATACGTAATATTCGTTTTTATTTGTTTTTATAAAGTATCTTCTTGTGGTTGATGCACGCAGGCAGTTCGTCTTCGTAGTGGGTCACCATGATAAGGGTCTTGCCCTTGCGCTGGCAGAAAGCCTCAATCACCTGCTTCACGTGTCGGCGGTTGGGCTCGTCGAGTCCGTGCAACGGTTCGTCGAGAATCAGCAGTTCGGGGTCCTTCACCATGGCTCTTGCCAGCAACACCAACCGCTGTTCGCCGCTCGATAGCTTCAGGAAACTCTTGTCGGCAAGCTGCTCTATTCCGAATATGCTCATCCATTTGAGGCATGTTTCGTGGTTCTGAGGGTCGGGCTTTACGTACAGGCTCACGGCGTTGCTGAATCCGCTTGCCACGATGCGCTCTACCGTCACGTTGCTGCGGAAGGCACGGTGCATTTCGGGCGAAACGTAGCCTATGTGCTTCTTGATGTCCCAGATGCTTTCGCCGCTTCCTCTTGTCTTGTCGAAGAGAGTGATGTCGCAAGCGTAGCTTTGCGGATTGTCGGCACATACAAGGCTCAGTAGGGTAGACTTTCCGCTGCCGTTGCGTCCGGTCAGAGCCCAATATTCGCCGTTCATCACCTGCCAGTCGAGGTCTTTCAGAATTGTTCGCTCGCCGTAGCGTATGCACACCTTGTGCATGTCTACTACGCGTTGCGCATTGTATTCCTCCTCCTTGTATGGCATCTGTTCAATCATCTGGCGCCAGTTGTCGGGTATGTTGGCAGGAGTGTCGTCGGGCTGTTGCTGAGCCATATATTCGCTGCGTGTCATCTTGCGTCCTATTGTCATGCCGCTCACCTCAACTACGTGCGATACAAACTCCGGGATGTCCTTGGTGCGGTTCACAACGAGCATTATCTGAATGCCGTGCTCGGTCGAAAGAATCTGCAGCAGATTGGTGAGTTGTTCGCGTGCCTCCTTGTCGAGTCCGATGTAGGGATTGTCGATGATGAGAAGTCGGGGCTGCGAGAATATTGACGATGCGATGACCAGCTTGCGGACAAGCTCATCCACCTCCGCGACGCCGGTTTTCTCCACGTCCCACATGATTTCACGGGCCTGCGCGTAGTCGCCGTCCGCGAGTCTTGCCTTGGCTGAAGATACGTTGGGAGTGATGATTTTCTTTGCCCAGGCGGGGTAGACGATTTGCTTCACATACTCACGTGTCAACGTCTCGCCGACCGCGCGAAAGACGCCCATCTCCTCTTCGGTCAGCGGCTCCTTTCCGCCTTTTGCGACGATTCCCTCCACTGGTATGGAATAGTCCTTCTTGAAATCACCGCTCTTGATCTTGCCCTCAAGAACGTTCTTTATTTCTCCCTCCAGCGCCGCCTTCCGCTCGTCGAGCTTTTTCCTGAAGCCGTCGTTGACCTCGATCACCTCGCCGCTGAGATTCTTCACCTCGATTTCCCGAACCCCGCCGCTCAAATCCGTCGTCTGGATCCGAAGCGGCGACGCGCATCCTGCGATGAGTATTGGTAAGCCCAATACGAACATGAGTTTTTTCATTCGCATTCCCCTTTTTGTATGTCTTTGCCTTCTCGTCTTTTACTTTTCGTCAAGAGGCGGAGAAGGCGGTCGCCTTTTGACGTAGGGACAAGCTGAATGTCAATTGGCCGATTTCATGAGCGATTGGAAGAAGCCTTTCTGGGCTACGGAGTCATTCCGTTTGGGCGCGTTGGAACCTTCATCTTCAGCTCCTGGAAGCGTAGGCGCCATCAAAATCTTGCCTGTTCCACGATACACATTGACGAGACCCTCTCCGTTCATCATTGAACCAAGCAGGGATTTCGATGAACGTTCCACCGTGAAATCCAAAGAGCCTGACCAGCAGACGGCCATGTTGCCGTCAATCTTAACCGTGTCGTCCTTAATGTCGAATTCATACAGCTCTTCGCGAGGCACGTAGCTTTCAAGCGCACAGAACCCTTGCCCGACCAACGACAGATTGAACAGCCCCTTGCCGCCGAACAGGGAAGAGAGATTCTTGCGCATGATGACCTTCTCGACGATCGTCTCATCGCATGCGAGGAACAGCCCGTCCGTGAGAACGATTCCCTTCTCCCCCCACGATGCGACATCTTCCAGCAAAATGTAACGGTAGGTCGGTTCCAGCATCAGCTGCCCTTTCCCGCGATAGACGGGCTTCACGGCAGATTCCTTGGAGACAGCTGCCTTCAGGATATTCTTGGCGAACTGTCCTGCGCCAGTGATGCCCGTCACCGATTCGACGGTACCGGCCGTCCACTGCATCGCCCCCGCCTGGGTCTTGACGGCATTGCCGTCGAGGTTACAGAGCAGCTGACGGCGATTGAGACCCATTTTTCCCTTGAAGTATTCCTGCATTGCGGTTTTGGCGCTGACACTGCGGTCGGACTTGTGTTCCAAGACCGTGAAGCATCCCTTGGTTTCCTTCTTGATGATGTTCTCGTTTCCGAATACGTTATTGAGCGTGACCATGTTTCCCGTTTTCTTTCCTTCGTCACCCTCCCACCTTGTTTCGCTTCGGGAAATGGAGAGGGCGCACTTCCCGTCGCGGTTTTAAGTGAGGCCCTGAGAAGCCCTGAAGATACCGCGAAAGGAAATGCGCCCCCATGGGGACGCACCCTCCGAACCGTGACATCTTCAGTAAAATTTCTCAGGTTTCACTTATGCCATCGATGCGTTGGACGCAACGGCAGACGGATTTCTCCCCGCCTGACGGCATGAAGTATACCATAATTCCGCCGTACATGCGGAACGGTCTGCTTCGCGCCCTGCGTTTCCCTTCGCGGCAAAATCGTCTCCGACCTCGCCATACCACTAACCAACTCGTCCGCCAAGACGGATTCTTACGCGGACAACACGAAAAAACGGTCTTCCATGCAAAAGGTGAAACATCGTAATTGGTTGGCCGGTTGCGAACTGCCGTTCCCTGCAGGAGAGGCGAATGAGAATGGCCGTATAAGTGTAGAGGTGTAGAGGAACACGACAGAAAAGGCGCATCCTTTCGATCCTGCGAAAATGCGGGAGGGACGCGCTTGTCGCGTCCGCAAGCGCGAAGGTCTTGCAACAGCCTTAGCCTTTCTTGTCCTGTCCACGAATTGACACGAATTTTCACGAATGGAGATGCGTGTCGATTCGTGAAGATTCGTGGACAGTCCTTCCCTGTTGGCCACGAACGTTCGACAGGGTGATTGCTTTCGAGGACACGGTGGAGACGGAGGTGAAGAGACTGGGAGCGGCGGCGACATATTATGATGCATCTGGTCGCCGACAATGGTCGGTTGACGCGAATCGAACCGGGAAGACGGTCTATCGTGACGGGCAAGGCCGGATAACCGGGTCTTATGAAACGGACAGGTTCGGGAAGACGACTTATCGGGACGGACAAGGACTGGTGCAAGGGTCTGTGACTCGCGACCCGCGCGGAAAGACAACATGCAAGACCACCTGGCGCGACGAGCGCGGCCGCGTGCAGTGTACGACCACGACAGACCGTTCGGGCAAGACAATCTACCGCGACGCGAAGGGCAACATCAGAGGTTATAGAAAGTGAAGGCACCGCACATTCTGCGAATCCACATCCCGCGAACCAAGCCGTCGCGCCTTGAACTGCATCATTTGAGCGCAGACCTTTGGCCTGCCAACTTACTCTCAAAGCACTGCCTGATGATTCAGGTACTGGCTCTTCCCCGTACCCGCATTTGTACACAAATTCACGCGGTAAAACAAACTGCCGCGCTACAAAAGGAACGCGGCAGAGGACTCGATTAATGACATCGCTAACGAATTCCTTCGGCAATCGAAAGGGTGTCCTCTATCGTCATTAGATTGAGTCTACATACACACTTTGCGTTTTCTTTACAGTCTGGGCAAAAGCTTCAACCTCAGGCATACGCGAGACCTCAAAAGGAATGCTAACATTACTGCCGTCAGGCGAACTGAATATCAAATAGGCGCAACGGAATTTCTTCAGTGTCATCGGTGTCTTACGAATCACCCATATGAGTGCGAGGATGCATGCGAGAAATCCGAGCCAGAAACCGAACGTAGGTGCGCCCAACCAGTGTCCAACTGAAAGTCCCACAAAAGGAAAAATAAGTGGGATTGACCAAAGGCCCGTGAAAAAGGTCAGGGTCTCAAGCCACGACTTTCGGGGCAGAATTCCGAAGTTTTTCAGCTGATCAAGCTTGATACGCATTTCTTCGTCCATACCAGACCCGGTTTTGACACCTGAGTACGATGCTATTGTTGTCTCGCCTTTCAATGACGCCAACAGCCGCGAAGGTGTCAGCTCGATGTTGCCGTTCGCGCCAAAGTCGAACTTAGCGACGGTTGTTTCCGCTATTTTCTTGTCACTCATTCCTTGTACCTTATCCGTTTCCCTCCCACCTTGTTTCACTCCGGGAAATGGAGAGGGCGCATTTCCCGTCGCGGTTTGATTTGTAAGGTTTGCGACGGCAGTCCTACGCCCCAATGCCGTTCGTAATCAGCATCTTGCAGAATTCCTGTCCGTTGATGAGGATTACACCGCTTTCTGCCGCCAGTTCCTTCGCCTTTTTCGTAAAATCATCCGCGAAGGAAACAACCCAATTGACATAAGTCCAGTTGTCGTCGCGGTCTTTTAAGCGGTTGGCATAATCGACAATCTGCTGCACGGCAAACTCGTTCGTTTCTCCCTCGTGCTTCTTGCACTGGACGGAAATGGTCAGGTGAAGCGGACTGAACACCGCCGAGACGTCGCAATCCCCTTTGCCTGTGCCGGAATAATTCTTGGACAGAATCTGCGCTTCCGCGCCTTGGCGTGTGAAATAGTCAAGCACCAGCCTTTCAAAATGATCGGGTGCGCCAGACTTTTGCAATGCCTCATGACATTTCTCGGCAAGTTCGCCGAAAAGGGTGAACGGGTTCTTGTTTTGAAACCGCGTGAGGGCGAAGTCCACGTCCTCCGCAAGATTGCCGATGTTGAGGGTTGTCTGACGGCACTTCATGCGGCTGAGCAGTCCAGTAGGAGCATAGGCATCGCGTGGTGCGCACATGTCGGCAAGAATTTCGACAGGCCACTCCCAGCCGATATCCGCCTCGTTTCGCCGTTGGGACAACATGCAGGTATCCTTCAGTCGGCAAATGGTAAAGCCACCGGAACGCGGAACGACAATGATATCGCCCGCCGCCATTTCACAGGTAAAGTACCAAAGGGAGTATCGCGCTTTCCAGATGTCTCCTCCGTAGACGCGCTCATAGTTCGCGTCAAATGCCTGTCCGTCGCGGCGAAGGATGCTGTCCACCATGTCGTGATCTTTCGCGCATTTTGAGAAGCCAATGGTCAGGCGATGCTCGGCATCAAGAATTTCATGCCCGCCTTCATAGGCACAGCGATGAAGCCAATAGTTCAATTCACGCATTCTCGTCATCTCCATTTCCCCCTCGCCTTGTTTCGCTTCGGGAAATGGAGAGGGCGCACTTCCCGTCGCGGTTTTAAGTGAGGCCCTGAGAAGCCCTGAAGATACCGCGAAAGGAAATGCGCCCCCATGGGGACGCACCCTCCGAACCGTGACATCTTCAGTAAAATTTCTCAGGTTTCACTTATGCCATCGATGCGTTGGACGCAACGGCAGACGGATTTCTCCCCGCCTGACGGCATGAAGTATACCATAATTCCGCCGTACATGCGGAACGGTCTGCTTCGCGCCCTGCGTTTCCCTTCGCGGCAAAATCGTCTCCGACCTCGCCATACCACTAACCAACTCGTCCGCCAAGACGGATTCTTACGCGGACAACACGAAAAAACGGTCTTCCATGCAAAAGGTGAAACATCGTAATTGGTTGGCCGGTTGCGAACTGCCGTTCCCTGCAGGAGAGGCGAATGAGAATGGCCGTATAAGTGTAGAGGTGTAGAGGAACACGACAGAAAAGGCGCATCCTTTCGATCCTGCGAAAATGCGGGAGGGACGCGCTTGTCGCGTCCGCAAGCGCGAAGGTCTTGCAACAGCCTTAGCCTTTCTTGTCCTGTCCACGAATTGACACGAATTTTCACGAATGGAGATGCGTGTCGATTCGTGAAGATTCGTGGACAGTCCTTCCCTGTTGGCCACGAACGTTCGACAGGGTGATTGCTTTCGAGGACACGGTGGAGACGGAGGTGAAGAGACTGGGAGCGGCGGCGACATATTATGATGCATCTGGTCGCCGACAATGGTCGGTTGACGCGAATCGAACCGGGAAGACGGTCTATCGTGACGGGCAAGGCCGAATAACCGGGTCTTATGAAACGGACAGATTCGGGAAGACGACTTATCGGGACGGACAAGGACGGATACAAGGTTCTGTGACTTGCGACCCACGTGGAAAGACAACATACCGGGACGCCTCCGGGCGGTTGCAGGGGACGATGACGACGGATCGCGCCGGCACGACCACCTGGCGTGATTCGCTCGGAAGGGTTCAGGGATCGCACTCTACGGACAGGAACGGCAAGACGACGTTTAGAGACGGCTCCGGGCGTGTCCAGATGACCGAGCAGACCGATCGCCATGGGAAGACGACGTACCGCGACCATCTGGGGCGGGTTCAAGGTTCGGTCCAGGTGGATCGGAACGGCAAGACCACCTGGCGCGACGCGCGCGGCCGCGTGCAGGGTACGGCCACGACAGACCGTTCGGGCAAGACAACCTTCCGCGACGCGAAGGGACGCATAAGGGGTTATAGAAAGTGAGGGCAACGCCTTGCACGAGTGACAAAACATTTTTCTCTGACTGCGTAGTCGGACAGATGTTGCATAATACGGGGGAAGTTGCAATACGAAAGGATGGACGATAAAATGAAAAAGACAACGTGGACATTGCGCGGCGCGGCTTGCGCAGGAATGTTCCTGATTCTTGCCGGCTGCGCGACGCCGAACAGAGACTCAGGCACGGAGGATCGCGACCGCTACATCGACTTCTGCCGCGAGCTGGCGACGTCGCCTGTGCCGGAACGGGAAGACCCCGACGACTTCATGTCGAAGCCGGACTGGATGGTGCATCCGTGTTCGACGACCGACCAAGAGTTCAAGAAGGAATACAACGTGGTGTATGCCGACCGGCAGTACCTCAGCTTCCGTTGTTCGGAATACGCCTATACGGGCGGGGCACACGGCAATACGCAGATCACGGTCGGGACGATCGACCGCAAGACGGGCAAGATCCTGACGCTTGCCGATGTTCCGGCATTTGCGGATCGTCATGCGCTGAAGAGGCGGCTACAGGATGCCGTCGTCATGAAAATCGGCAAGGACGCCTTGCAGGGTGATGTCAGACCGCACGACAACTTCTACCTGTCCAAGGACGGCTGGCACTTCGTCTTCAACGCATACGAAGTCGCCTGCTACGCCGTCGGCGACGTTGAGGTGGTCATCCCGAAGTAAAGCGAAACTGGAGGCACGCAACCGTCCGTGCCCCGTTCCGCTTTCAACATCAATCACAAGCAACATAGATGATTTATTACGCGCTGAAATCTCAGGCAGAGGGGAGGAGGGAACTCGGCGCAGAGCGTCCGAACGGGCCCGACACGGGACGTCCGGAGCGGGGGAGCGCTCCGCCTCCTTCGCCGTGCCACCCCACAGCGTCCCGTGCCGAGCCGTGTCGCCGAGCCACATCGCCGCGCACGCATCCCCGCACCCCGCCACGAGGCGCCGAGCCGCCGCAAGATGAGATTTCACCGCGTAGTCCATGTTAGCATACTAGACGCCTTTCTCTTTCCTTCCGCGCATTTATCCTAACTGTCGCAGTTAGGATAATAGATTCGATCGGGAATGACGTTTTACGCACGTCATAAAATTCGGCCTTGTACACGGCTCTCTGAGATAAAGTCCTACAACATACGTTTTCCGGGGCGTCGGATTTCACGAAACCCTGTAAAACAAGGGCGAAGTGTATCTTGTAGGTGCTACAACATACTTGAGAGAGGATTTCGGGTGTCGCGGAGAATCGAGGAGAGATTTTGTATCTCTGCCGTCGAAAATGGATGCGACGGGAAACCACTGACAAGCGAAAAACCCCAAATTATTTGGGGTTTTCTGGAGTTCGTATTACACGGCAACAAGGAGAGATTCTCTTAGTACCGATTTAAGATGGTCGGGGCGAGAGGATTTGAACCTCCGACATTCTGCTCCCAAAGCAGACGCACTACCAGGCTGTGCAACGCCCCGAAAGGACGGACGGGAAGATGCCCGCCGTCAAAGTGTCTTGCGCGAGGACTCGTATTCCTCGACGGCACGGGCAATGAGGCCCGTAACGTCGTTCCGCGCGGCGTTGGCGCCCACACGGACGGCATGGTAGATCGCCTTGTGCGTGGACGACCCATGCGTGATGATCACCGCCCCCGGAACCCCCAGAAGCGGCGCGCCCCCGTAGATGTCCGGATCAAGCTGCTGCTTGAGCGACTTGAACGCCCCCTTCAAGAGAATCGCGCCCAGGATGCGCGAGAGACCCCTGAAGCACTCCTTCTTCAGGAAGTAGCCAATCGCGTGGGCAAGCGATTCGGCCGTCTTCAGGACGACGTTCCCGACGAAGCCGTCGCACACGACCACGTCCGTCTGGCCCTGGAAGATGTCGTGCCCCTCGACGTTCCCCCGGAAGTCGATGCCCTTGACCTCCTTCAGGAGCGGAAACGTCTCCTTCGTCATCTCGTTGCCCTTGCAGTCCTCCGTTCCGATGGACAGCAAACCCACCAGCGGCTTCGTGCGCTTCAGACCCGCCTTCGAGTAGGCGCTGCCCATGATCGCGAACTGGACAAGCCAATCCGGATGGCAGTCCATGTTCGCCCCCGCATCCAGCAGAAGCAGGGGGCGAATCGGACGCCGCGTGGGCAGAATGGCCGCAATCGCAGGACGATGCACGCCCCGGATGCGCCCGAGATTGAAAATCGCGCTCGCCGACACCGCCCCGGAGTTTCCGGCAGACACGAACGCATCCGCCTTCCCCTCCTTGACGAGACGCATCGCGACGTTAATGGAACAGTCTTTCTTCGCGCGCACCGACCGAGCCGGCTCGTCGTCCATCTCAAGGACTTCGGTCGCACCCACAACCTCAAGACGCCCCGCCTTGCGGGCCTTCTCGACGTCCTTTGGGTACTTGGCCAGCTCGGCCTCGATCGACTCCTGCACACCGACGAGGATGACCTTCACGTCCTCCAGGCCGACTGCGGCCTCGACGCCGCCCCGGACGATTTCGCCCGGGGCCTTGTCGCCGCCCATCGCATCGAGCGCAACGCGCGTCATACGCCCTTTACTTGGCCGTGACGGAGAGCACCTTGCGGCCGTTGTACATGCCGCAGTTCGGGCACACATGGTGCGACTGCTTCATGCCACCGCAGTTGGGGCACGTCTGCACCGCCGCGAGAATGGCCTTCTCAAGCTGGGCGACGCGCTGACGCTTGCGCATTTTGGACTTCTTGTTCTTAGGTGATGCCATGATGCTCTCTCTTTCTTCTCTTCTTGTTTTCCGTCAATCTTTCGTTCCCAGTTCGAGGGCGTCAAGCGCCCCCCAACGGCTGTCGCGCTCGGTGTGGTCGCACGCACAGGGCCCCTCGTTGAGGTTCTTCCCGCACGTCGGGCACACCCCACGGCAGTCTTGCCGACAAACTGGGTATGACGGCAAAGCAAGTATTATACTCTGTCTGAGTTCATCCGTCAAATCGACAAACTCGGTTTTTTCACCGATTTCGACGCTCGTGGCGAAGTCGTCCACCGTCACCGTGAAGTCGAAGTCGCCCCCGCACCGGGAACAGACCGCATCGAAGTCCTGCGCAAGCGTTCCCCGCACCAGCAACTCCGTGCCGAACGGCTGCACGAACAGGGAATAACGGATGCCGCCGAAGGGACGCAGCAGTTCGCCGTCCAGTTCCAGAACGGCATCGTCCAGCGTTCCCGCGAAGTCCTCGCCGTCACGGTCAAGCCGCGCCACATCGATGATCAGCTGGGTATCCATGGGTGGTTAAGTGGTTAAGTAGTTAAGTAGTTAAGTGGGGAAGTGGGGAAGTGGGGAAGTAGTTAAGTGGGGAAGTGGTTAAGCTTTAGGGTGGGCGAGGGCGGCGAGGCGTTTCTGGACGG